>ERZ827168.5050-NODE-5050-length-11433-cov-5.923625_pt1 | contig 11433 bp, 9 predicted proteins | sample MGYA00519868_ERZ827168 | MGnify/ENA primary metagenome ERZ827168 (study PRJEB31778, sample SAMEA3449271) | human gut metagenome | biome: human gut; feature: human-associated habitat; material: faeces | place: United Kingdom | collected 2010/2012 ...
GCGTATTGAACCGCTCGTTGCACTCAGCTTCCCATTCTTTATATTTGTCTGCTATCAGTCTACCCATTTTGTTTATCCTCTTCTATGTGGTAATGTTAAGTGTTCTGCCCCTCTCGTTCCTTGTTTTCTTCAAGCAAATAAGTACATAACGATGCCGCCAGATTGATTGCCAAGTTTGCAAGCGGTTTTGATATGGAAGATTCGACCACGCCTGCCCCATGCGAAGCCGCATTGTTGCGAATAAACGGCAAACTCATAAGCACGCTGTCTTTTAACCCAATCGGCTTTATCGTATCTGGCAAATTCAATTGATTCACCACTTTATTGGTCAGGTCATTCGCGTTACCTTTACCTATTCCGAGAACGACCTTCATAACACTTTCATAACTTTTTTCGGCATTGACAATTGCTTCCGGATATTCCCCTTTTGAGAAAAACTCCATCGCCTTTTGCAATTCAGTATAGGCTGACTTGAATTTCGGATCACAATCGGTCAGTTCCTTCATCTTTTCCAACGCTCTGCGCTTCAAATCAATCTCAAATTGTTTTGCGTCTATTTTTATCATCTTTCCATCAGTCAATAGCCACGGAATATCGTTTTGGGAAAATATTTGATTGATTTCGCTTGCAAATGCTTTTTTCTCCTTTGTCGATAATATTTCATATTGCAACTCGATCACATCAAATAAGCATGCCGTAAATCCGCATAGTTGATCGGGAACAGATGGCATCCCGTACCCCAAATTCATCATTTCAAGATTAAATAAATCATAGCCGACTTCATGATTGTACGATAAAAGCGCATAGGAAAAAGCATCGATCTCCGCTGTTTCCTTATTGTATCTGCTCACCTTTAACTTTTTGGGTTCGTTGAAAGTCCGCATGATACCGACAATATCTTTCTTTGTTGAAAAAGTGATATTGCCGAAAAAGTCATTCTCTTTATCGACGTCGTTTTGCGAAATCAAATCACAATATCTTTTAGAAAAGAGCATATTCTCTCATTCCCCTCCTTTCGTGTTGTGGACTTCAAACATTCGTTTATATCAGCGGATGTTTTTTGAAATCCCACGAAGTTTCAAACGAATCCCAATCAGATTTAGACAAAGACACACAATTTTGTGCAATTTCGCACACCTTCGGTAACTTTTGTTTATCTATAAATGATGGCATCTTCGCAACCACCCCTGATGGATAATTCATAGTTGGATTTAGAACACTCATAAAACAATTAGCAACGCAAGAGTTGAGATATGCAAGAATATAGTAATAGTTGACATCTGTTACTTGAGTTAAGCATATTGGTCCTGCATCACCCATTACATTATTTAAAGCAACAACTCTACAGCAAAAAGGAGCTGTGCTAACTAAATTCCAAGAAAGACAGGTTTTGTAAAAGTAATTTTCATTTATGTTTCCTGCCCCTTTTGAATGCTTTATTTCATAACCATTATTGTGCCATCTAATAACTATATCATTCATTCCATACCAACGGCGGAAACCGCCACCCTTATTGTAAAATAGGAAATCGCTACCAACTTGTGTATTTGAAATTTCGTACCATTCTTTAAGGAAATAATCATTGTCGCCAGTAAACATTCCTTTTTTGGTTTCATAAAGATTACCCAATAACGGTCCCTCAAAAGCATCAAAAAATGCTTTTCTCTGCCAATACGCAATCGGGCTACCGGGGATTTTAGAGAAATTCTCTGCCTGCGATATGTACATAACCTTGTTTTCTGCTGTTGCAGTATTCATATATCCTCCTATGCAGGAAGATACTTCCTGCAAATTAGATTAGCGGATGCTTCTTAAAGTCCCACGACTCCTCGAAAGAATCCCATTCTTTTTTACTTTCCTCTATATTTTTTAAGACAATATTTCTTACTTGATCTTTGCATTCCGTTTTCAAAACAGGTATTCCGGCAACCTGTCCGACTTCATAATTGAGTGTCGGAGCAACCGCTTTTATAATCTCCATTATTACCTTTGAGTTGACAACACCCAGTAGATACAATAACTCTTGATGTTCGCAGAATATACTGCAGCCTGCGACATCAAAAATATGCCCATTAGGCTTATATCTAAACGCAATAGGTCCTGTCGCTATTTTTGACCACGTTATAGACTCAAAAAAGTAATAATTAGTGTTTTGCGGACGCGAAAGTAACTTTCCTGCTTTATCGATATTGTTACATATTTCCTTTCCGTTGTTTTCCCAATTGACAACGCAATCGTTATTGCCATACCATTTTCTAAAAGCACCGCCTTTGTTATATGGAAACCATTTTTTGCCCGTGTACATTGCTTGGATGGAGTCGGTAGCATCAAAACAAGTTTTATTATAATCCACTTCAGCCCAAAGCCTAACAAACCTATCGTTTTTGCCAGTTGCTAAACCTTGCTTGGGATTTGCAATCGTAGAAAGACTTATTCCTCTTACGAAGACCTCACTCAATGCTGCACTTAACCAATAAGCAATCGGACTTCCGGGAATGGAAATAAACTTTGTGGCGTTAGCTACGAAGCGTACCCCCCCCCGATTTTTCCACATTTTGGATGAAATCTTGTTCTTTATTACTACTATCCACCAGCCGGAAATAAACACCGTTTCCGCCGATATTCCCGTTCCTCAATACAAACGACGTTGTTTGAACGACTTCACCGCCAATCTCTTCAAACGCCCTTGCTCCGAGATGCGCCATATTAACGATTTCCTGTGTTTGTAGAATCTTTTTGCGCAAATTCTCGTAACTTGACAAAAACATCCAAGCGTGCTGCGTTATCATTCCATAGAGAGAATCTCTTTTGGTCATACGACCGCAGACTTCAATAAACACGGCAAACAAATCGGATTTACTATCCGGGAAATTCTTCTTAACGAAATCGGAAAGTTTTACATCCATTCCGCTCGAACCCATATAAGGCGGATTCGTAACAACAACATCGTATTTTTGGTGTAGCACTTCTGCCTGTTTGACAAGAGGGAGATAATAATCCAGCGCAAAGGTCTGATACAAACTAACATCGTCTATTATCTCGTCAAACCGCTTGTAAAGCAATTCAAAATCAATAGCCGGCACTTGTAAAATCGATCCGTATTCCTTGGCATCATTGAAAGAATCAACAACCTTTTGCAATTCATTTCTTAATTGCGCATCGTCCTTCACGATATAATCAAAAACTTCAGGCGAAAGCTCGTTGCTTTCCTGAATCGCATATATTTGCGGTTGAACGCCACGTTCAAAGAAACGGCGATCATATTGACGCGCTTTCATCATAACTGCAAAATAGGACAACTGAGCGGCACGTTCATCAAGGTCAAGACCGAATAGATTATTCCTTACAATCATTTGCACTGCATCGCGAACACTATAACCGAAGTCACCGTATATTTGCACCAATACATCGAACATATACACAAGAATATGTCCGCTCCCCATACAAGGATCGATGCACTTCAAATCTTTGGGATCTATTGCCGAATAATCGGAATATATTGTTTCAAGTTTTTTCTGAACGCTATCTTCCTGTGTTGGATCGGCAACATAATACTTCCAGTTTTCTTTCAATGTCGAACCCGGATGTCCTTCAATCCAAATCTTGCCGAGTGTGTTTTCAACCATATAACGAACAATCCAATCGGGCGTAAACAACTGCGTTGCAGCCGGAATGTTATCCTTGCTGATCTTTATGTTCTTTTTTAAGTTCTCAAAAACTTTGTCTTTCGGCTCAATATTATAAAACTGATAAAGCCAACCAATGATTTGAACGGCATCTTTCCAATCCTCTTCCGGAATACTCGTCACCAACTGTTCCACAACGCTTCCCTGCCGTAACAGGTTGTCCGGGAACAAAAGTTCGGTGTAGTCCGATATTTTTTGGAACATCCCCGGCAAAACACTGTTAAGCGCATTGCATTGAACGATGATAAGATACTTGAAAAGTTCTTCTTCTCTGTTCTCGTTTTTAAGTTCGTAGACTTGATCAAGTTTCAATCCGGGCAAATTAAGATTGATCGCTTCGTCAAGAATTTGCGGTTTGAAATGATTATCGTCGTCGGTAAAAACGCGGATATGCGTGGGCAAATATCCGTTCACTTCCATAAAGCGTAAAGCGCAAAAACGGTTAAACCAAGTATAGGCAACCTCTTCCATTACCTGCTCGTATCCGTTTTTGTTTATCTGCTCGATAAGAGCGGCGCGCTGATGTTTTTCTTCTGCCGTAAGAAGCTTGCCGTTCACGCTGTCGGCATTCCTATCGGCGTACTCATTTTCGGCAATTCCGTATTGCAACGCCTTTTGCGACACACGAGAAATCAGTTCTCGTCTTGCCCATACCGCATATTTTTTAATCGCGTTCTTATCCATTGTGTTTCTCCTTACTTAATATCGACGCCGTCGCAACCTTCGTTAAGTTTTTCAAGGTTCTGTTTTATTTTTGCGACGTATTCGTCTATATCCGTCTGAGTTTCAAGTTTCTTTGCGGGGAAAAGAATCTGCCGCATAACAGGCTTGTACACTTTTTTCTTTGTTTCGGGTTCGGTCGGCTTCGGCTCTGCGGGAGTCGGACGAGAAAGTGCTTCCATTCTTGAAACGGTTTCGTCCTTATATTTCAGAATACGCTGAACCATACCGTCGAGAAGTGCAAGGCTCTTGCAACTTTCTATCTCGTTCTTTCTCTGCGTAAAGAAAGTATCTGCGGTTTCGCTTATATTCTTTACCGTGATGTTATGGCTTGACAGTTGATGAACTTCCGCCATACACAGCCGCACGATTTCCATCAGCTCCGTGCGTTTGTCTTCAAGCATTTCGTCGTGGACATTCTTCACGGTAGAAATCAACCCGTTGAGTTCGGGAATGCTTCTGTAAATGCTTTCTGCCGACTGATTTACTTTGACGATTGCTCTGATACGGTTCAACGCCTTGTTCGCTTCTTCGTTTGCGGAAATATAATCTACGTCGTTGCGAAGATCCGCCTCAAACTTCGTTGCGGCGTCGAATACCGTTACTTGATTTTTGAAGAACGATTCAACGTTTTGCATATCATCTTTATCGTCAAGCAAATCGTTATCTCTGTCCAAAAGTTTATCTATAAGCGCGCTGTTGTCCTTTGCTTGCGACAGAATATCCTGCATTAAAGAAACGCTGTCCGCCACGAGTTTTTTATCGGGATAGTTATGCTCGCTGTCATAGCGGCTGTAAAGTTCCTGATAATGTTCCCTTTGCGCTTCAAATTTCTCTTTGATAAACCTTACAAGCCCATCCTCATCGTCGGGAACATCCATCACATCAAAATACTCGCGCAAAAATTCTTTGGCAAGTTTCATCTTTGTTTCCGAAACGACGATACGTTTTGAAATCTGAACCTTTCCGACTTCCGATTTTTTGCGAAGCATATCCGCAAGACGACGATCATCGGGTTGAACGGTCATTCCCGCATATTTGAGCGTTACTTTTTGATCGTGAATCAGTATCGCAACAACTCCGGCTATATCTATCTCGCGCCAACCGTAAGGAATCGCCTGATACCTTGCCTGAACATCTGCCATAGAAGTCGGTAAGTGTCTGCGAGATTGCACTTCGAGATATTCTTCGACCTTTGCGGCGGCGTTCTGATTCGGCACTAATCCCGCGATATGCGGAACTAAACCCTGCGCAACAGACATTATTTCCGCGTCGCTTTCATAGTTCTGCTCTATCAAAGACAATTCGCTGTAAACGTGCGCTACAAGGTATTCGAGAGCCTGTTCGATTCTTGACTTGGCATCTCCGCCCTTTATCGAAAGATGTTCGCCTGCAACATAAAACTCTGCGGTTTCTATTGCCTTTTTAAGTGCTTCTGCGGCTTCCGATTCATAAGCCGTTGCTTCATCCTGCTCTGCGCGAATAATGTCCTGCACCGACTTGGGAAGCTGTGCAACGTTGCGTTGCTTTATGTATTTGCGAATTTTCATCGCCTGTTCAAGCGACGTATAATACGGCGTATCTCCGAGAACTGCTATAATCTGCCCTGCCGATTCGGTCATCAGGCGCATTTCGCTCTTATCTATGGCGTCGGTTGCAACGGACAAGAATTTCAGTTTCATTCCGCCGTTTACCGTGCCTACGTTCACGCCGTCTACCATTTGATCGAAAGAGAAATCGTATTTATCGTGACGGAATTTTTTATTGGTGTAAATATCCCCGAAAATGATATGTGCGATTTTCTCTACAATGGTAGCCGTATCCACTACCGTTTTCTTTATTTCGCTCTGTATATCCTGTTCTTCATCGGTAAGGAAGTTATATACATCGCCCGATCTGCCGATATAGTTCTGTCCGAGAAGTCTGTTAAGCGAATTTCTTACTTTTTCGCGCAACGCAATTTTATCTGCACCGATGTTATCCGCCATCAGAATCACGATATTATCAAGGGTTGCTTTAATATCGTTGCTGATATATCTGACAAGATACAGCAGTTTCAGAATCGACACGTCATACTGTTCGATTCCGTCGCTATTATCGGCGGCTTTCTGACAACGTTCGATGACTCGACGAATAGAACTGTCAAGGAACGTATGAAGCGTATCGTAGAACATATAAAACGGAACGAGCGTCGTTTCGTCTTTTTCCTGAATTTTTTGAGCCGTTTCCTGAAAACCGGAAAGCATAGAACGTTCGCCGTTCGATTGATGTTTTCCCGCGTTTCCGTGCTTACGGATTTCATTAAACACTCTCTGCATAAGAGTGAATTGATACGGCACGAACGGATAATTTATAACAAAATCGTTCGTTCCGCTATACCCCTTAATGTCGAGCATAGAATCCGTAAACGTGAAAAGGTTACGAAGAACGGAATCGTTTCTCGCATAAAGTGCTTCAAGATCAGGAACAACCGAATCTTTCTTCTTTAAGATACGCTTTTGCACAACTTCATCTACGGAAGATGACGTAAGCGACAGACGATTTTTGAAACGCGCCTGAATACGGGAAAATTCGTTTTCTCTCGCACGAATAATCTCATCTATTGCTTCCTGCCCTGTGCAGACTACCCACACGTTACTGCCGCATTCGCTGCCGATTTTTTCGACCAACGACTGCAAATTCAAAAGCAAATCGGTATCCGTTCCGATATACTGTCCGACTTCGTCGATCATAAAAAGCAATCTGAAATTCTTCGGTTTTGTTTTTACATAATCTTTGATTTCGGAAACAAGTTGAGCAATGCTCATCTCCGTTGTTTCCGTTCCGTCAAACCAATTATGAGCGGCAGTTTCGCTCATTCCGAGAACTTCTACAAGCGTTTCTACTATATCATCTTCAAAGAACGCAAACGAATCTCTTGCTTCGAGCCATTCGTCGCCGTTCTTCTCTTTGAAAACACGACGGAATTGTTCAGTCTTGCCTTGCTTATCAATGAATTGTTCGAGTTTCGCAACTTTAAGATTTTCACCGAAGAAGCCGAGATGATTGTAAAACATCTTCGCAAACACTTTCAAAACGGCTGTTTTATCCTTATTGATAGAGCCTTCAATATCAATGTTGAACAGAATTGTTTCTGTCTGATTACGCGTGGCTTTATCTATAAGCATAAACGTTGCCGGATCATCGGCAAACTTATCGCGGAAATACTCAACGGTTTTCTTGCCGTCGATTTCTTTATTTTCCAAGATGTACGAAAGCATTTTCAGAAAGTGCGATTTACCACTTCCGAAAAAGCCTGAAATCCATACACCAATATCTGCCGTAGGCGTCGAAAAAGCCTCGTCGTAATAATCAAAGAACTGAATGAAGTGTTTTTTCAATTCTTTCGTTATGACGTATTCTTTTACTTCCTGACGAGCAACATCCGCCGTATCCTGATCGACCTTGATAACGCCGTTAATCTGACGATTTATATCTTCTTGAAATAAGTTGCGAATAATCATCATTTTCTCCTCCTAAATGATATTGAACGCTCTGTAATACGAGTTCGGTTTCAACTTATTGAACAGTTTCAGTTGCGCGTCCTCGAATTTTCCGGGATACAACACAAGAATCGGTATATTTGAAAAATGCGGTTGCATTGCTTCCAATAAGGAATGAACTCTCATAAACGGGAATACGTCGCCTACTCCCGACAGAAGAATCATATCCGTTCCGCGCGTTTGCGGTTCAAAATTCATTTGATTGATAAACGCAGATTCGGTTGTAATCGAGTGCATTTGGCGAAGCAGATAGTCTTTCCCTTTCTTTTCTTCCATTGCGGGGATTTTGGAAAGAATATTCTTCTTGCGGCATATATCTAAAAACACTTCGTAAAGGTTAAAACTGTGAACGCGGCACTTTAAGTTTTGTTCAACTATAAGCCCTTCGACAAAATTATGTACCGTCATCTCTTCCGTCGGTTCATAACAAAAGATCCATATATTAACCTCGTTACTTAATCCTTTGCCCCAAAGGAAATCTTCGGTCTGTATTTTTAGCTTTAACCTATCCAATCTCTCGTTTATGTCGCTCATAATGCAACTCCTATTCAAAGAAATTAAAAGCCGAGAACGCGACTTCATCGCCGTTCTCTCTGATACCATCTTCCAATACTCTTGAAATCAATACCGGATTAAGATGGGCTGAGTTTGTATTATCGAGATATTCGTTTTCGACCAATATTTTTATCAGCACTTGCCGTATTTTGTCGATGGTTGACGGCGACCAAGACGCAACGTAATCATCCTGTTCCTGCAACCGCATTAGAAAAACGCTTGCTTCCATCTTTCCGAACGACATATCTTTTAATCTGAACTTTTCCCCTACCACCTGAGTCATAAAATCCCAAACAAGGCGACTCTGCTTCATCATTGCGTATAAGCAAATCTGTTTTGCTTCATCGGTAGGACGAGTTGCTAACGCTTCGACAAGTTTTTCATTGTTTAATGCCTTTAATCTTCTAATACAACCTGACGTTATCAACTTGATTGACTTCTCTGTGGGAAACTGAAATAAATTCTCGCTGTATATACGCTCATATATTTCTTCGTCCGTCAAGCCCTCTATCATCAATTTCGCCGTCGTCCGCATTTCAAAAAACAGAAATTGCTCTCTTGTCAAAGAGCCTGAATGTGCATACGGGCTATTCGTATTCGTCCTATTATTCAGTACCATCTGATTCACCTTATACCCGAAAAAATTATCAGTACCGCCTACCGCGTTTCAAGCAATAGGTGTACAAAAATAATTTTTATTGTTCGCCTATTCGTGTAATAGGCGAACAATCGAAAGTTCAGCGTTCATCTATCGAAAAGATTTATGAAAAAATACGAGATTTTCATTCTCGCAAAAAGGGGTTTATATTGACCTTTCTTCTTTTTTATGGTATAATATAGTATAGGAAAAGCCGCCTATTACACGAATAGGCGGCTTTATTTCGTTTCTTATTCATTCTATCTCTAACATCTCAAACTCATTGCAGATGCCTAAATTTCGCCTTGATTCTTGATATTATCCGCTATGTTCATAATCGGCACACCGAGTTCCTGTGCGTACTTATAGCATTTATACGCACCGCCATAATCACGCTTGATATAGACGATCATCATATCGCAGTTCTCGGCAAGCCATTTGTTGCGTTCCCCTATCGCCGCTTTGTAATGGCACTTCCTATCGGTCGGGATAATAACGCTATCATAAGACTTCTCTATAATATCCAAGTTCGCCACGGGATATGGTTCGACAAGCGTAAGTTCGCACCACTCCTCCCATTCTCTTCGGAATCGTCTGACGGCTTGTGTAGCAAGGTCATCAAACTCGCCGTTTCGTCCCACGTTAAAGTCTATAAACCCATATTTACGGTGCAGCAATTCGATTACTTCGTCAAGTTCTTCTTCGACTTGTCGGTACTCGTCCACTACTCTATGACCTATAAATGAAACCCGAAAAATATCCAATTCAATGCCTCCCGATAGGTGAATTATCTCGCAGAATTTTGTTCGCCTATTAAAGCAATAGGTGAACAAAACCGTAGACTTCGGACACCTATCGAGAGTATTTACGAATTTTATTACTTTTCTAACCGCGCGAAAGCATTGAACATTGACTTTACTACCGTTTTATGGTATAATAAACATAATATTTGAGCCGTCTATTGCTTTAACAGACGGCTTTTTTAGTTGAAAATTTTGCCGAGCTTATTCATCATATCCTGCTTGTGTTCCATAAGCGAATGGGCGTATCTGTTCAGCGTTACTGTGGCGTTTTTATGCCCCAATATCTCCGCCAATGTTTTCACGTCCATTCCGCATTCCAAAGCGCGTGTAGCAAACGTATGCCGAAGTGAGTGAAAACCTTTACGCTCGATATGCAAACGCTTTTGCAGAAGTTCAAAGGTTCTCTGATAAGATCGCACCGTAGGCGGCTCGCCCTTCTCCGATTCCACAACATACTCCGAAATGCTTTTCCTTTTATACTCTTTCAAAACGGGAAGCAACTGCTTCGGAAGCGGAATCATTCTTTTGGAAGAAGTTGTTTTCGGCAAGTCCGTGATCCGACAGAGATTCCCGTTTTCACCTCGTCCGTCGTGGCAAGTTTTGTTCACCGTAAGCGTTCCTTTCGTGAAATCAATATCTGCCCAAGTAAGCGCAAGCAATTCTCCGATACGCAAACCCGAATAAAGACAAATCACGATCCCGATGAATTTCCTTTTCTTACTCGACAACACCGCCTGCTCTATCTTCTTTTGCTCAGCAAGCGAAAAACACGATACTTCTTTCTCTTTCGTTTTCGGTCGTCTGATTTTGTCTGCCGTATACTCTTTCAGTTCTCCGAGCGTATATGCAAGTTTCAAAGAGTTCTGAATCACCGTAATAATCCCGTTTACGGAATTAGCCGCCAATCCCTTTCCGGTTGTCAGATTACCCGACTGCATCAGTTCGGTGATATACTTCTGTATGACTATGGGCGACAGTTCCTCAAGTTCATATTCGCCCAACTTTACCTTCAAGTGCTTTTCGATAATCTCCGAATATCTTTCGCACGTTTTCGTTTTAGACGAAGGCTCTATGTAGTTCGCAAACCATACGTCCAACCATTCTTTGTATTTCATTGAAAACTCCTTTCGATTTACTGTTATTATTATAATTTTTCTCACCGTAAATAGGAAATCACCCCTCGAAACGGCATAAAAAAAAGAGAGAACATTTATCCTTGTTCTCTCTTAAAAGATTTGTATTAAATTGTTGGTGTCAGGCGGGGATTAAAACGAAGTCGTCAGTTCAAGTCCTGTTTTTTGAAAAACAGGTCAAAATACAGCTCCTAAATTCAAATATTCCGCGAAGGACGCGAACCACAAGATATGGCAACAAAAAAGCACAAGACCTACTAAATCTTGTGCTTTTTATGTTTTGTAGCTTTTTCGTACTACAAAGATGGCTCCCCCTACTGGACTTGAACCAGTGACACCCTGATTAACAGTCAGGTG
>ERZ827168.5051-NODE-5051-length-11431-cov-3.715190_pt1 | contig 11431 bp, 14 predicted proteins | sample MGYA00519868_ERZ827168 | MGnify/ENA primary metagenome ERZ827168 (study PRJEB31778, sample SAMEA3449271) | human gut metagenome | biome: human gut; feature: human-associated habitat; material: faeces | place: United Kingdom | collected 2010/2012 ...
AAAATTCAGAGGTTATCCACAGTTTTTATTTGGCACCTATTGTATAATGCGGATTTTGGTATTTATGCAGTGTTGCCTTAACTCTATTATAGAGCCTTACTCGGAAAAGGTATACGGGGAACATGAGTATGAAGTTCTGACATCCTCTCGTGAAGGTCTGCAACGACAAGTTGATCACTTTGGGTCAAAGCAACGGCATGATACGGACGGATATAACATTATTCCTCTTGGCTACTGCACATATCGCAATAGAAGTGATGACGGGAGATTTGCCTTTAATATCAATACGATCAGTTCAAATGCGATTGTCAGCAAGTTCTATCCGGTTTTCCGTTTCACAAATGCAAACAGCCTTTGCAGCTTAGATAAGAGCCTCTTTACAAACCTATTTTCAAGCTGTAAGGGGCTAAACAAATATTAGCAAGCAATGCATCTGTAATACAGATGCGCAAAATCCCCCCCGTCCCCCTTCCACGGAACGAGTGGGTTTCTGCTTGTTGAGGCTCCGCCCCAAGCCCTGATAATCGCAGTCTATCCGTCTGCGGCTGCGCGATTTTCAATCGCTTTTGATTTTGCACGAGCAAGATTTATTTTCGAAAATATTTTTGAATTAGATGTTGACATTGCGCTTTCTATGTGTTATACTCCTGACATACGAACAAACTTTCTAAATCAACTTGCGATAACAACTTCATATTTTTGTTGACACGTTTTGCATAAAGTTCAACCGCCGGACACGCTGGATTGATTCCAGTATAGAAGCCGGATAAGAGCCTGCATCCACCAGCTTTGGTGAGAACGAGGACCATCGAGAGGACATGGCAAACAGCTTTCACGCTGTTGCCATGTCCTTTTTTTGCGTCCTTTGGGAGTTTGTTCACCTGCATCTTGAAAAGTGAATACACGGGGATACCTGGTAAATGGGTATCCTGTGACAAATTCAACTGAAGGAGGGAAACATGAGTTACTATCCAGCGTTGAAACAAAGATTGACCTGCCGGGAGGTGGCTCCCCGCTATGGCTTAAAAGTGAATGCCTCCGGGATGGTGTTATGTCCCTTCCACGATGAGCACTCGCCCAGCCTGAAGCTCAGCCGGGGCTTTCACTGTTTCGGCTGCGGCGCGCAGGGAGACGTTATCACATTTGTGTCCCGGCTCTTTGAGATTCCACCGGGGGAAGCTGCACAAAAGCTGTCCGCGGATTTTGGGATTCCTGCGGGCGATCACTCCCGAGGCCCTCCGGCTGCCCGGACAGAAATGGAAACATGGGTTTCCTACGCGAAGGAAATCCTTCACGGCTACTACGATTTACTGATTGACTGGAAGCGAAGGTATTGCCCAAAGGCATCGGATGCAGAATGGCACCCGTTGTTTATCGAAGCACTTCAAAGGCAGGCCGACATCCGCCAGTTGATTTTTGAATTGGAGTTCGGAACTACGGAAGAAGTGAAAACCGTTTACGAGCATTACAGAGAGGTGGTGAAGAAGATTGGTAAACAAATCCATGGCAATGACACGACAGGAGATACTTCTGAATCTCAAGAAGAACGGCAAAGACAATGTCCTGCAAACCATTGACAACTGCATTTTTGTTCTGGAGCATGACGAGAATTTGAGGGGAACCATTCGATTCAACGTGCTGACCGAGCGGGACTGCATCGTGGGCGATGTTGGCTGGGAGCGGACAGGCAGTGCCATCACGGAACGGGACATGAGCTACCTCAAACTGTATTTTGAGCGGCACTACCATCTGAACCATGAGAAGGCATTGCGGGATGCCATCCGCATTGTTGCCAATGAAAACCGCTTCCATCCCATTCAGGAATATCTTCAAGCGCTCCGCTGGGACGGGCAGCTCCGCATTCCACACGCCTTGCACAGATTCCTGGGGGCAGAAGAATGCCAGTTCAACACCGAGTGCCTGAAAATTTTCATGCTGGGTGCCATCAGTCGGGTGTTCCACCCCGGCATCAAATTTGAACTGATGCTGTGTCTAGTGGGCAGTCAGGGGGCGGGCAAGTCCAGCTTCTTCCGCCTGCTGGCTGTGCGGGATGAATGGTTTTCCGATGATCTGAAAAAGATCGATGATGACAATGTATACCGAAAAATGCAGGGACACTGGATCATCGAAATGTCGGAGATGCTGGCCACTGCCAGTGCGAAAAGTATTGAGGAGATCCGCAGCTTCATCAGCCGCCAGAAGGAAACCTATAAGGTGCCCTACGACATCCACCCGGAGGATCGGACGAGGCAGTGCGTATTTGCCGGCACTTCCAATTCGCTGGATTTCCTGCCGTTGGACAGAGCGGGCAACCGTCGTTTCCTGCCGGTCATGGCAGAGCCGGATAAGGCGGAGGTACACATTCTGGAAAACGAAACAGTGTCCCGCGCCTACATCGACCAGATGTGGGCAGAGGCCATGACCATTTACCGCAGCGGGGATTTCCGGCTGTCTCTGCCGAGAGAGTTGGAGGAGGAAGCCCGGAACCGCCAAAAGGCATTCATGCCCGAGGACACTACGAGCGGGCGTATCCAGTGCTTTCTGGATTCCTTTGGAAGTGATGATGTATGTTCCCGGCAGATTTTTGAATTGGGTCTGGGACGCATGGGCGAGCCAAAGCAATGGGAGATCCGGGAGATAAACGACATTATGAACCACACCATCGAGGGCTGGGAGCCGGGTACAACAAAACGGATTTCCGGATATGGTATCCAGCGCACATGGCGCAGAAAGGCTGGGGTAGGAGTGGAGCAGTTGGAACTGCCGGAAGGTTGGTAAGCAGTCATCTTCTATCCTAGTAAACAACCGGTAGACAAACCGGTCAACATATTTTCAAAACCTTCAAATGCCGAAAAGAGAAATACGTCTTAAATTTACTTTGGATTTCTTACTCTTTTCCTTTTGAAGAGAAGATGTAAACAGAGAATTGCAAAACAAGAAAAGAGGGCGGAAAAGGCCAATGTCAAACGTACAGAGGTTTTCTTGCGTCCGTTTACACCAGCCCGTCAACGGACAGAACCGCAATATCAGCCAAAGGGAAAACAAAGGGTTTGGACAACAGCGAAAATGTTTTCTCTTTCCTGTGAGAAATGCGCCAACAAGCGATGAAGCAAAGAGTGAACCCAATTCGCAGTACGGGAAAGGACTGCACCGGCTGACGAATTGGTTCGTAAATCGCTGCATTCGCCGGGTCAACCTGTGACCCGGACATGGCGAATAAGAAAATGGAGGGATTTTCAGAATCAAAGGAAATTTACTGGACAGCAGAGTCACCGCATAGAAAACAGAATTTGATTCAGGAGGAAACGAACGTGAAAAAGGAAAGAAAAATCAATAGGGTCCGCTGCGACATTCAGTCCCACATCATTGCCGCGGGTTATACTCAGAAGGAAGCTGTGGAAGCCTGTTCCGCCGAGTATGGATGGAGTGACAGCGATTCCAATTTTTCCGCCAAGTTGAGTGACCAGACCCTGCGCTATCGGGAAGTGCTGGAACTTGCTGATGTGCTGGGCTATGAGATTGTCTGGCAGAAGCGGCGGGAAGATTGACAGAAAATAGGATTCACAAACCAGCGCGAAGGATTCCCTGCTGTAAAAAGGAGTACGCCTATTCGCATAAAAAAAGGAAACTCTGGAAATCATTTGGAGAAAAGGGGGCAGTAACATGGAAATTATTCAAGATGATGCAAAGAAACTGGTACAGGTGTGGCTGAGCCGAAAGGAGAGTGGGGACGAGGCTCTGCAAAATCAGTTGAAGCCCATGTATGCCCAGTGGAAGCAGCAGAAATATATGGTGGCGGTATTTCACTCCGGGCAGGAGGATTTGAAGGAGAATACCATGGCACTGCTGGCGTATAACAAACGGCGCAGTGCGGAACTGGCGGTGCAGCGGGAGAAGAAGCAGAAAACCACACAGATGGAACTGTAATTTGCTACAATTTCCTCCGTGGAAATTGGAATGTAAAAGCCCCTGCAGATGTCGTCGCAACATCTGCAGGGGCTGCATTTTACAGTTCATCACATTTGGCATTGATAATACGGCAGCAATATGCTTTCAGCTTTGGAATATCCTCCGTCAGAATTTCCCAGGTGATCTCCGGATCAACGGTGCCATAACTGTGTGCCACAATATTCCGCATACCGCGAATTTGCCGCCAAGGCGCGCCTGGATGTTCTGCACGAAATTCATCCGTCAGCTTTCCGGCCAATTCTCCGATTTGAAGGACACACAATGCTGCTGCGTTCCGGTAGATCGCGTCCGTGGAAAATACGCCATAGTCATTTCCGAAGCGGCGAATTGTCTCCTCTATCTGGTCGCAATAACCCACGATATGCTCCAAAATGCTGATATTCCGGTCAAGAGGCTTCATACAGCAGCACCTCATCATCAGAAATAGAATTCAGAAATTTGCTGTCCAGGCTTCCGGTGGGAACCAAATCCACAGGGATTCCCAATGCGTCTTCCAGATCAGCGGCAAGTCCGCCCATCTGCAAGCCACGAATGGCGCCCTTGTCGATGCGCAAGTCTATATCACTGTCCTTGTTGGCGTCACCCCGGGCATAGGAGCCGAACAGATAAATGCGGTCAGCTCCATACCGGGCGGCCAAAATTGTGACAATTTCTTTGATTTCATCAATGGTGTATTGCATGTCTGTCCCTCCCCACCATGTATTCTACTTCTATTTTACCATAATTATGCAGAAACGGCAATGATTATTTGTGTTATACAAAATTTGTTCTTGCTTTTTTATTATTATCAATGTACAATATTATCTGTAAATATATAAGCCGAGATAGATGTTATCAAACGCAGGGGGACTTGTTATGACCGAAACCTTTGACATTGCCGGCTATTGCCGCATCTCCGTAGATGAGGAGCTGGACCGGGATAACGTTTCCATTGAAAACCAAAAGGCCATCATCCGGGACTTTGTGAACCGCCGTTTTCCGGGAAGCAGCCTGACCTTTTATGAGGATCGGGACCGTTCCGGCTATACTTTTGAACAGCGGGAGGGCTACCAGGCCATGCGAAAGGGGCTGATCCGGCATCAGTATGACATTCTGGTGGTGAAGGATTTTTCCCGATTCTCCCGGCGAAATTCCCGGGGGCTGGTGGAATTGGAGGATCTGCGGGATGCAGGCGTTCGCATCATTTCTGTTGGGGACAACATCGACTTTCCCAACGATGACGACTGGCTGAAAATCCAGTTTCAATTCCTCATCAACGAAATGCCTGTCACCGACACCAGCAAAAAGGTGAAGAACGTCATCCGGCGGCGGCAGGCCGACGGGAAATGGCTGTGCGCCGCACCCTACGGCTATATCATCAACAAGCAGAAAGAATTTGAGATCGTCCCCACGGAAGCGGAGATCGTGCGGCAGATTTTTGACCTGTACAACAACCAGGGCTGGGGCTACAAGAAAATCGCCAACTACCTGACGGAGCAGGGCATCCCCACCCCCCGGATGTCGGAGCAGATGCGCAAGGAGGCAGCGGGGGAGCCCACCAGCCGGAAAACCAAGGCCGCCTGGGCCATCGTCACGGTGCAGGGGATTTTGGATAACGATTTTTATATCGGCACTTTCCGTCAGGCCAAGTACACCCGTGCCAAGATCAACGGCAAGGATGTGAAACGGGACGAAGAGGAACACATCGTCATTGAGAACCACCACCAGCCCATTATCGACTACCGCACCTTTGCCACCACCCGGGCCCTCCGGGAGAAACGTTCCACCGCCAATTACCGGGGCGTGAAGAAGTACGACAACGTGTACTCCGGCTTCCTGTTCTGCGGGGACTGCGGCAGCCCCATGTTTGCCATGAGCCGCAGGGATTTGAGTGCCGCCTACACCTGCGGCACCTACCACCGCCGGGGCCGTTCCGGATGCAGCTCCCACCACATCCGGGTGGACAAGCTGGACGAGCTGCTGAAAATCTATGTGCGGCGAGTCATGGAGCATTCCCATGCCATGCTGGAAGAACTGAACGCCGAACTGGCACGGCAGGATTCCGACGTGGTGGAAACGGAGCAATCTGCCGACCATCTGGCCCAGGTTATGGAGGAGCTGCGGGAGGAGCTGAAAGCCACCAAGCGGCAGCGCATCCGGGACACGGTGAAGCACCCGGATCAGGAGGAGCTTCTAGCGGAGACCTATGACGAGCTGGAAGCCGACCTGCAAAAGAAGATCGAGGGGTTGGATCACCAGATTGGTATGCTCTCGGACAAGCGGAACACCATCATTCAGGCGGGGCGTGCCGCCAAAACCGCCATGGAGGTATTCGGGGACATTCTTTCCAAGGAAACGCTGGAACGAAACGATTTAGAACTGCTGATAGAGCGCATCGACGTATTCGAGGATCGGCTGGAGATCCGGCTCCACAGCGATGTGGACACCCTGCTCCACGTCAACCAGGGAGACATTGCTGTAAATTTTAATTCCGGCACGGAAAATAGCGAAAATACCCTGATCCAGTCCTCCAAAAACCACGAGGACAAGGTTTTCCGTGTCAATGTTATCAGTGACGGCGACCCGTTGGAGATTTATACGGAGAAGGACGGGGGCGTGATCTTCCGTAAGTATTCCCCTATGGGCGACTTGCAGGAGTTCGCTGCCCAGATGTGTGAGTCCATCGGGTCCGCTACCGGGCATATCGCCGCGGTGACCGACCGGGACAGCATTATCGCCCTTTACGGTATCCCCAAGCGGGAGCTGATGGACAAACCCAATTCGCCGGAATTGGAAAAGCTCATGGAACAGCGGAAAAATTACCTCTACAAAAACGGGGACGCCCCCATTCTGGCGGCCGACGGGGAGGAGAAATACCACCTTGGCGCCGCCGCGCCGATTTTGTCTCAGGGCGACCTTATGGGCTGCGTGCTGCTGCTTCTGGGGGAAAACGACAGTCCCCTGCAGGAAGCGGATCAGGGGCTGGTCAAGACCGCTGCCGGTTTTTTGGGAAAACAGATGGAGAACTAGCGATGATATCAGCCAGAACGCAGAAAACGTTCTGGCTGCTTTTTGCTGTGCAAAAGCATAGCAAAATAAAAAATGCGGCATATTCCCGCCGCCTAAGGCATAGCGTATGGCAAGGCAAGGAGGGATGGCTATGGCGGATGAGCATATGCCCCACAAGCTCTGTCTGAATGAGCGGCGGCAGCTGACCATGACCGGGGTGACAGAGGTGGTCAGCTTTGACGATACGACGGTGGTGCTGCAGACCTCTCTGGGGACGCTGATCGTGCAAGGAAAGGAATTGCAGCTGAAAACCCTGTCACTGGAGGGCGGGCAGGTGGAGGTGGACGGCAGTGTTTCCGCGCTGGCCTACGAGGAACCGAGGCAGACAGCCGGCTGGAAGCGCCGTCTGTTCGGATGACCGCCCCCGCGCTGGCAGCACACCGATTCGTGTGCTGCTGCCTGCTGGGGGCAGCGCTGGGGGTGTATTACGAATTCTTACGTCCCCTGCGTCCACGGTATACTCTTGCCGCGGACGCGCTGTTTCTGACGGGCTGCGTCTGGGTCTGGCTGATTATGAGCTTTCGTGTGTGCAGGGGCGACCTGCGGCTGGGGTATTCCGCCGGGCTGCTGGCGGGGGGGATCGTCTGGGATCTGGCGTTCGGCAGTCTGATCGCACCCATTTTTTCCGGATTCTGGAAATTCGTCAGGGCAATCCTGGGCTTTGTGCTGCTGCCCGCAAAAAAATTTTCCGAATTTGCAAAAATTTTATTTGCATCTGCGAAAAAATGGGTTACAATAAAGTGGAATCATCGTCGGGAAAAACGGCGAAAACGAAGAGGTGAACCCATTGGAACAGAAACGCAGGGGAAAAGTGATTTTCCGGTCAGGCTCGCTGGCACTGAAGATCATCGTGGCAGTGCTTATCGTATTCTCTATGGCGGCGCTGGCAGCTCTGAGGTGGGTACACACCGGCATTCAGGCGCGGACCGGAGAGCTGCGGGACGAAGCCGCCGCTCTGGAACATCAGAACAGCGAGCTGGAGGAAAAAATTGGCGAGCTGGGCTCGGTGAAGAGCGTAGAGGATATTGCAAGAAGCGAGCTGGGGCTGGCTGACCCCAATACCCTTATTCTGGATCTACAGCCGCAGTCTTAACCTTGTGCATCATTAACTGAAAATAGATGGAGGAATCACAGCATACTATGGAGTTAACCGTTGGAGCCATTTTAGAGGGTAAAGTCAAGTCTATCACCAATTTCGGCGCATTCATCTCCCTGCCGGAGGGAAAGACAGGCATGGTACATATTTCCGAGGTCGCCAATGCCTACGTCAGCGATATCCGGCAGCACCTGACCGAGGGCCAGGACGTGAAGGTCATGGTCATTGGTCTGGAAAACGGCAAGGTCAACCTGTCCATCAAGCGTCTGGAACCCAAGCCCCAGCGTGAGAACGGCGGAAATCGGAACGGGAACTACCGCGGCGCGCCCCGTCAGGACGGCGGCTACCGGCGGGAAAATTCCGCCCCGGCGCAGAACCGCCCCCAGCGCGCCCCCATGCAGCCCGCCGCCCCCAAGACGGCTGACCAGCTGTTTGAGGAAAAGCTGAAGGCGTTCATGTCCGAGTCCGACAACAAGCTCTCCTCCATGCGTGCGGATCACCGCACCAAGAGCAGAAGACGATAAATCAGGCTATCTTGTCCCCGAAGGCTGTGGCCTTTGGGGGCAAGGGGCTTGCCGCCTGCAGGCGGCTTTTCTCTGCAAGGCTTTTTAGGGTCTATCTGAAAACCGTCAACATGCCCAAACAGCGGGTCTTTTCCGCCTGCTGTACGCCATTTTTCCTTGCAATACACAAAGTATTCCTGCGGAAAAATGGCTTCATCAGGCGAAAAATCCCTCGCTGTTGGTCATATTTCCGGATTTCAGATAGACCCTAGATATGGTAAGGCTGCCCCGGCAGCCTGTTTTTTTGAGACTGCGGAAGGCGGGGAAATTCCATGGGGAATGTTGTGATCACCGGCGGCTCCCGGGGGATCGGCGCGGCTACGGTCGGGCTGTTCGCCGCACGGGGCGACCGGGTGACGTTTTTGTACGAGAAAAACCATACCGCCGCGAAAGCTGTGGCGGACAAGACAGGAGCCGCCGCCATTTGCTGCGACGTGACGGACGGGGAAGCCGTGAACCGGGCGTTTTCTCAAATCGGGGACGTGGACATTCTTGTCTGCAACGCCGGGACAATGTACTTTGGGCTGCTGTCCCAGATGGCGGAGGATGAATGGAACCGGCTGTTCGCCGTTAACGTGGGAGGGATTTACCACTGCGTCAACGCCGCCATGCCATCTTTCCTCAAGACCCATCGTGGCAGCATCGTGACAGTGTCCAGTATGTGGGGGCAGGTGGGCGCATCCTGCGAGGCGGCGTATTCCGCCACGAAGGGGGCGGTAATTGCTTTGACCAAAGCGCTTGCCAAAGAGCTTGGCCCCAGCGGCATCCGGGTCAACTGCGTGGCGCCGGGAGTCATCCTGACGGACATGTGCGCGAACGTCGCCCCGGATATCCTCGCGGGAATGGCGGAGGAAGCGCCCTTGGGGCGCAACGGTATGCCCATGGATGTGGCAAAAGCCATCGCGTATCTGGCAGACGCGGAATTTGTCACCGGACAGGTGCTGGGCGTCAGCGGCGGGTATGTGATTTAACTACTGTAATACAAAGGAGATCGTAGTATGAGGATTGCCATTGGCTGTGACCACGGCGCGTTTGCGCTGAAAAATAAAGTCATCGAGCATCTGGAAAAGCAGGGGCATGAGGTCAGGGACTTCGGCACCTATTCCACGGAAAGCTGCGATTACCCCGACTTTGCCGCTGCGGCCTCCGTGGCGTATCAGGGTTACTGGTACAAAGGCTACGGCTGCGGCTACGGCGTGTTCGTCCCCGCCCGCACGCAGGAAGCGCTTTCCCTGCTTCGCGGGGCTGGTTTCGCCTTTCCGGGCGGGAGGGACGGCGCGAAATGATTTATCTGGATAACGCAGCGACGACACTGGAAAAGCCGCCTGCGGTATCACGCGCCATGTGCTGGGCGATGCGGCATGCCGGAGGCGCCGGCAGGAGTGCGCATCCGCCTGCGATGCTGGGAGCAGATATTATTTATGATACCAGGGTCAGAATCCGGAGCTTTTGCCCCGGCATCTATTTATAGAATTACAGTTATCAGCAGATTGGAGTAAACATGGAAATAGAGCGCAAATTTCTCGTATCACAGATACCCGGCGACATAGCACAGTATAAGTGCAGATTTATTGAACAGGCATATCTTTGTACGAATCCTGTTGTCCGTGTACGCCGTGACAACGATGATTATTATCTCACATACAAATCCAACGGCTTTGTTGCCCGTGAAGAATATAACCTTCCGCTCACGCAGGAAAGCTATGAACATCTTCTTGGCAAGGCTGATGGCAACATAATCACCAAAAGAAGATACGAGATACCTATAGAATATGACTACTATATGCCTGATGAGATATGCAGGAACAATCCTGACCACGCACCTTTTCTTACGATAGAGCTTGATATATTTGAGGGGAAGTTCGCCGGAACGGTTCTTGCCGAAGTTGAATTCGCTTCAGAGGAAGAGGCCGGAGCTTTCATTCCTCCCGACTGGTTCCTGGAAGACGTATCATACTCATCCGAATATCATAACAGTAATATGAGCATGCGCACATTCTGATATGAGTATGCACAGGAATGGAGATTATAATGGATATCACAAAGATAAAAAAACAGTTTAAAATACTTTTAGCAAGTTTTGAACATTCTGCCAAAATTCTTTTAAAATGGCTTGTGTGCTCAGTAATTATCGGTCTTTTAATCGGACTTATAGGCTCACTGTTCTATTGGGCAATATCAGCTGCTACAACATTCCGCACAGAGCATGCTTATATACATTTTCTGCTGCCGTTAAGCGGTCTTTTGATAATCGGCCTGTATCAGCTCCTGCATTCTCTTAAGAATTCAGGTACCAACCTTGTTATTAAAGCTATACAAAGCAACGAAGAAGTCCCTCTTAAGGTGTCATTCCTTATAATAGTATCGACTTTCATAACTCACCTTTTTGGCGGTTCTGCCGGCCGTGAAGGAGCTGCGCTCCAGATTGGCGGTTCATTCGGCAATTACATTGGCAAAAAGCTTAAGTTTGACGAGCGTGACACCAAGATTCTCATTATGTGCGGAATGAGCGCATGCTTCTCCGCACTGTTTGGCACTCCGATGGCGGCTGCCGTATTCTCAATGGAAGTTGTAAGTGTCGGACTTATGCACTATGCTGCTTTGGTTCCGTGCGTACTTGCCTCTTTAATTGCTGCAGGCGTTGCGGGATTTTTCAATATAACACCAACTGCATTTACAATAGGCAGTATTCCGGCAATGACACTGTCAGGCGGAATCAAAACAATTATTCTCGCTGCACTGTTTGCCGCAGCTA
>ERZ827168.5053-NODE-5053-length-11427-cov-3.464386_pt1 | contig 11427 bp, 14 predicted proteins | sample MGYA00519868_ERZ827168 | MGnify/ENA primary metagenome ERZ827168 (study PRJEB31778, sample SAMEA3449271) | human gut metagenome | biome: human gut; feature: human-associated habitat; material: faeces | place: United Kingdom | collected 2010/2012 ...
AAGATTGGGTTGCTATAGGCGATTATAAAAAGATGCCGAATGAAGTCGGTGGTATGGATACCGCACTTACGGAAGAAGTTGCTGATAAAATAAAAGCTCTGCTGACAGAGTACAATGGAAAAGAAGAAACGACTTTTGAGGATATTTTGGATTTTCATGTGAAGTTTGAGCGAATTCATCCGTTTCAGGACGGTAATGGCCGTGTAGGCAGATTGATTATGTTCAAGGAGTGCTTGAAATACAATATTGTTCCGTTCATCATTGAGGATAATATGAAGATGTTCTATTACCGTGGACTGAAAGAGTGGAATAATGAGAAAGGTTATTTGGCAGATACCTGTCTGACCGCACAGGATAAGTATAAGGCGTATTTGGATTACTTTAGAATTGCATATTAAGCAAGAAATGAGGTGCAGCTATGTCAGCAGAAAAGAAATGGCAATTTGAACTTGAAGAATATATCAAACAAGATGAGCCTGGTCAAAATGGATTTGATTTCTGCTTCTATTTCGTCAAACTCGACAGTTAATTCCTGAATGAGTTTGATGGTGTGTTTCAGTTCCAAAGACTTTGCAGGCATATGTGAACCTATAGAATATTTAGCTGCTTCACGAAATATGATGGCGATATCTTTGCCGTATCTGCCGTGTGAACTTGCAGAAAGAAGATTGGTAAGTCTGGTAAGGCGAGCATCGGCAGATGGGAATTCGAACAATAAGGCATAAACTGATGCTATATGAAGTTGCGGCACGAGTTTGTCTAATTCAGGGAAAAGAATGCAAACAAGTCTGGACACAGAAGATTTGAGTTTGGCACGCTATTTAACCTTGTCAAAACGATAACGAGTTAGTGACTCTAATTCTTAATTGTGGTATGATGTGTCTGAATAGGACTTTAAGTCCATATCAGACATAAGCATAGAGGCAATTGTATGGGCATCTACCTTATCCGTTTTTGTCTTTCTAAGGCTTAGACTTTTTCTGTAAAGATTAGTATGTAACGGATTGATGACATAGGTCGTCAAACCTTTATCAAGAAGAAATCCCAAAAGATTGTAACTGTAGTGTCCGGTGGCTTTAAGGCCTACTTTTACTTCGGTTAAATCATCTGATACGGATTGAATTCTCTGAAATTTTGTCCAATACACCGAGCAATACAATCTCCGACAAAGCATGGAGATATGCATGGTTCAACTACTATTTTTGGAGCGATTTAATTCCGATTTGGAGTAGCTCTTCTCCGTACACAATCAATAACACACAGACCAAAATCCGTATTGATGAAAATACTTGGCAAGGTTTGTTTTCTGGCCGAATTGACTCAATCAAGGAAAAGCTGGTAGATAAATTAAATGCTGGAACCATCTCTGAAGATGATGCATGGGAAGAATATGCAAAAAAATCAGAAAAGATGCCCACAGCTATCGTGAGGTAATTGACTCTGGGCTTTACCATATAGGGTACATTAATCCGGAAGGCACATTGACGGAAATCGGATACAAGTTTGTAGAAGCCTGTGAAAGAGTTGGAACTCCTTATGTGGGAATCCCAATGGAGATATTCAAAGCTACTGTATTGCAAAATGGTCAGTATGGTGCAATGTTGCACTACATTTACAGATTGTCTGAAGAAAAATTTGACAGCGATTTGTTTGCTTTTTCTCAACTGGATAGGAACGGGAACTACAAGTTTAATGAACAGGAGTACCTTGATTGGATCGATGACTATTTTGCAAATACGCTTCACATATCTAAAAAAAAAACAGTTAGAGCTGGAGGAACAAGAAAACCCTTTCAAGCAGAACTTGTATTTTTGAAGAAAATGGGATTTGTAAGAACAAATGGGCGAAGTGCTGCATATCGTGTCGGTGTAGGCTTGGAAATAGATTGGCCACAAGTTCAAAGTAGTATGCTTTACTTCCGGAATCTGTAATGAGCTACAAAAAGCTGATAAAACATGATTTGTTGTGATTCAGATCTATGAATAGAGAAATCTATAGACAAGCATCAGGCTTGATGTCTTTGGCATTTGGTGAAGGAGGCAAAAATGAAGGAGAACAAATATCTTAAATGGCTTTTAATCGTCCAATCTTTTTTTCCGCTCTTTTTTCTGGTGATTATTCGATGTTATAGTAAAGTAAGAGTTAAACTGGTCTATCATTTTGTATCCGAACTGTTCCATGGAAATTTCAAAGTCATCGGAACCGCACTAAACCATTCAGAAATCTATGCCACAAGCTTATTATGTTTTTGTGCAATAATGTTCATGTTCGGGTTTGGCACATATTTTTTCTTCAAAAAAAACCAAAGTTTTGGATTTCAAGAAGAAGAGAAAAAGATTGTTATCGATGCTGATGTGACAGAGAATAGCGTTACCTTTTTTGTTACATACATTACGCCGTTGGCCTTGGACGATCTTGATGAAAGCAGAGGTTTTTTCAGTTTTATTACTATCGCAGTTTTGTTGATCTTACTCATGCGCAACACCAATTTATATTACCAGAACCCTTTTTTGACCATCTTAGGATATAGGTGCTTCTATTTTCGCTTTGACAGAGAAGAAGGTATGGGAAATGTTGCCATTACGAGAGGAGATTTTGATGCATCGAAATTGATCAAGCGAAAGCGTATTTCAGATAATGTTTATTTGGTCTAAAACAAAAATTAGAGGTGGTGAAAAATATGCCAGTGATAAATGGTAAAGATAGAAATGATCTTCAGAATTGCATAATCCAAGTTATTTCCTCCTTGTTTGCTGATGAGGACTATACATTCGAGGCATTTATATTAATGAAAGGTGATCGCAAACTCAAAAAAATTGTTCTCTATGAAGGTGCGCCGGAAAATTGCAATGATCCAGAGATAAACTTTAAGAAAAAGCTTCAGATCGCAATAGCAGATGTTATCAAAGATAAGTTTGGAAGCGAAACAGCTGAATATGATCTTGTAGAGAATATTGCAGATAATCAAAATAAATTCTATGTCATTCCGCAAACTGATGAATATAAGCCGTTTGAAGCGCTTGCGTCTTCATCCGCTGTAACCGAAAGCTACTGTGTTGCCGAAAGAGAAGCTGCGGAAGGTATATTTTTTCGTTACAAACGTGAAGGCGTGGTGGTGCTTTGGGCATTTCAATATTTTTGGCCTAATGCCATACCCAATCGTAAAGGTACTGGATTCCATATCATCCCTCAAGATGATGTATTCGGCGAATTAAAGAAGCCTATTTTGGCAGTAACTCAAAAGGTAGACCTTTTAGTGCTGGGCAACCATATAATCACAAATGATGTATGTTTGCTACAGGCGCATTATGATTTTCAGCAATATGTCCGAACTACAGCAGCACATATTATGTCCGAGATTACTACGCTCGATCTTGTATCCAATATGGATAAAGTAACTGAATACATTTCCAGAAGTAAGCTTACTTATGCTAAGAAGATGCTACGATTAAAAAACTCCAAGGTGTTATCAAAGAGCAAAGAGGAGCTTTATACGAAGATCACAACATTACCTCGATGGAGAGGAAAGTTCGAGATCAACGAAGTAGATCATACTATCAATCTCAAAAATTATGGTCAGGTTGAAAATCTGATAGATTTATTGGATGAGAGATATACTCGTTCTGATGTAACAGATGAAGAGTATGATACCAGTGCCAAAAAATGGATTGAGCCAGTAGCACAATAATATCTACATAGCATCGGCCGAGCAGCTAATCACTGCCCGGCTGATGCTGAATTATACAAAGATCAATTCTGCATTAATGATCTCCTCCGCACGATTGTGGATGCTGTTCATAGCCATGACCCATGCAAGCTGATCCTGCGCTTTCAGACAGTCATTTATGCCCTCTTTCTCTGCCATCTGTGTTACAAGTAGGTCGAGATTATTGCGAGCCTAAGTGTCAATATCTGCAAGATAGTGGAACAGCTTGCCATTGAGAACCAGATTGGAGTAGATGAGTGGACGATGCTCTTTGAGGTACTGCTGATGCTTCCTGCCCCAGACACCAATGGTGTGGATTTTTTCCTCCGGGATGACCAGACACAGCAGATAATAATCTCTATGCAGTTCATACCAAAGTCCGTTGCTGCTGTCGTAGATGTATTCTTCCATATTGCAAATCCCTCAAATTGTCAAGCCAAGTGCAACAGTCTTGTTGAAAAAGTCAACAGGAGAAATAAAGTCAAGACACTTCCTGGGGCGATTGTTAATCAAATCAAGAACAGCGTCAAGGCGCTCTCTTGAAAGAGTTCTGAAATCAAAACCTCGGGGAAAGAAAAATCTAAAAACATCGTTGACATTCTCATTTGAGCCTCTTTGCCAAGGAGAATGAGGGTCTGCAAAATATACTTTAAGATTTAAATCTTTTTCGATGTCTTTGTAGCCAAGAAACTCAGAACCGTTATCTAAGGTAAGAGTTAACGGTCTGATTTTTACGGAGGCTTTTGCAAAGGCTTCGGCGAAAGCTGCATTGATAGAGGCAATGGTTTTATCTTTGCAAACGGCTGCAACAACATACCTGGATTTTCTGTCGATAGCTGTTACAAGATATCCCTTGCCAACCGAACCATAGATGGTATCACCTTCATAATCGCCGAATCTCATCCTTAAATCGGCTTCTTTGCCTCTGTCATGAATAGATCTATCCATATAATGAGTATATGATTTGCGCCCTATTGAGTAGGGTTTGCCTCTTCTTCTCAGATGTGTTCCCGGTTTAATACCGGGGAATTGCTTGGCATATACAGCTCGGTAGATTGAGGAATAGGAAGTTTTTTTATCATGATTTAAGTTCCAATTGCCTGCAATAATTTCCGGTGACCAAAATTGGTGCAATTTTTCAAGAGCAAAAGCATATGCGGCATTGTCTTTGAGAAGATTGTTTTTCCTGTGACAGGACTTTCTTCTTTCCCAATATTTAATCTGAGCCGCCCATGAAGTTAATAACGAAAGTTATTATGTAATATCTAACTTGCCGGTTAAACTTGACGAAAACACTGAAAGCGGAACTGTGAAGTTAAAAGCACATGTGTATACGATATTAAATAAAATATCTTGTAATCATTTGGCCTATATTTCGCTAAACTTTAATTTAGCGAAATATTTTTTTTAAGGAGTTAATGTTATGGAAGACATTATTTATTGCGTGTCCTATCGTGAATTTGATTTTGTGGACGAAAAAACAAATAGCCGTGTTACTGGCGTTTCATTCAATTGTTTTGACAGTAACCTTTACCCTTTTAAGTTTAGTGTTTCTACTTCTAAAATCGGTCCGAATTTTCAACAGCTTATTTTACAGCTTGATGACTTGAAAAAAGAAACTTGTATTCAGAATGCAATTATTGAGGTAATTTCCCCTGTTGCCATTCGTCCTTTTTTCAATCGTTTCGGCAAAGTTGCCACCTTTGAATTTATTTGATTGATTATCTGTTTTCAAGGGTGTGTACTACGACACACACCCTTGTGTTCAGTGTTCAGGCTTATTTTTATTATATTTTTTTAAAATATTTTTGTTTAGCCTATATTGATAAATGTATTTTAAATCATTTATTTTTTAATTTTTATATAAGGTGGTGTTGTTTTATATATGGCTGTTTCAAAAAATTATGGTCAAGGTCGTACAAGAAATTTTGTTACTGTACTTTATCCTGAAAGTGTAAAAGAAAATTTTAAAGAGCTTATTTCAAGTAGTTGTGTTCCCTGTTTTTTATCGCCATTACATAAAGACGATAAAGACCCTGACGGAAACCCTAAGAAACCGCATTATCACTTGCTCATTATGTATGACGCTGTTAAGTCTTTAGAACAAGCTAAGGAGTTTGTTAGTAGTTTAGGAGGTGTTGGTTGTCAAAAGGTCAATTCTTTAAGGGGTCAAGCAAGATATTTGTGTCACTTAGACAATCCTGATAAACGGCAGTATAACATTGAAGATGTCCAGCGGTTCGGCGGTGCTGATTATAGAGCTATAATCGGTTTGCAGTCTGACAAGTATCAAAGTATTCGAGAAATGATTGAATTTTGTGGTGCTAATCAGATATATAGTTATCGGCAGTTGTTATTGTATCGGTCAACTAATAATGAACAGTGGTTTAGATGTTTGTGTGATAACGGTACTTTGGTTATGAAAGAATATTTGAAGAGTTTGAAGTGGTCTGATAGGAGTTAGTTTTATGTATTACTTGAATTATTGTGGTGTATGTGTTAAGAAGTCTGACAGTTTAATTGAAGTGTTTACTTATTTAAAAAATATTTGTGCTGATAAGAAAAGTATTAACTTAGTTAATTATGATTTACTTTGTGATGTTGATAAAACTTACAATGTGAATTTAATTATAAAAAATATTGACGAATTGAAAGGAGTTTTGAAAAATGCCTGATATTATTTTGCTTGAAGGTGCTGCTGTTACTCCTGTAACGGCCGCTGATTGGTCAAGTGTTATCACTGCTATGACAGGTCAGATATCAGTTGCTACTGTTGTTGGTGTTCTTGCTACACTTATGACAGCTGGTATCGGTCTTGTGTTTATGTGGTGGGGCGTACGCAAGGCGGTAGGTTCTTTGATGTCCGCTTTCCGCAAAGGTCGTATGTCTATGTAATCAATCGGGGGCGGTTTCAACCGTCCCCCTTTTGTATTTAAGGTGATTTTATGATTCTAGTTACTGGTGGAGCAGGTTACATAGGTGCTCATACTAATAAAGCCCTAAATCAGGCAGGTTATGAAACTGTTGTTGTTGATAATCTTTCTAAAGGTTATGAAAACTTTGTTAAATGGGGACATTTTGAAAACTATGACTTTGGAAGTAAAGATTTAAGGGAAGTTTTTGAAAAGTACGATATTGATGGAGTTTTGCACTTCGGAGCCTTTTCATCAGTAGCTGAATCTGTTGAATTACCTCAAAAATATTTTAAAAATAATTATAAAAATACAATTAATCTTTTACAAATAATGAGGGAATTTGGAGTTAATAAGTTTATTCTCTCATCTACTGCTGCTGTATATGGAAATCCTGAAAAGGTTCCCATTACAGAAGACCAGGAATTAAAACCGATTAATCCATACGGTCATTCCAAATTCATAACTGAAAAGGCACTGGAACGTGAAGCTGCAAAAGGAGATTTTAATTATGTGGCTTTAAGATATTTCAATGCCGCAGGTTGTGATTTTGATTGTGAAATTGGAGAACTGCACGAACCGGAAACTCATTTGATTCCTTTAGTGTTAGATGCAGCTATTGGAAGAAGAGATTCCATTTCTATTTTTGGAACCGATTATAATACTCCAGATGGAACATGTGTTCGTGATTATATTCATGTTAATGATTTGGCTAAAGCTCACATTGACGCTTATGAATATTTATGCAATGAAAATGAATCTAATGTATTTAATTTAGGTAATGGAAAAGGATTTTCTGTTAAAGAAATAATTGACATGGTTAAAAAAGTAACTGGAAAAGAATTTGCAGTTAAATTAGACGAACGCCGTGAAGGAGATCCGGATATTTTAATTGCTGATGCAACAAAAATTAAAGATAAATTAGGTTGGACTCCTCAGTATGATTTGGAAACTATTGTTGAATCTGCTTGGAACTGGCATAAAAAAATATATCAAGACTAGGTTATAGCTATGGAAAATGAAAATAGCGTAATTTCAAAAGTTGATGTACGTATAATTGTATCTGGATTGGATATTGCTGAAGTTGTATCTAAATCTGTAGATAATACTCAGCTTGAAAGGGATTATAATATAATTGTTTCTTCAATTATCCCTACAAATAATTTTGAAATAGCAAAAAAAGTAGCTAACGGTGGAGATATTATTCTCATTGGAGGTTATGGCCAGGATGAGAATTACAATTTACTTTTCAATGATTTAAAAACTGATTTTAATCATGTCGGTTTATTCGATTATAATAACATTATTAAAAATGAAACTGTTGACTCAAAATTGGCTGCTGATGAAATACTGAATTCCATTATACGTGCAGCTTTATCTTATTCTTTAAATTTAGTTAATGTACATACTTTAGAAAATAAATTATTAAAATTAACTCATAAATACAATAGCTTACTTGATGATTACAATAAACTCATTGAAGATTATGACGAAGTATCTTTAAAAAATAAGGAATTGCAAGAAACTATTGATGATTTAAAATCTGATTTTACCGCTTTCAAGTCTCGTTATGAGGATATTTACTCTAAGGAATTCCTTGAAATTTATAATTTGAATGATTTGTGGCAGGAAGCTTTTAGAGAAGACCTTGCAGATGCAAAAAAAGTTACAATAGCTACAAATAAGTTTAAACCGGAGAATATTATTGTTGGTCAGGGTTATATTGGTGCCCAATCAAGACAGGACGCAATAGACTGGCTGAAAATTATCAAAACAGCTTTAATATTTGTTGGAAATGATGAAGAAGACTTGAAACGAGATTTAAATAAAACTTCAGAAGTTGAAGATGATTATGATATCTCAAATAATTTTGAGAATTTTTGGGATTAAATCACTATAATTTTATACTAATAAAAAGAAAGTTTATAATTAATAATTATATGATATATGGGAGATTGTCAATGCAAGGAGAAATGCAAGATAACGAAGCTTCATGTGTCGGTCCTTCTATTTTGTATGGATTTTTCAAGGCGACAGGAGAAAATTTTTGTTACAGCTCAATGTCCTCGAGAGAGAATTCGCTTGAATCGGTTTTTTTATCTTCATTTTCAAGCGTCAAGCTTTTTCCTACAATGGAAGTGAACTCCGCGTCGGGATTCTGAAAAAGAATATTTAGAACCGACATATAGTCTCTGATGATTTCACGCGGCGTTATCATGATGTCAGCGCCTGCGCGTTTCAGACATTCGCGCAAAAAATCAGCCATTTCATTTTCGCTTACCCGCGGTTCCCAGCCGAAATACATACCGTGTAGTTTTGTTACTCTTGAAATCAGTGCAAACAGCTCATTGTCCGAGAGTCTTCTTAACCGTATCACCGGACCGAGCAAATTTCGGTATTCGCCGTTATTGGCAAAACGGCTGTCGATAAGTCGAGACCTCAATGCTTCATAGCTGAAGAGTCCTCGCCTTGTATCCTCCAGAAATTGCGGCGTCCCGCCCCAAATAACGGAAAGTCCCGGAGCGCGTCCCTGAAGGGTATCGTTAAACATAGACAGAATTTTTTCATAATTGTTTTCGCGGCTGATACGATTGGTTATTTTGTATAGGTTTACACATTCGTCGATGAATACGACAAATCCCTTGTATCCGATTTTTCTTACAAACTCCGCCCATAATTTTATAAAGTCATACCAATTATCGTCATCTATGATTGAGCCTACCGCAAGCGCGCTTTTTGCCTCTGTTTTGGTTGTATATTCTCCGCGAAGCCAGCGCAGACACTGACTTTGGGCTTCCTCATCCTCGGAAACCGTTGCGCGGTAGTATGCATTGATAACCGATGCAAAATCAAATCCTCCGACATTGTTTTCGAGTTCCTTTGAAAGGGAGAATACCCGTTTTGAAACTTCTTTTCCGAAATCGGGGGAATCGGGCAGTATTCCCGATGCCGCTGTTTCCCCCTGAACAGAGGAAAGCCATCTTGAAATGATTTGCTGCAAGGCGCCTCCCTCAGGAGAGGATTTGGACGACATATTTCTGATAAGCTCCCGATAAGTAGCGATTCCGGTTCCTTTTCCGCCGCAGATTCTTCTTTCGGGGGAAAGGTCGCAGTCGGCACAAATGAAGCCTCTTTCGATAGCATATCCACGCAAAAGTTGTATTAGGAAGCTCTTTCCGCTTCCGTAATTACCGATAATAAAGCGCATTGCCGCGCCGCCGTCGCTGACAGCCTCAAGATCAGAGAGAAGAGCAGCAATCTCTTCCTTTCTGCCGATCGCAATATAGGGCGCTCCGAGTCTCGGTACGACTCCTGCCGAGACAGAACTTATTAAGGACGCTAAAATTCTTTTCGGTACGGTTATTTTTTCATCCATTCTTTTATATCCTCCGTATAATCGGAAATGATCTCAAATCGGTTTCCCTCGGAATACACAACGGTATCTCCAAATTCATCATAAAGCGTGTCGTTAATGATTTCACAGAGCGTATCGGGAAGCAGATTCCGACCTTTGGCAATTTCGGAAAAGCGGTTCATATTCTGATTCATAAGCGCCTCAAGCGCAGTTTTAATGAATTCGTTTTCCGAAGCTCCGGACGGCTGTGGCGGCTTCTCCGGCGGAAAAACATGATTTGAGATTTTATTCACCGGATTTATCCTGCTTTCCGCGGAAAGCTCTTGCCGGATATTCGCTTCATCGCAATCAACGGAATCGCTTACCAACAGGCTTGTTGTCTCCCAGGATTTTTCCTCAAGGCTCTTGGCATAATCAAGGGAAAGTTCACTTTTACTCGCCTCATATAGCTTCTCGTATTCGGGGCGCGGCTCGGCGTCCGCTTTTTTCATATTCTTCTTAAAAGAAGCAAAATATTCGTCAGCCGCTCTTCTCAATGGCATGGCGAGATTCGGTGTATGAAACCGGCTTCGTATGCCCAGCATGGAACGGACGTTATTTTCTGCATATTTTATCATATCGGTGACAGCAAATCGCAGTTCAACCGATCTTGAGCAGGAGAGGTACTCAAGCTCTATTCTCCGCTTCACATTGTAAGCGCATACCGCTCCTGAAAAGGCGTCTCTGGTTATGCTGACGCTCATCATGGAGCTTCTGCCGACCGGTGCGAATATTGTCCGATTTTCTTTTTCTGCTTTGCCGAAGGCATAGATAAATGCGCCTCTTATGTGTTTGTCAAAAAGCTCACGGTTTTCCGACGTTATAAATTTGCTGCTTCTGTAATTATAATCGGAACCGCAGGCGAAAAGAGCGGAAGCATAGGGGGAAGGCGAAGAAGAATCATATCCGGCGTAGTATTCCCGTAAAAACAGGCTTCCCGCCGCAGGATCAATGAAATCCCGATAAAGCTCCGACGGAGGATCAATTTTGCCGATGAGACAGTAATCGCAGAGCCACTCCGGTATGATTTTATCCAGCTTTGGATATTTTTTTCGGTATTCCCGCCATACAAGGCAGAGCTGCCTTGCTCCTTCGGTGGGAGAAATAACGTCGGGAAGATTGATGATTTCGTAGATATAGAGCAGAATATAGGCATAATCAGCGGTAGGATAATTTCCGTTTCTTACCAAGCTTCTCCAATATAGGTAGTATTCAAGCTGTCCGGCGGAAAGCTGGGAGTATTGCGGCGTATAGGAAAAAAACGGGACATGAGAACAGGGAACGGGATTTTTTTGATAATATTTTAAAGCGTCCGCACGAAAGCGTTCGTAAAAAGTATACCGTGCAGGCCATTTTTTGATGGTGATCTTTTTGATAAGCGGGTTATGTTCAGATGAATATTCAAAGAGCGGTTC
>ERZ827168.5056-NODE-5056-length-11415-cov-3.171567_pt1 | contig 11415 bp, 6 predicted proteins | sample MGYA00519868_ERZ827168 | MGnify/ENA primary metagenome ERZ827168 (study PRJEB31778, sample SAMEA3449271) | human gut metagenome | biome: human gut; feature: human-associated habitat; material: faeces | place: United Kingdom | collected 2010/2012 ...
TCCCTTCGGGACTTTTAGGTCAGCCACTTTTTTCATAGCCCATATCGTGATCTTTTTTCTACTTCACAACAGTTGTTATGAACCGGTCACACTGCCGAATAATTGCAGTGAAGCTTTTCATCTTTGCCAATGAATTTAGGAATTGTCTGAAATTGAAATGCTATTAGACATTTTTCATCGGGAAGGAACGACATAAGCCGGAATAAGAGAATCTTCTGGTAGTTTGGAAAATTATAAGCGGCAGCCTTTTATATTCAAAAATGATTATGTACTTTTGCGATACATACTTGAGAACACGGAAGTGTAAGTTTATTCTCGAATACGAATCTGGAAAATTCACTTGGAAGAGAGTAAGCGGACATTTTCCCTCGTCATATCCTGCTTCTGCCGGATCGTGCGTGGGACTGCTGCTTATTTTATTCCAACGGTATTCCAGAACCGGTATTCTAAAATGAGCGACGGTTCCACGCTTTGGAATATGGCTGCATTTCTAACGATACGAATTACTAATGGATATTGAAATATCTGCTATTGGTGAGCAATATTGAGATGAACCATTATGAACTTGATTCCCAATATGTTATTGCTTTATTTTGCAAAATAGTAATACTATAATTAATAAAACCTTTAATTATGAATTATAAACCGTCTACAATCGGAGAACTATTTGACTCCAAGATTCAATTCATTATTCCTGTATATCAAAGAGCATATTCCTGGGATAAGACTAATTTGAGCGTCTTTCTTGAAGATATAATTGAGCAATGCAATCAAGATAACGGCTATTCTTATGGAAACATTTTGCTCGAAACAGTTGAGGATGGGAAAAGGTATGAGGTGATTGATGGACAACAACGTTTGACAACCCTCATTATCTTTATGCGTGCTCTTGTTAATGTTCTGCAGCGCAAGGGGGAGAATGAAGAAAATCTGGACGATATGGTAAATGATTTCATTAATAGAAAGGGAATTATAAAACTCCGTCCTGTAGACAATGACAGAGCTTGTTTTGACACCGTAATAGTAGAGAATAAGAAATTTGCACCGACAAGTACTTCTCAGGAGAAAATCATCTATGCAAAGCAGTACTTTATGGATGAATTGTCAAAGTATGATCTCTTCTTCTTGTTAAAAATTAAAGAAACTATTTCAAAGACAAACATCAACAGGCTGGAACTACAAGGGAGAAAGGAATCTGCCCTGATGTTTGAACTGCAAAATAATAGAGGTAGAGAACTCACCAATCTCGAAAAACTGAAATCTTATTTCATGTATCAGATGTATGTGAACAGTATCTCAGAAGAGGTGGAATACAATGTCGAAATTGTGTCAGATAGCTTCAAGGAGATTTATAAAACCGTATATGATATACAGAGCCTCTCGGAAGATAGCGTGTTAATCTATCATTGTAATGCTTATTTAAATGTTGCCTTTGGGTACAGAAATCTGGATGATATCAAAAAAGAACTTAAATCATCAAATGACAAGATTGAATGGATAAAAGACTTTACGCTTGAACTTGTAGCTTCATTCAATAGTTTGAAGAAACTGCAATCAAATGATTCAAAACTGGCTAAAAGACTTAATCGTATTGGATTACCATCTTTTGCTTATCCATTTATTATCAAAGGTTATAAATTCTTGGGTGACACTCCCCAAAAATTGGATGTGCTTTTCCATATACTTGAAGTGTTAGTATTCAGGTATCATTTAATTGGTAGCCGGGCTGATTTGAGCAGTCGGTTATCAGACTCTATTCGTGAATTTAATGGTGATCTTTTCTTGCTAAGAAATACTATCAAGAACAAGTTGAATGAAGCTTGGTACTGGGGAGACTCCCGAGCTCATGAGTTCCTTGAAGGTTGGATGTATGAAAATCCTATGCTTAATTATATTCTCTGGTGCTATGAAGACTCTATTCAGAATAAAGGTTATTCAATAGGTTCCTGCACAATTGAAAATGAGCAGATAGAACATATATCTCCTAGGGTTCCACCGGAGGGGGAAACCTTGGCAACCGGATACGATGTGGATGAGAAAAATGAGTATTCTCAAGAATTTCGGGAGAAAAAACTCAATTGTATCGGAAATCTTATGTTGATCTCGGGCTCTCATAACGCATCTATTGGCAACAAGCCTTTTAGAGATAAGTTGGAAAGCTACAACTCCAACCCTTTATTGAAGCAGCAGGCTGAAATTGCCAATTTTCTCAATAATGGCGAGATTCTATGGAAAACGGAGCAAATCGATAAACGAAAGAAGAAGATACTTGATTTAGTCTTTTCAGCCTGTGCAGGGGCCGGCGGTTACTCTAGTTCAGAGTGGAGACTGAAACTGTCCGCTATTTGTCATCCGAAATGGGAATCCCATAGCGCGAAGCCATACCTGCGATGATGTCGGAGATATTTTCTCGCAGTTCAAGTGGCTCCAACACCTCCACGTCCGCTCCGTGCGACAGAATCTCCTGCACGAAATCGAATGTGGGGGCGATGTGGTAACTGAAGACCGAGCTTCCGTCCTCCTGAATCATTTCTGTTTGCGACTCATGTAGCGGCAGTGTCCGGAAGTATTTGACCTGATCCGGCACGACCCGGAGTTTGATGTCTTCAGGGGCGTCCCCGATGATGACACCGAAGTAGTCTCGAAAATATCCCTCAGCATCGAAGTCCTTCGGAAGTTCGAACCTTTCCTCCAACTCCTCCATGTCTACGAATCGATCCAAAGAGTATATTCTCAGTCCTAAGTCGCTGTCTCCAAGCATGTACCACCGTTGTTTGAAGTGTTTGACGCAGTAGGGGCGAACATTGAAGAAATGTGGCTCCGGATTCCAGAAACTCTGGTAGCAGAGGTTGATCACTCTTGAATCCCGCATTGCACTGATGATGTCCGTCAGGAATCTCTCGCATGAAGGAACCTTCTCCATGAGTATTCGGTCTTTCATGTCGGCATTTTCATGTAGCACATTGTTGAGGCACAGCGTGTGTAGCATCCAATCGCTTGTCTCGTCGCTTCCGACATTTGAGTGTCCGATGTAGAATCCGCGACTCCTGTCGTTGAAAATCTCGATCCCGAACATCTCGAAGATCGCATCCTTGTGGTTGAAGAACGTTCTTTCTGACAATGGTTCTCCCGTTTCGTTCAGCGGACTGCGCTGCCAAGCTTCGCTGATCTCCTTGAAGGAGACATACTTTCTGCGGTTGATCAGATCAATCAGCCAGATGTATCTCTTGAAAAAATTCTTTGCCATATTATATGAATGCTTTGATGCAAAGATAGCATGTTTAACTGAAAAAATATGGCAGTATGTTATTCCTCGCTGCCACGGAGAAATTCGAGAGGGGTTTGGGTGGTGGAGAGACGGAAGTAGCGGGAGAAGAAGGAGTTGTTGATGAATCCGAGTTTTTCGGCTATTTCCTTGACGGAATAGAGGCCGGTGAGAAGGAGGCTCTTGGCGTCGAGAATGACGTATTCGCGGATTATGTCCATCGGTTTGCGGCCTGAGGCTTTCTTGACCATTCTTGAGAAATGTTTTTCGGAAAGGCATTGACGGCGGGCGTAGAAGCCCACGCTGCGGTCCTTGCGGGAGAAGTTGTGAAGGTCCTCCTCGAAGCGGAGAAGAACCTCTTGCTCACGGTTCATCGGCATTGAAAGGCTGTCGGAGGAGAAGCTTGTTTTGCCATGGGTTTCCGTCGTCTTTTGTCCTGCCATGCGGTTGTTCCACTGGCGTGTCCATTTCAGGAGTAGGCTGGCAAAGATGTAGGAAAAGCCGGAAAGTATGCCATCGGCGGTCTCGCCGTCACAGTTAGCTACAATGTTCTTGACTGCGTGGCAGAGCTGCTCGAAGTTCTCGCCTTCTTCCTCGGCGACTCCGGTGATGATGGGCTCGTGGCTGTGCAGGAGCATCTGGCGGAGATTCTTGCCGTGCGGACCTCGGATTCCGGTCATTATATATTCCGAGTCGAGAGCTGCAAAAATCAGTCGGCAGCCTTTGGACAACGTCACCTTTTCCAGAATCTGTCCCGCGAAAACAACCAGCACTCCATTGTTTCCGATGCGATAATCCCTCTGTTGCACGCGGAGTGTCGCTGTGCCGCTTTTGCAGTAGAGGCAGAATCCCAATGAAATCTTTATCGGGAAACGCAGTTTCCTGACTGCTGTGAAATCTGCACGATGCATCCCTCCGTCTTTTTCGATGTTGTCGACTAGACAGAATTTTCCGGCGACCTGAACTTTGGAGACCGTTCCTTCGAGATAGTTTATTCCGAAGGCGGATATTATTTCATCATATTTAGACATAGTGCAAAGATATAAATTTTACATAAAATAATCGTCAAATACGATACTAAATCGTAAAATGTCCTGTTTTGAACATTAATACCACTTTTTGTTGCATTGAACACCTTTCTTTTCTCCCTACCTTTGCCGAGCAAAAATGAAAAATAGTCAGTTATGAGAAAAATAGAGACATTGCGCGAATTATATGATTATGCAACCGTGACGTATGCCGGAAACCGCCTGTCGAAGACCGTGGATGCGGAACTTGAATATAGTTACCAGAGTTTTCGGAATAAATGTGAAGAACTGTCAGGGATGTTGGCGGATGCAGGAATCGTGGCCGGAGACAAGGTCGCCGTGCTTGCCCAGAATATGCCGAACTGGACGGTGGCGTTCTTTACAGGGGTGGCTTTCGGACGCATAGCTGTCCCGATTCTGCCGGAATCTTCTGAAAATGAGGTGACTAACATTTTGAAACACTCGGAGTCAAAGGCTCTCTTCGTTTCAAGGAAGCTGCTTTCAGATGTAAGCGATGAGACGATGGACGGTTTGGATGTCGTCATTGACATAGAGTCTTTTGAGTTCATAAAGACACCGGCGCGTGCCATGAAGAAAGCCGGGGCTGACTCTCTTTGCGCCACGGGACATGGATGCACATCAGCGGAAACCTCCCGTCCGGACGACATCGCGACCATAATCTACACTTCCGGCACCACAGGGAATGCCAAAGGTGTGATGTTGAGCCACAGAAATCTTGCATCGTGTGTGATGTCCTGCTATGCCACCCGCAAGCGCGACGAGCATGACCGTTGGCTCTCCATACTTCCTATGTCGCACACGCTTGAGCTTACGATTGGGGTGCTTTATCCGATGTATGTCGGAGCCTCTGTCTATTATATGTCGAAGCCGCCTGTCCCGGCGCTGCTTCTGAAGGCGATGCAGGTGGTGAAGCCTACGACAATGCTTTCGGTGCCTCTTATTATAGAGAAAATCTATCGTGACAGCATAGTCCCGACCGTTCGAAAAAGTCCTGTACTCAGTTGGCTGGACAGAAACGCCAATTGGCTGCTGTGCCGTCTTGTCGGTCTGAAGCTCAAAAAGACTTTCGGAGGTGAACTTACGTTTTTCGGCATAGGCGGTGCCAAATTGGACATTGAAGTCGAACGTTTTCTTCTCAAATCCGGCTTCCCATACGCAGTGGGCTATGGGCTCACTGAAACTTCACCGCTGCTGAGTTTCACGCTCGGCAAGATTCGTGTGCCAGGTTCGATAGGGATGCCTGTAAGCGGTGTGCAGCTGCGTCTTGACAATGTCAATCCCGAGACGGGAGAAGGGGAGATTGTTGCAAAGGGACCCAACGTGATGCTCGGCTACTACAAGGATCCGCAGCGGACAGCGAGGGCCTTCACGAAAGACGGGTGGTTTCGTACCAACGACCTTGCCGTGGTTGATGCACAAGGGCGATACTCCATCAGGGGGCGGCTCAGCAACATGATTCTCGGTGCGTCCGGAGAGAACATCTACCCGGAGGAAATAGAGCAGGTGCTCAACGGAATCGACCTTGTTGACGAGTCCCTTGTGCTTTCCCGTGGGGACAAGTTGGTGGCGCTTGTGACCTTCAACGAAAATGTGCTTGACTGGAATCATGAGGGCGAGGCCGAGTTTCTCCGTAAGGTTGAGGAGTGCAAGTCACTGATTCTTTCGATTGTGAACCGCAAGGTCAATAGGACGTCGCACTTGAGCTGCATACAAGTTTTGCGCGAGCCGTTCGAGAAGACGGCCACACGGAAGATACGGCGGTTTAAGTATGCGGATGTCGAGGGACTGTAATGTGGCGGTGTCCGTTAAAGGAACTTGACCCCACAGCCCCGAAGGGACCGCGCCGGGGGCGCGAGATACCCTAATAGGGGCGCGGGCGTTAGTCTGCGGAGGTTAGGAAGTCCGAAGGAGGGTGAACAAAAGACTTTTTAGTCAGCCACTTTTGTACCCCCGTGCGGAATCGAACCGCAACCGTCAGAACCGGAATCTGAAATTCTATCCATTAAACTACGGAGGCAATGGATTGCAAAGATAAGAATTTTTGGTTGAATTGTCATATGTTCACGGATATTTCTTAACTTTGAAGGTTACGTGTCTCAGATGGACGCCTCCGTGGGAAGGCGGGGATTCAGGAGATGGGTAACGTGGACAGAAAAAAGTGCGTAATGACGAAATTGCTTAAATCTGTGTTGTCGCTGAGTGTTGCAGCGATAGTCTCAGAATTGTTTCCTATGTCGGCATTGGCCGGGACTGCATTCGACGAGAAGTTTGCAGACAAGACTCTGCGAGTAGATTACATTTTCAGCGGCGATGCCGCGGAACAGTCCGTGAGCCTTTGCCGTATGTCGAGTTCTGAAGGCTGGTATGGCCGTAGGGGCAACCTTGATGGCATGCCGCTCAGAGGTAACGGAGAAGTGGTCATGACTGATGCCGAGACTGGCAAACAACTATATGTCTGGTCTTTTTCGTCACTTTTCAGCGAATGGCTCACAACTGACGAGGCGCAGCATACATCCCGTTCTTTTGAGCATACGGTGCTGCTTCCGATGCCTTTAGCCAAGGCAGATGTCGCGTTGAGGTTGTTCGACAAACATGGCTCTGTCTGTGCCGAACACCGTTTCCTGCTTGAGCCTTCCGATATCCTGATTCGTCGGCAGCGTCCCTCCGGCACTTCCTGGCGTTATATTCATAAGGGAGGAGACAGCAGGGGGTGCATAGATGTCGTGATTGTCGCCGAGGGATATGCGAAGAAAGACATGAGACTCTTCCACAATGATGCACAGGCTGCCTGCGATGCCATCTTGTCCGCGCCACCTTTCTCGCAATTTGCTGATCGTCTTAACGTTATCGCTGTGGATTCCGTGTCAGAAGACTCCGGAGTTTCCGAACCTCTTAAAGGAATATGGCGGGATACGGCTATAAAATCTCATTTCTCGACTTTTTATTCCGACCGCTACCTCACCTCCGAAAATGTCCATGACATCCACGATCTTCTCTCCGGCATTCCTTACGAGCACATCATAATCCTCGCCAATACAGATACATACGGTGGTGGCGGTATCTATAATTCATACACCCTTACGACCGCCCACAACAGCAAGTTCCGTCCCGTTGTGGTTCATGAGTTCGGGCACAGTTTCGGTGGGCTTGCGGACGAGTATTTCTACGATTTTGCCGACGCCCTCGATTCCAGTTACGACATTTCCGTGGAACCATGGGAGCCTAACATCACGACGCTGGTTGATTTTGATGCGAAATGGAAGGATATGCTTCCGGACGGCTGCCCCGTGCCTACTCCTGGCGGGCATCTGAAAGTCAACGAATTGGACAATTCTCGGGACGCGATTGACCGCATCGGAGTCTACGAGGGCGGCGGCTACCTTCTCCACGGTGTATTTCGCCCTTCCGACAACTGCCGGATGCGCACCAATGAAGCCGCTGGCTTCTGCCCGGTCTGCCGCAGAGCCCTCAGTGACCTTATCCTTTTCTATACGGGGAATTAAGACTTTCCCAAAACTCCATCTAATAGCGCCCTAAGGTCGTCGCCCTGGATGTAGTGGGCAGCCTGCATGCCGTTGCGGCGGGCGGCTTCGACATTGATTGGGGAGTCGTCGATGAAGAGCATCTCGGACGGCTGAACCGGAGAGTCAGGAGTGCCGGAGAGACGCTGAATTTCGCTGATGGCCTTTTGATAGATGGTGTCTCCGGGTTTGAGGCAGTGCATTTCGAAAGACAGGAACGCCTTTTTGAAAACGCTGTCAATCGGTAGCCCCTTGTGCTCGAATTCCTCCACGGCGAACGGCCATGTCATCGCGTTGTTGTTGCTGAGAAGATAGAGGTCGTATTTCTGACTCAACTCCTTGAGCAACGGAACTTTATAATCTGCCAATCCGATGAGGAACGGGCGGAATGCATCGTTCACGTCCTGTGGCGTTTTCCCTGGAGCGGACATTGCGAGAACTCCCTGGTAGAACTTCTCCGCGGTGATGTTCCCCGCCTCAAGCTCCATGAACAGTCCTTTTTGGTGGCAAGGGCCGACAAGTTCGTCAACTCTTTCAAATCCAAGCTTTTCGCGGCATGATTTGTAGCATGCATCCAAATCCAAGTCGAGGAGAACTCCTCCCAAATCAAAAACAAGAACCTTTATCATTGTAATAGTAATTTTTACATTCATCCCGGTCTGGGGCATACCCACATTCCGAAAATCCGTGCAAAGATAGGTAGAAAGTTTTGCATTATTCGGAAAATAATTCATATATTTGCAGTCCATTCCTCTCGGGGAAATGGAAAAGCGGGTGTAGCTCAGTGGTAGAGCATCGGCTTCCCAAGCCGAGGGCCACGAGTTCGACTCTCGCCACCCGCTCTGAAAAATTGATTGACAAATGATTGTGTCAACGAAGAATATGTTCCCGAAGATCCGCACTTTTGTGTGCCACGTCTTCGGGACTTTTTCTTATTTTTTCATGTTTCTATGAAACATAAATTCATGAACTATAAAACTCCAGCGAAGACAAAACAAATTTATGTATAACAATATGAAGAGAGTCTTTTTAATTGCGGCTACAGTGATTGCCGCACTCGTCTCGTCCTCGTGTGCGAAAGAGTATGAGACGGTCAAGAACGATCCGATGCACACACGGATTTACACGCTTGACAATGGCCTGAAGGTCTACATGAGCGTCAACAAGGAAACTCCGAGAATCCAGACCTACATTGCGGTCAAGGTCGGAGGTAAGAACGACCCGGCTGAGACCACCGGACTCGCGCATTATTTCGAACATCTTATGTTCAAGGGCACTGAGCAGTTCGGAACGAGTGACTATGCGGCGGAAAAGCCTATGCTCGATGAAATAGAAAACCTTTTCGAGGTTTACAGAAAGACGACAGACGAGGCTGAGAGGGCTGCGATTTATCATCGTATAGACTCCATAAGCTACGAAGCGTCGAAGATTGCGATTCCTAATGAATATGACAAACTCATGTCTATGATTGGAGCAGACGGGACTAATGCATTTACGTCCACTGACGAGACGGTGTATGTCGAGAACATTCCTTCAAACCAGATTGAAAACTGGGCGAGAGTGCAGGCGGATCGCTTCCAACACCCGGTAATCCGCGGTTTCCACACGGAGCTTGAAACCATCTATGAGGAAAAGAACATGTCCCTTACGAAGGATAACCGCAAGATGTACGAGGCTGTGCTTGCCGCGCTTTTCCCTCACCATCCTTACGGGACCCAGACTGTCCTCGGTACGCAGGAACATCTCAAGAATCCCTCCATCACCAATGTAAAAGCCTATCACAGGACCTGGTATGTGCCGAACAATATGGCAATCTGTCTCTCCGGAGACTTTGACCCGGACGAGATGATTTCTGTAATAAAGAAGTATTTCGGAGGTATGCAGCCGAATCCGGCTCTCCCTAAGCTTGAGTTCGAGCCGGAAAAGCCTATTACCGCGCCTGAAGTTCGCGATGTGTATGGCCTTGAGTCAGAGTATGTTTACCTGGCATGGCGACTTCCTTCCGCTGTGGACAAGTCAAACGATGTCGCGGAAATCGCTTCTTCAATCGTTTACAACGGCAAGGCCGGAATGCTTGATCTTAACGTTAACCAACAGCAGAAGGTGCTTGCATCTTACGGGTTTAGCAACAACATGCCTGACTACGGAATGTTTTTGATGGTCGGCTATCCTAAGCAGGGTCAGACGCTTGAGGAGGTTCGTGATGTACTTCTCGACCAGATTGCGAAACTTCGTACGGGTGATTTTGACGAGGAACTCATAAAGGCCTCAGTGAATAATTTTAAGAAAGACTACATGGCCGGACTTGAGGATAATGACCAGAGGGCAATGAGTTATGTGAACGCATTCATCGACGGCGAGGACTGGGCTGACTGCGTGGGGAAGATTGACCGATGCTCGAAGGTGACCAAGGATGACGTCGTGGCTTGGGCGAACGAATATCTCGGTGCCGACAGTTACGTTGTGATTAACAAGAGACAAGGGGTGGACAATACGGTGAAGAAGATTTCAGCGCCGAAGATCACACCTATCGTTACCAACCGCGACCGGCAGTCAGATTTCCTTACGGCGGTTCAAAACACTGAGGTAAAGCCGATTGAGCCTGTCTTCGTGGACTTCAACAAGGAAATGTCAACGTTTGCAGAAGCTGCAGGGATTGACGTCCTCTACAAGAAGAATGAGACCAACGGTCTGTTCAACCTCGAATATGTGTTTGACATCAACCGCGAGCAGGACCCGGAGCTTTCGTTCGCTCTGAATTATCTTTCCTACCTCGGCACTGCCACAAAGAGTCATGACGAGATTGCCAAGGAACTCTACGATCTCGCGGCAGACTACCGCTGCTATGTGGGAAATACACGAACTTATGTCACCATGGAGGGACTCGGAGACTCGATGAAGGATGTGATGGCAATCGTTGAGGATGTCATTTACAACGCTCAGGGAGACGACGAGATTCTTGAGGGGCTCAAGGCCGACATGCTAAAGGACCGCGCCGACAGCAAGCTCAATCAGCAGAGTTGCTTCCGTGCCCTTCAGAAATATGCGCTCATGGGTGGTGACGCCATCCGTCGCAGCACTCTTTCCAACGAGAGGATTCTTTCTCTCACATCGGATGAACTTCTTGCAAAGGTGCGTGGCCTCTTTGACAAGAAACATGAGGTTGTCTACTATGGCCCTGCATCCGAGAAAACTCTTAAGGAAGCTCTCTCCGAGGTGCATGTCATAGAGGGTAAGACCCTTGAGGATACGAACATACAGTGGCCTGTCTATCAGACGACGGCGGACAATTCCGTTGTGATGGCACAGTATGACGCCAAGCAGCTCTACTACATTCAGTATTCATGTGACGGACGTCAGTTCTCACCTGCGTCAGAGGCTGGCATAGACCTCTACAACAGCTACTTTGGAGGTGGAATGAACAGCATTGTATTCCAAGAGATGCGCGAGGCACGCGGCCTTGCATATTCTGCATGGGCATCGCTGATTTCTCCATACTACCATGACGGCAAGTACTACTACACCGCTCTGGATACCCACATGGTCTATGATGTGAGCGATCCTTCCTGGGGCGACAAGC
>ERZ827168.5059-NODE-5059-length-11407-cov-3.567301_pt1 | contig 11407 bp, 27 predicted proteins | sample MGYA00519868_ERZ827168 | MGnify/ENA primary metagenome ERZ827168 (study PRJEB31778, sample SAMEA3449271) | human gut metagenome | biome: human gut; feature: human-associated habitat; material: faeces | place: United Kingdom | collected 2010/2012 ...
TATTTCACTAGTAAATACTTGTGTGTGTGTGTATGTGTGTGTTACAGCCACAAGGGTTTCAAGACTTTTCATTTTCATACCTACCTTTCTCTTTATTTTCTCTTACCATTATAGCAAAAAAATTAAAAAATGTATATATTTTTCAAGAAAGTTTTAACTTTTTTGAATTTCTTTTTCTCCCAAGTCTTCAGAAAACCTTAATAAATATCCATCTGGATCTTGCACTAAAAATTCTTTGTTTCCTAATAGTTTATTATCTTGTCTATACCAGTTTTCTTCTATCTCAAATGCTATTTTATAATCATTTTGTTTTAAGCTATTATATATTTTTTCTATATTATCTACTTCTAATTGAAAATTGATTCCATTTCCAAATGGATATTTTAATGGTGCTACATCCCATTTATCATTATCAGTTATTTCTTGCAACATGAATTGAATCTCTCCCAAGGATAAGAAAACAAATTTATTTTCTAGTCTTTCATATTCAATTTTGAAGCCTATTACTTTATAAAACTCTAAACTTTTTTCTAAATTAGTTACTGATAATTCAGGTATAATCTTATTAAAATACATTTTACTTATTCCTTTTCTTCTTTATTTTCCATTATTATTGATTTTGTGATTACTATTATCAATACAAATATTCCTAAAACAATAGATATATCTGCTATATTAAAGTTTGGAAAATTGAGTACATTTATATCTATGAAATCTATTACAAAACCCCTGAATAGCCTATCTATTAAATTACCTATTGCTCCAGATAATATTAATACTAAAGAAATTATAATTGGAAAATCAACTTTCTTACTATTATCCTTTAAGAATTTAATTATAAATCCTAGTATTATAACATTTACTATAATCACCATAATAATATTATTTGAGCCAATTCCAAATGCTGCTCCAGTATTTTTAGTGTATGTAAATTCCATAAGATTCGGTATTAGTGTTATATTTTTATTGATTAATGCCATCTTTGTTAATTGGTCCAATACTATAATTGCGATTCCTATTACTATTGATATTATTTTTTTCTTATTCATTTTTCTGTTTTTCCTTTACTTTTTTATAAATTAATATACTCGTAAACACAATACATATAACAATAGATATTAATTGTGATACTCTATAATTTCCTAGCATTAAACTATCAGTTCTTATTCCTTCTATAATTGCTCTTACAAGTCCATAAACAGCTAAATAGATATATGTTAGCTCTCCTTCATATTTTTTCTTATTTCTCAATTTAAAAAGCAATATAAACAATATAAAGTTGCATATAGATTCATATAAAAAAGTTGGATGCACTTCTATATAGTTTCCTTTTTCGACAATTCCCATTCTAAAAATGCTATTTGTTATAGTTCCATGTGCCTCACCATTTACAAAATTTCCCCATCTTCCTATTGCCTGCCCTAATGGCAGAAATGGTACAATATAATCTAGCATGTCTAATATTTTTATTTTCTTTATTTTACAATATATAATTATGGTAGCAGTAGCTCCAATGATTCCTCCATATATTGCAAGCCCACCATTTCTAATATTAAAAATCTCTAATGGATTATGTATGTAATCTTCTAACTTAAATAGTACAAAATATAGTCTAGCACATATAAATGCTATTGGTATTCCAATCACTAAAACTTCTAGTACATCTTCAAATTTTATATTATATTTTCCATCATCTCTTTTTAATAATAATAGTGCTATTATAAATGCTGCTACTATAAAAATAGCATACCAATAAATATCAATACCACAAATACTTATTGCTATGCTATCTATATTAAAACTTATTCCTATTCCTGGAAATGTTATCTCTCTCATTATTCAATCCTCTTTTAAATATCTAATGCTTATATATAAACTCAGCAATATCTTCTATTTTTATATTTTTTATTCCTATTCTTTTTCCTTTACAATCCAATACTTCAGCCTTAATTTCATTATCCTTTATATCCAGTATTGTTGCTTTTGTTTTATCTTTCAATTCTACTACATCAAAAATTTTTAATTGCATTGTTGCTCCATTTCTAAAAAAGAGGATTATATTAATTTATATCTTTTAGGGTTAAAATCCTCTATTGGTTTCATTATATAACTTTTAATTTTTACTGTCAATTTTAACCCTAGTTCTTATCATTCATAATTTTCTGCATTTATTAATAGCTCCTAGTTTTCTATTCTTTCACATAATTCAACTGGTACTTCAAGAATTTCATCTGTATTTGTCATCGACATTATTTTGCATTTTCTTCCATCGTTTTCTAATAAATCAATAACTCTATATTTCTGTTTATCTTTTACATATATAACTATACTTCCTATTCTAAGTCCATTAAATACTCTCATAAATTTATCCTTTCAATGTAATGTTTATTTTTTTGTTGATGATTTCATCAGTTCTTCTAAATATTTCTGACATATTCTTCTTTCTTTAAATTCAATAAGGTTTTCTGTGTTACCACAAAAATTACATGACAATTCATGTTTTTCTAAAATTATTCTATTTCCATCTACAAAAAGTTCCATTTCTGTTTTTTCAACAATTCCAAACAGATTTCGTAGTTCTATTGGTATAACAATTCTCCCTAATTCATCTACTTTTCTTATCATTCCTGTACTTTTTGGTTCTTTCATTAATATTTTCCTCCTATGCTAATGATTATAACATACTTTTGTATGTTTGCAACATATTTTTGTTTAGTAAATAAAATGATATAGTTATTAAAAATAAGGAAATGGTGAGATATATGCTTGTAAATGAAGATTCTTTAAAAGAAGTATTAAGCGTAAATATAAAATCTGCAAGAGTAAAATCAAATCTTACCCAAGATGAACTATCTGAAAAAGCCGATATATCAAACTCATTTTTGAAGGATATTGAAAGTCGGTCGTTCAAGTGCAAGTCTAATAAACTTTATCAACTTGTGTAAGTCATTAGATAAAACACCTAATGAAATTTTAAGAGATTTCTTCTCTGAACAAGTAACTGACAATAATTTGGTGCAACAAATTAGTATGTTAGATGATTATGAAAAGAACTCTCTTTATACGCTAATACAATATTTTAATACTAATCATAGAGATAAATAGTCTTTTGACTCATTTATCTCTTTTCTATACTATGTTTAATTCTTCTAACTTTTCATATATTTTTGGACAAAATCTTCTTAGTAATAATGATATTATAAACATTCCTCCAGCAATTAAGAACATTATTCCAATAATTTTAAATTGCAATATTTGAGCTTCTTCAAAACTGATGTTATAACTACGCATTAGCTCGAAAATAGATAATGACATCAAAGTTATTTCCTCCTCACAACATTGCAGATTTTATATCTATTTAATTTTAACATATATTCCATATTTCTTCAATATTTTTGCAAACATCTATGATTTTTTTATTTCGTGTATTCTTCGACAATTTTTTGATATTTTATATAATATCAATTACGAGGTGAATAATTATGAGATTAGCAAAAAATCAAGATTTAAAAGTTGGAGATAAGTTACAAAAAGCTAGAATTGCAAATGGATATACTCAAGAACAAGTTGCTGAAATAATTGGTTGTTCTTCTAGATATGTAGGTCAATTAGAAACAGATACTACATCTGGAAGTATTAGTATTATTTTAAATTTGTGTAAATTGTATCATATTTCTCCAAATGATTTATATGGAGAATATGTAGATATAGGAATTGATCCAAACAATATCACTTTCTCTGGTTATATTAATTTGAATTCCGAATATAAGTCAATAGTCGATAATACTATAAATTATCTTAATAAGTTACAAAACAAATAAAATTAGTAAAATAAAGCACTTTAATTATATAAAATGCTTTATTTTTTTATATTCTTTATATAAACTTAAATAACTCTCTTCTTGCACCATCCAAATCGCCTATTTGCCTTCCAAAATTCTCTGTTGCTGTTATTGTTTGTAATTTTATCTTTTCATTATATATTATCTCTAAGTTAATCACATCAGAATTGATTTTTTGATATGACTTAACATCATTAATACAGGCAAAAATAATAGCTTTATTATTATCAAATGGTGTTAAAAAATAAAATAAATATTTGTACTCTTCCCATATCTTTTTAATAAAATTTCTTATTTCTGGAATCATATAAATTTCTCTTTTATCGTCTTCATATCCTCCAAATGTAAGAAATAATTTTCCCTTCGCATCTTTTCCTGCCTTTGTTAGAATTTCTAAATTTTTTCTTATTCTTTCAAAATCATTGCCCAAAATTTCTCTTTTGCTTACTGAATATACAAGCAAAGTCATATTTTTTACCTGTTGTATATTTTCTATTGAATCACTTACATTAAACATTTTTTATCTCTCCTTAAATTTTGAAAAGCATCTTAGTTTTACCTAAAATGCTTTTTCTAATATTTTAATTATCTTTTTCTTTATAAGAATTTTTAAATGCTAAACATCCATCAAAATAAAATAACTCATAAAACAGAAAATCTATATCATCATATTCTTTAACTAGCTTTTCTCCTAAATACAATTTGCCAGCACAACAATATCCTTTAGGATAAATTACTATTTCATAAGTAATTTTAAGTGGTTCTGTCGTTTTAAAGTCAAGCTCCTTTAATATCTTCGGAATTTCCTCATCTAATTGCCTTTTTATTCTTGGTATTTCTCTTTTTGAAAACAACCAGTCTATATTTTTATGTATTGTCATATTTTTCACTTCTCCTTTTAAAAGCCCATACTGGACTGCTTACTTTAGTTTTTTTATATTCTAGCCAATAGCCTTGCCTTTTTTCACCATCCAATGTTCCTAAGCCATATCGTACATATATATCTTCATCAAATTCTACAATTTCTTTTGTTTCTAATTCTCCTTTTGCTATTTCTATTGCTTGTTCTTTTGAATACTTTTGCTTTGATATTCCAATAGTACATTGTCCTTCTTCATCATAAAAAGTATCATAGTTAAATTTACTCATGCTAAATCTCACTCCTTCTAATTTTGTCCAAAATCTATTTGCATTTGCTTCTAATTTACTATTAGTAGCATTAATCCATATATCGTATGTTAATTTAAGTAGTTTTTCAAAATAGTTTGGTAAATATATATAATAGTTTTTCAACTCTTTATTATTCTTGTTAGAACAACACCAGCAAGAAACTCGAGTAAGTACATCATATAAACAAATATTATTCTCTTCCCAAAAGAATCCCTTTTTGTTACAATAATCTAAGCAATCTTTTTCTTTCATATTCCAATCTATTAACGGAAATATTTTATGCTTATTATTTTCCTTTTGAATTCTTCTTAACTCATCTGCTGCTATGCCGTACATATTCTTTGTAATTTTCTCCATACTTTGATTTTAAATATCTAGTAATTGTTGTGGTCTTTTCACTTGTTCCCCATCGACATTTTCCATCACACAAGCCATATCCAAATTGAATAGTTCCATCTCTTTTATGAACTTCTTTTTCTAGCATTTTATATAAAAAAGATTCCTTAGGTTTTAATTCTGTAAATTTTATATTTTTATTTTTTAGAATTTCTTTAACTTTATCTCTAGTATCATAAATAGCTTGGAACTCCACTCCGTGTGTCATAGAATATAACTTCGTTTATTGGATATTTCTTTTCTAGTAATAGTAAAAGCATCGCCAAACTATCCTTACCAAAACTAATACTTGCTATATAATTCATAACCAGCCATAAACTTATCCGTTTATGGCAACAAGTCTGTCCTCCTATGCTACTCATAAAAAATATTTTCACGCTGATATGACTTGTTTTATATGATAATTTTCAACCTTTATCACAACCCTTTTTGGGATAGTTATGATTTCACTTCCTTTCTTTTTCGCATATTTTCCTCCTTAAATAAAAATGGACATAGGGCTTATATTCCCTACATCCTATTTTCTAATTTTCTTTATAAGCATAGTGTTCATTGCTAAGCTTATAAACATTACTTTTACTTTCTAATAATTTTTGCATTATAGTTTTATTTGCATCTTCAGTTGTTATATCTAATTTTACTATTCTATCTATTAAATTAACTGCATCTTTTAGTTTTTTTACATCAAAAATATAGATATATTCAAAGAGTTCCTTTGCTTTCATTATAAGAATATTATTATCTTCTAAATAGAATTGGTGGATTCTATCTACTCCCAAAGCATTTCTTAAAGTTCTTTTTTCATCATCATTTAGTTCATTATAATCTAACATTTTTATTCCTCCTATTATTATGCTGCTTGTTTATTATAAATATAATAATTTGATAATTCTTTTCTATCCCTAATTGCTTTATATTTTGAATATCCATGTTTTAAAATTTTATTAGATCTTTCACATTCAACATCTGAAATCAAAGTTGCTAGCATGTGAAAATTGTAAAACATTTTAGTTCCACCATTACAATATTCACGCCTTTTACCTTCATAATTTTTTATTACATTGAATTTACTTCTAGTTTTATTATTTTTATGATCACTTATTCTAATTGTAGGACAAGCACCATTATCAATTTTCAAATACACGCTTTTAGTGTTTTTTGAAATCTTAGTTTCTACTTTGAATCCTCTTCTATATAACATCTCTTTAATTTTATTTGCCATTCTCTTTTCTTTACTAATCTTAAACATATATTTTTCCTTCTTTCTTTTTTATAATAATTTTATGGAGTAGCCTTTAGGCCACTCCATTTTTTATGCTACTTTTTTTAATTTTTTCACTTTACTTTCTTGTTTTTTATTGTCATTAAAAAGATCTAACTTCTTTACATAGTCAATGCTTTTTCTTAATGCTTTTAAATCTTCGTCTGACATATAATAACCTGCTTTTTTATTTCTATTTATCATTTTTTTCACCTCTTATTATGCAGTATTTAACATTAATTCATCACTCTTTTTGTTAAATATTTCTTCTAAATTACTTGGAATCTCACAGTCTTTTATTGATATATTTAACACAACTCTATTCTCTCCATACTTTTTAACTAAACAAGATAATAAGTTTTCTGAAGCATGAAGTATTGTGTGTGAATCCATTACCACATATATATTATTAATATTTCCTATACTATCTAATTTTTTAGCTTCAACCTTTGAAATCACATTAGGAACTCCGAATCACTATATTTTCTTTATATGTATTAGCAATTTTATAAGCAAGTACCATCTCTGAAGCAACAATAATATCTCTCTTCTCTTTTAAATTATTCATAAGCTGTATTTTATTACCTTCTGGAAATAAAATCATAATATTGTTATCTGCTTTTGTTCCTTCGTTTTCTTGACTACTGCTAAACCAAATATCACTAGTATCTATACTATACATTGTATCTAAATGAATTCTTAAAGCTACAATTTTACAATTATCTAGTACAGGAATAAATATTCCTTTGTGTGATTTAAAATTCCATCTAAACTTTTTGTCTTTAAAAAAACCTGGTGTTCCACTTAAATCAATTCCTTCTTTTTGTAGTTCTCTACATATTTCTATTTTTTGATTTTCTTGTGTTGGTATTGTTTTAAATCCTATTTTTTCGATTTCTTCCATTGTAAAACCATATTTTAAAAGTTTCATTGTATGATCTGAGCTTAGAGATAATTTTTCTAAAAAGGCTTGATAAACAATATCTAACTCTTCTTTGTTTTTCTTTGTATTTGTAATAATTGATGTCATCAGATTATTGCTTATATCAGCCTCTTCATTAATTAATCTTTGATATGCTTCTCTGTTTGAAATGTACTTATTTTTTGCATACAGTCCTATTGAATATCCTCTAGCTTCACATTTTTTACAAATATAGCTATTATTACTTATATTTAATCTCATAGTTCCTTTTTCTGAAGAACAGAATGGACATTTTACATAAATTATATCTTTTCTAGAATATATCTCTTTTAGTCCTAATTTGTTCTTTACATTTATTATGCTAGTTCTATTCAAAATTTCCTGTTGTTTCAATTTATTTTTCCACCTTTACTATTAATTTCATACCAGTTCTTTCTTCACCATCAAATTCCACTTGTGTAAATGCTGGAATACATACAATTTCTATTCCTGATGGCGTCAAAAATCCTCTTGCAATTACAATTGCTTTCATTGCCTGGTTTATTGCTCCTGCACCTATCGCTCTTAATTCTGATTTTTCCTTTTCTTTTATTTGACCTGCTATTGCTCCTGCAATAGAATTTGGATTTGATTTTGCTGATATTTTTAAAATTTCTTCATACATTTTTATTTCCTTCTTTCTTCTATTTTTTTATATATGACAATCCACAATGGTTAGTTCCCATTCTGGATTTGCTGTTTTTATAAATTTTTCTTCATAATTTTTTTCAAATTCTGCTTCTTGTTCAGGTGTTGCATCTGATATAGCCCACCAGCCCATTTTTCCTGGTTCGTGCCACTCTCCATCTGGTGTTAATACAGCATAAGTAGAAAATTGCGTAAAACTTTTTTTATACTCTTCTTCTGTTGGGTATTTCTTTTTTAAGTATTCTTCTGGATGGTATGATTCTTTTAAAAATTCATCATAAGGTTTTAATTGTTTTTCCATTTCGTTTTTTATTAAATCCCATCTTATGTCTTTTACTAATGCTGAATTATCATACTTATAATAAGCAAACTTTCCATCTTTTGATATTACAATTTCTTTCTTTTCTTTTCCGATTTTCTTTAAATGTATGCATCATTATATTATCTGCTTGCTTAAAATCTACATCTTCTTGATATTTATATTTAGGTACTAATAGCATATCAGACCATCTTCCGACCTATTTCATACCAATCCCATTTAGAATTTGGATTATATGTAGAATATACGCCTCCATCTTCTGATATTTCTTCTTTATTACAGAATCTAGTTTCATATTTATAAATTCTTTCATTACTCCATTTAGCCATTATAGGTACTTTTTTTATAAATCTTAAATGTTTAATATTCCTAAAATGCTCTCTTCTATATTTTCTTTTGTCTTTCATATATTCTTTATATAGTTTCTTTAGGTAATTAATTCTATCTTTTCCATTTTTTATAACTTCTTCTTTTGTCATTGCAATATATGGATCAACTTCCATACCTTCATAAAATGGCTCTAATAAATCTTCAACAGTTGTATTCTCATCTGTAAAAACAGCTACTGAAAAATGACTCATATTTTCTCCTCCTTAAAAATAGAGCAAGATTAACTTGCCCTATTATTTTTTATTTTAAAATTTTATTATGCACTTATCACTTCTTGTTTATATTTACTATTTTTTATTAATTCTATAAATTCATCTGCCGTTTCCTTAATCTTATTGGATAAGCTCATAAACTCTTTTATATTATCTTCTGCCCAATTCGTTATATAACTAAAACTACAAAGAGATGTATCGAATCCAAAATAATCTGCGACTAAAAAAGCTACACTTTCAACAAATATTTCACTTTTATTTCTATCTGTTTTATATACAAAATCATCATACAAGCAATGACAAAGTTCATGTATTAATACAGCTGTTTTATCATCTTGTGATAGACTTTCTTTTAATACAATTTTTTGATTTTTCTTACTATAATATCCTTTTTGAATACCATTAATTTCTTCTGTTTTTACAGGAACTGGAGATATTTCTAATAAAGTATTATACAATTCTTCTGTTGTATTATTTTCTAGTATATCATCCAATATTGGTATTCTTTTATTGCCTTTCTTTATATAAGTATCTCCTATGTCATATACAGCAACTCGTTTATATGAAATTCCTTCAATAACTTCTATTGTGCCACTAGCATTTCTTTCTTTTTCTTCTTTTCCATTTACATTTTGCTGTCCTTCTATTGCTTTTTGTTTTTTATATTTTATCGGTGTGTAAATAAAAATAGTTTTAGGGTTCTTTTTTACTCCTCTTCCTAGCTTATTCCAATCGCAAAAGCCTTTTACAATTGTTGCATTTGGATTTTGAACATATACTAGCACTGTATTCCTAAAACTATAATTATTTTTTATTTTATTTACCATGCTTAAAAATTTGGGATAATCTCCTCTTTTTATAACATTTTGCACACCTTCTAATAATTTGGCATAATTTACTTTATTTCTAGGCACATTTTTCACCTCTTTTTATAATTTTATCTATAACTCTCATAGTAGCAATTCTATCTTTACTATTATTGATGTTATCTATACAGGTATCTATTCTTGAATAACATTGGTTTATTTTTTCTCTATAATATAATACTTGTTCCTGAGTACCTGTTTGTCCAACAACATAAATTAATGTTTCATATTCTTCTATTTCCTTGTGTAAGCTATTTATTTTTCTAGTTTCTTTTTTTATTACTCTATTTGCTTCATTTACAAAATCTTTTATTCCTTTTAACATCTTTTATTCCTTCTTTCTTCTATTTTTTCTTTCCATTTTCCTATAAAGAATTCTGGAGTATAAAATACTTTTCTTTTTTCATTTAGTAATGTATTACCTAATATGACTCTTCCTGGAATGTTATATAATGAAAGCTGAATATATGCCATGCAAAAACATATAAAGTCAACATCTTGGGCTTCTACCAACATCTTATTTCTATAATCTATTTTATTTTCATTTAAATATTGAGCAGCACCTAATAATAAAACTCCACTACCACATGCTGGATCTTTTATTAAAATAAATTTTTCTTTTTTTATCTCATCTTCTGTTAAAACAGTAGAACTCATCATTTTTGCAATATGCATTGGTGTAAAGATTTGACCTCTCTGCCTTGAATTTGCACCTATCTGACCAAATATCTCTCCTAAAACATCCTCTATCTCGTCATTCTCTAAATACATTAGTATTAATTTAGTTGATAGTTCAATAAAAATTTTTAATTCAGATTTTTTATATTTTTTTGTAATTTGTAAATATATATTTTCATCTTCTTGTGAATAATCAAAATTATTTTTTATTGCTATTGCAAACATAACAACAAAATCTTTAAATATATCAATAGAATTATACTTACCTTTGTCTAACAAGCTCATAAACTCTTTATATCTATTATTTATTTTTCTTTTCATAAATTTCTCCAATCTAAAAAGAAGATAACTGAGTATCTTCTTTTTATCATTTTATATTGATTTATTATTTATAACTTTCAGTTCTTCTAATAAACTTAAATCTGGAAAACCTTCTCCTGTACCAATAAAGAATCCAATTTTATCTAGTTTTCTTGCATCTATTTCTTCTTTTACTTTTCCTAGCCAAGATAAATGGATTCTACCATTATCTAACTTAAAAATATCAAGACAGGTAAGGTCATCCCCTGTTTTTTCAGCATTCATTACGATTTTTTTAAATAATTTTTTTGCTTCATCAGTAATAGAAATATGTTCTTTTCCTGTTACTCCTGTACCTATAATA
>ERZ827168.5060-NODE-5060-length-11405-cov-3.285551_pt1 | contig 11405 bp, 10 predicted proteins | sample MGYA00519868_ERZ827168 | MGnify/ENA primary metagenome ERZ827168 (study PRJEB31778, sample SAMEA3449271) | human gut metagenome | biome: human gut; feature: human-associated habitat; material: faeces | place: United Kingdom | collected 2010/2012 ...
GATGGCGTAGAACGGCCCGCCCGCCTCGCCTGCGCAGGCACGGGCCAGCAACGTTTTACCAGTACCCGGAGGGCCCACCAGCAGCACGCCGTGGGGAATACGTGCACCCAAAGTATTGAACTTGCCGGGAGCCTTGAGGAACTCGACAACTTCCTGCAGTTCTTCCTTTTCTTCATCAGCACCAGCCACATCGGCGAAGGTCGCTTTGCGCTGGCTCTCCTGCTGGTCCTTGACCTTGGCACGGCCGACATTCATGATGCCGCCGCCCGCACCGCCGCGGTACATCGACATGAACAGCATACCGACGCTGCCCAGCATGACCGAGTAGAAGATGATCTCCAACCAGGGCACGCTGGTCTTGACGGCCACGTAGTCGAAGATCATCGGGGCGTCGGGGTTGGCCTCATTGTAGGCGTCCACAAACTCGGTGATCTTGCCGGTGTTGAAGTCACCGCCGTAGGGCAGCTTATAGCTGACGTAGACGGTTCCGCCGTTGGCGGGCAGTTCGTCGCCATCGTCCTGGCTGCCGCTGAGGTTGGTCAGCAAGCCGCCAGACGGCAGATCTGCCGTGGAGGACGTATCCTCCGGCAGAGGCTTCTTGCCCTCTTTAAGCCACATTTCCAGGAGGTTGGTGTTGCGGTCCAGCCGGTAAGAGGTTACCTGCTGATTCTGGAAATAATAGTAGATGTCAGAGTAATTGACATGCTTGGAAGCCGAAGCCGCAACCAGCGGCGAGAGACTTACGAAAAGCAGTACCACTACCATGAGCACGGCAACCAGCAGGATGCCGCTGAAACGAGGTTTGCGCTGCAAGAAATCAACTCCTAAAATCCGGCGCGAGGCCGAACGATTTTACGCCCACCCGGGCTTTACTTGGAATACACTTCCGGCTTGAGGACACCGACATACGACAGATTGCGATATTTTTCGTCATAGTCGAGGCCGTAGCCGACAACGAACTCATCAGGAACTTCAAAGCCGCAGTAATCCGGCTCAATGTCCGCCTTGCGGCGGCTGGGTTTGCTGAGGATGGTGCAGAGCTTAACGCTGTTGGGGTTGCGCATCTTCAGCATCGGCACCAGGTGAGACAGGGTGATGCCGGTGTCCAGGATGTCTTCGACGATCAGCACGTCTTTACCGGAGAGGTCGGCGTCCAGATCCTTGATGATCTTGACAAGGCCCGTGGAGGACGTGTTGGCTCCGCCGTAGCTAGAAACGACCATAAAGTCGATGCCGCACGGGATGCTGACAGCCCGCATCAGGTCCGCCATAAAGACGACCGAACCTTTTAAAATGGAGACCAGCAGCAGATTCTTGCCTGCATAGTCCTTGCTGATCTGCGTGCCCAGCTCAGCCACGCGGGTCTTGAGCTGTTCTTCCGAGACGAGGATATGGTCAATATCCCGATCCATGACACTCTGCATAGTTTATGCCTCCCCTGTTTTTTCCATCCACACCGTCAGCACTTCATGCGTATACGCATCGGGGGCGCAGCCTTCGGCAAAGCCACTGCCCCAGAGCCAGAGCACCTCACTGCCGCTGGCCAGCAGCGGCAGCAGCGCCCGCTCATCCAGCGGGACGCCCAGTTCGTTGTAATATTTTTTGAGTGTTTTACGTACATGCCTGCCAGCCGGGCGGAAACTGTCCCCCGGCTGCCGTGTGCGCAGCATAACATTCCCTTGTATTTTAGCACAATCCGCGCAACAGTTTAAGTCTTTTTTGAAAATTGGTTGATTTTTTAGAAATTCTTCATACTTTACGCGCCGAAATTCCACAAAATAACCACCCGGAAGGCTAAAACTGCCCTCGCTAAGGGGCTGCGGCGGGGCCGGCGGCGGTTTTATGCCCTGCGGGGTCAGGCGCAGCAGCACGCCGTTTTTGATCTTATAGGTCACTTCCGGCGTCAATTGCAGGGCACCTTCCCGCTGCAAAACAAGGAAACGCAGAAGGTTTACATACTTTTCTTCGGCGTCCCGCACAGGGCTGATAAGCGCATGCAGCGCTGCATCCAGCACCGGGCCGCGGGCGCGGCAGAGGGTCTCGACCTCATAGCCGCCCTGCACGGCAGCCGCCTGCAAAAGCGCAGCTGCTTCGGCAGTCAGCCAATCATCCAGTGCCCGCATCTGGCGGCACAGGCGGGCGATCGCCTGCTCCGCCGCCGGGTTGACGCTTTGCAGCGCCGGCACCACCGTGTGGCGGATGCGGTTGCGGGCGTAAAGGTCGTCGGCGTTGGTCTCATCCTGCACATAGTTTTGCCCAAGGGCGGCACAGTATGCCTCGGTATCGGCGCGGGTCAGGCACAGGCAGGGGCGGCGGTAGATGCCGCGGCAGGGCGGGATACCTGCCAGCCCGTGCAGGCCTGTTCCCCGCGCCATGCGGAACAAGAGCGTCTCCGCCTGGTCAGAGCAGGTGTGGGCCGTGGCAATCAGCGCTTCCTCCCGAGCGGCCAGCTGGTCGAACCAGGTATAGCGCAGCTCCCGCGCCCATTCCTCACTGGGCTGGGGCGGGATGGGCACACCCTCTTTCTCGGCATCATACAGGAACAGTTCTACCCCGTTCCGGCGGCAGAACGCCGTGACAAAGTTGGCGTCAGCCCGGGCTGACGCACCGCGGATACCGTGGTTGACGTGGGTGGCCAGCACTTCGATGGCCAAGTCTTTGCGCCGCCGAAGCAAAAAAAGCAACAAAGCCATAGAGTCTGCTCCACCGGAGTAGGCTGCAATGACTCTGTCGCCAGACTTGAACAGACCCTGCTGGCGGCAGTAGGCCAACAGAGTCTCCTCGATACACTGTACAGTTTTTTCCGCGTCAGTACTCATGGCTCACATCCAGGTTGCTGAAGCGGGTATGCGCGCCGTCCCAGCCCAGGCGCACAACGCTGGTCTCACCGTGACGATTCTTTGCCACGATGCACTCGGCCTCGTTCTCGTTGGCCTGGCTGTCCTCGCCGTTTTGGGAGTTGTAGTAGGCCGCACGGTAGAGGAACAACACGACATCGGCGTCCTGCTCGATAGAGCCGGAATCACGCAGGTCGGAAAGCTGGGGGCGGTGGTCCGAACGGCCGGTAGTCTTTTCCGCTGCACGGGAAAGCTGCGACAGAGCGATGACCGGGACGTTCAGTTCTTTGGCCATGATCTTCAGGTTTCGGGTAATATCACTGATTTCCTGCACACGGCTCTCAGTGCGCTTGGCACTCTGCATCAATTGCAGGTAGTCGATGATGACAAGGCCGATCTTTTCCTTTTTTGGATCCTGGTTGATGGTGCGGATCTTCGCCTTGATCTCCGGCACCGAAATGCCGGAGGAATCGTCCATATAGATGGGTGCGTTATACAAAAGCGACGTAGCCTGGGCAAAATCGTTCCAGTCGGAGTTGTTCAGACGGCCGGTACGGAATGCCTGGCTGTCGATGTTGGCAGTGCTGGAAAGGATACGGTCGGTCAGCTGTTCGCAGGTCATTTCCAAGCTGAAAATGATGGTTGGAACCTTCTGCTGACGCGCCACGTTGGTGGCGATGTTCAGCGCGAAGGAGGTCTTGCCCATACCAGGGCGGGCGGCCAGAATGATAAGGTCCGAACGGCCCAGGCCGGTAAGCACGGTGTCCAGGTAGTTGAAGCCCGTGGGGATGCCGGCGAACTTGTCGCGGTCGGCACCGCTCAGCTTCTGCATGGTGTCGATAACTTCCAGGATGGATTCCCGGATGGTCTTGACGCCGGATTTATCGCGGCCGCTGCGGATGTCATAAATCTTCTGTTCGGCGCTTTCCAGCAGCATGTCGGCATCCTCGCCGGAGGATGTCTCGCTCAAAATGCTGCGGGCGGCTTCGATCAGGCGGCGGGCCTGGTACTTTTCCCGGACGATCTTTAAGTAGGAATCGACGTTGGAGATAGCCGGGACCGTCTCGGCCAGGTGGGTAACGTAGACCTTGGCATCGTCTGCACCGGCAAAGGTGCCGTTGTTGCCCAGGGCGTTGACCAGCGTGATGAGGTCGACGGCTTCGCTCTCGGTGTAAAGAGAGCGCATCGTCTCGTAGACGGCGCGGTTCTGATCCGAATAGAACATTTCAGGTTCCATATCGGTGATGAGGCGGTTCAGCACCGTTTCATCCATCAGGGCAGCGCCCAGCACGCTCTGCTCGGCCTGCATGTTGTAGGGCATCTGGATGCCCAGACTGGACAGGCTCAATTCTTCATTTCTCGGCATGGCAGACTCCCCTCCTTTTGCCTGTGAAGTTGGTTGGCCTTACAGTTCTTCCACTTTCAGTTTGAACGGTGCGACAACGCCGGCATACAGGCGCACAGCGGCGTCATAGCTGCCAAACTCCTTGATAGCGGACGGCAGCTCGACTTTTTTCTTGTCGATCTCGGTGCCGGTCAGCTGGGTCAGCAGTTCAGCGACTTCTTTGCCGGTGACCTTGCCATACAGCTTGCCGGAGGCACCGCCCTTGACTTTGGCGGTGACGACCTGGCCCTTGATCTTTGCAGCCAGCTCCTCGGCAGCCGCGCGGGCTTCTGCCTCATGGTGGGCCTTGGCCTCGCTCTTGGTGCGGGCCTGGTTCAGGGCAGCGGCGTCTGCGGGGGCAGCCAGGCCGCGGGGGAACAGAAAGTTGCGGGCGTAACCGTCCGAAACCTCATGGATCTCGTCTTTTTTACCGATGGTCTTGACATCCTGTTTCAGAATGATCTTCATATAGATTCCCTCCGTATGTCTCTATTTTTACCGTGTCGCGTCCTGCTGGGCAGCCTGGGCGGCGCGGTAAATGTCAATTTGTTCACGGATGCGCGTTTCGGCATCCTGCAGGGTACAGTCATGCAGCTGGGCACCGGCCATCATCAAATGACCGCCGCCGCCCAAGGGCTCCAGAATGACCTGCACGTTCAAGGCGCCCATACTGCGGGCAGAGATGTTGACACCGCCGTTCTTGGCGACAGCCACAAAGCTGGCGTCCACGCCGTTGATGGTCAGCAGATCGTTGGCCGCCATGGGCAGCACTACGTTCATGCCAGCATCCAGCTCCTCCGAGAGGGCGATGGCACAGCCTTTGTAAATGTAGGCGCTTTCCACAATGTGGGCGCGGGCCTCGTACTCCTCTTTCGAGGTGTTGAACAGCAGCTTGGTATCGGCGGTCTGGGCGCCGCGGCTGCGCAGCCAGGCGGCAGCCTCAAAGGTGCGCACGCCCACATGCAGCGCAAAGCTGCGGGTGTCCAGCATGATGCCGGCCAGCAAGGCCTGGGCTTCCAGCGCGGTGATGTTATCCTCTTTGGGCAGGAACTGCAGCAGTTCACACACTAGTTCGCTGGCACTGGAGGCGTAAGGCTCGTGGTAGAGCAGCAGCGGGTTGTCGATATGGCCGACCGCCATGCGGTGGTGATCGATAACAACAATGCGCTTGCACTTTTCGTAGATTTTCTGGCTTTCCAGCAGGCGCTTCTGGTAGGTATCCACCACAATCAGCAGCGTGCGGGGCGTGATAACATCCAGGGTTTGGTCCGGCAGGATGAAGTTGTGTCCCTCGCCTGCATCGATGAAAGTCTTCAACAACGGGCCCGCCAGGGTGGCGTCACTGTTGACGGCGATGGCCGCCGGGACGCCGCAGATCTTGCAGATGCGCAGCACACCGATGGCCGAGCCGATGGCATCCAGGTCGCTCATGCGGTGGCCCATAATGATGACGCTGTCACTCTTTTTGATAAGGTCGCACAAGGCGTTGGCGATGATGCGGCTGCGCACATGACTGCGCTTTTCGACACCGTGGGAGATACCTCCGTAGAATTCAAAGCCGTCTACGGTCTTGACAGCCGCCTGGTCGCCGCCTCGGCCGAGGGCAATATCGATGCTCTCACGGGCCATCTGGTGACATTCCTGCAAAGTCTTGCCGCCGTGACCTACGCCGATGGACAGCGTGGTAAAGCCGCCGGGATGCAGCGCGCGCACCTGGTCAAGAATTTCAAACCGTTCCTTCAGCATCCAGTGGATGTCGCGTTCCTCCACTACCGCAATGTAGCGGCTATTGGAGATCTTGCGCAGGAAACCGGTGCTTTTGGCGATGTACGCTTCCAGCAGACTGTTGATAGCTTCCAGCTCCTTGGCCTGCTCACTGTCCTTCATGTCGTCGAACAGTTCATCGTAGCTGTCGATCACGATGATCAGGCAGGCAGGGCGGCTGGCGGTGTATTCCTCCAGCGTTTGTTTATAAACGGTATCGTCCACAAGGTAGACGATGTTGGTCCCGCGGCTGCCCTTGGCGGCGCCTGCGTAGGCGGTGAACCGCTTGTCCCCTACGCTCAAGTCCTGACCGTGGGGGCGGCTGCAGACCGCAAGGTCCAGTTCCGGGAAAAGCCGGTCGATAGGCCGGGTCACGGCATCGGTGCCGTTCAGCACTTCCTCCCGGAAGATAGTATTATACCACAGCACGCGGCCGTCTGCAATCAGCATCGTGGGGATGGGCAGACCGGTCAGGCTGTACTGGATGCGGCTGTTCTCAAAGTCCGTACTGCAAAGGTTTTTGGCCACAAAGGTGCGCAGACGGCGGCGCTGATACCACAGTACGCCCAGCGCTGCAACAACCAGCACGGCCGGGGCAATGAGCCATTTGGGCGACAGCAACGCCACCGGCACGGCCAAAGCCGCGCAGGCAATGAGCAGCAGCAGGATGACCGCTGCCAGATCCAGGCCTTGCTTTTGCTTCATGGCAAATCCCTCACATTTTTACATCAGTTTGGGGTGGTCTTACACTTCCAGCAGGATAGGCAGGATCATCGGGCTGCGCTTGGTCTTGCGGTAGATATAGCTGGAAAGTGCCTCGCGCACACGGGCCTTGACGCTGGCCCAATCGTGCATATTGTCGCTCAGGCTGCGGTCCAGGGCCATCTCTACCTGCATGCGGGCACCGTCCATCAGTTCCTCGCTCTCGCGGACATAGACGAAGCCGCGGCTGACAAGATCCGGACCGGACAGCACCTGGCCGGTGGAACCATCCACAGCAGCCGTCACGATGATGATGCCATCCTCGGACAGGTGGTGGCGGTCACGCAGGACCACATTGCCCACATCGCCCACGCCCAAGCCGTCCACCATCACGGCACCGGCGGTAACAGGCTCGCCCAGCTTGATCTCGTCCCGGCTCAGGATAACGTTGGAGCCGTTCTCGGCAATGAGGATGTTGCTGGTGGGAATGCCCAGAGACGCGGCGGTCAGGGCATGCTTTTTCAGCTGCTTGTACTCGCCGTGCACGGGCAGGAAATACTTGGGTCTGGTCAGGGTGAGCATCAGCTTCTGCTCCTCCTGGCAGGCGTGGCCCGAAACATGCACGTCATACATGGATTCGTAGATGACCTCGGCCCCCAGCTTCAAAAGGCCGTTGACGACCTTCGTCACCATTTTCTCGTTGCCCGGAATAGGGTTTGCCGAGATGATGATAAAATCGCCCTCGCCCACACGCACGTTGCGGTGACTGGCAGCAGCCATGCGGGACAGCGCGCTGAGCGGTTCCCCCTGGCTGCCCGTGGTGATGAGCACGATCTTCTCCGGCGGATATTTGTTGATGTCCTCAATATCGATGAGAACAGTCTCCGGAGCGTGCAGATAACCCAGCTCCAGCGCCATCTGAGTGTTGTTCACCATGCTGCGGCCCGACACGGCCACCTTTCGGCCTGCCTTTACGGCAAGGTCGATGAGCTGCTGCACGCGGTACAGGTTCGAGGCGAACGTGGCGATGATGATGCGCTTTTTGCCCGCGCGACTGAACAGGGCCTCCATGCTGGCGCCCACCTTCTGTTCAGTGGCCGTGAAGCCCGGACGCTCGGCATTGGTGGAATCCGACAACAGGGCCAAAACGCCGTGCTCGCCGTATTCGGCAATGGTGACAAGATCCGTCGGGCCGCCGGAAATAGGCGTGTAGTCGATTTTAAAATCGCCCGTCTGGATGATGGTTCCCGCAGGGCATGTGATGGCCAGGGCCACCGCGTCGGGGATGGAGTGGTTCACGTGGATGAACTCCACGGTGAAGCATCCGGCCTTCACCACGTCACCGGGCTTGTGGGTGACGAGCTTGACCTTGTCTGCCAGCCGGTGCTCTTCCAGCTTCAGCTTAATAAGACCGCAGGTCATGGAGGTGCCGTGGATGGGGCAGTTCACGTCCCGCATGGCGTAGGGGATGGAACCAATGTGGTCTTCGTGGCCGTGGGTGATGAACATGCCCCGCAGCTTTTTCTGGTTGGCCACAAGATAGGTAAAATCGGGGATGACCAGATCGACGCCGTACATGTCTTCCTCCGGGAAGCCCACGCCGCAGTCGATCACGATCATATCTTTTCCGTACTCCAGGACGGTACAGTTCTTGCCGATCTCGTCAAGGCCGCCCAGAGGGATAATTTTCAGTTTTTCTGCCAAATGAATCAATAACTCCTTTCAAAATGTACATGAAAATGCCTTTAAGGCACAACAAGCAGGCAGCCGCTTTCCTCAGAATCCGGCCCCGAATCGCCTTCTCCCAAGAAAACGCCTGCAATGTTTTTCCTCTTGTCTTTGTGGGAAGCGCGTCCGCGTCTCCCAAATGCCCGGGTAAAGCCCGTCCCCGGCGCTGGCACATATAGTATAACACAATTCCGGGAAAAAGTATACAATTTTTTTGCGGTCTTTTTTACGGATTTGACGGAAAAAGAGTTGCACCTTTTGGCTGGATTTGCTATAATATCGGGTATAGTATGGATATCTGTGGCTGGTCGCAGCCGGAAGGAGGACGTTTGGCAGTGAATCGAAAGCTGGGAAGACTGCTCAGACCCGGGATGGGTGCATACTTTTTCGTGATGGCTGCTTTCTGCGCCGCGGCTTTACGAAAGCATGGGGTTTTCCTACGCCACCTGTGTCCGGTCGCATTTTGAGCTGGCTGTTTGCGAAGCTTGCGGCGCAATCCGGTGTATAGCGCAAATACGGGTTTCATCTTACTCTATCTGCGCAAGTAAATGATGCAGGATCCGCTTGCGGTCGTCGAGAAACAGCTTTGTGATCCGATAGCTTTCTGTTTCTTCATACGCGCAAGGACGGATGCCGTTTGCATCAAAACACAAAATTTCAGCCTCCGGCATCGCCAGTAAAATCGGCGAATGGGACGCAATGATAAACTGAGAGCCCTGTGCCGCACAGCGCGCGATCTCCACCAGCAGGCTCATCTGCCGCTGCGGGGAAAGTGCAGCCTCCGGCTCATCTAACAGATACAGCCCTTGCGGGCGGAACTCCTGCTGTGCCAGTGCCAAAAAACTCTCGCCATGCGATTTTCGGTGATAGCCCGCTGACAGGCACTGCAATTCTGCATAGTTTTCTTCCTGTGTTGCCACATTGTAAAAACTTTCTGCTCGCAAAAAATATCCCCATTTGGCACGCCGCGCACCGCGTACAAGCCGCAGTGCCTCCGCAAGCCCGGAATGAGAATCATAAGTAGAAAAGCTATAGTTCTTCGTTCCGCCCTCCGGGTTAAACCCCTGGGCAACCGCGATGGCCTCCAGCAGTGTTGACTTGCCGCTGCCGTTTTCACCGGCAAAAAAGGTGACCGGACTATGGAACTCCAGTCTCTCGATCGCTTGTATCGCATGAATGCTGCGCAGATAATCCCGCGCATCAATCTCACTCCAGTCAATCTCCAAGCTCTGAATCAACAATTCCTGCATCCCGTCACCTCATGGATTTGATTTTCTTTTGTTTTCTATCCTGCCCTTATGGCAGCAGCTGCACTATCATACTCGCAGGTCCTTCTACGCCGTAAGGCTCGCCTTATGCCGCGCGAGCAGGCGGCTCATCGCACCGATGACGATAAACTCGACCGGAATCATGATCAAGCACTGCACGCTGCGCGTCACCAGCAGCACCGTAAACGGTGAGCCGTACAGGACGGAGATCCAGTAGGTGTTTACCAGAAGTCCGCAGCCAAGCTGCACAATGGCAATCGCAAGCAAGATACGTAGCGGCGTCTGCTTTTTGTGCAGCAGCAGACCGTACACCGCGCCGGTGATCACACAGGTCAGCGTAAAGCCCGGGAAGTAGGCGCCGATCGGGAACAGGATTGCACCGATGAAGTCGGCAATCCCGCCGACCACCGCGCCGCCGATCGGTCCGTAAAGATAGGCTGCGATAAATACCGGCACAAAGGTAAATCCGATTTTGAGATTCCACGCATTGATGGACAAAAACCGCGATAGTACGATCGCCGCAGCAATCAGCGCAGCACAAGTAACCATAGCCTTCAAGTCTAATTTTTTCATAAAAAAACCTCCTTTTTTCGAACTCTATGCAAGCCTATCCCACACGTCAATCGCGTGGCACATCCCACACAAAATCCATCCTTGCGACAGTCGCCGCAAAAAGGAGAGCCTTTTGTCTCTGATTGCAGCAGCGGATGCGGGTACGGCACCGCAGCAAGCTTGCTTTCGTCCGGCGGCAACTTCCCATCCGCCGGCACTTAACGCGCCGTCCCTACTCTGTCTAGTTATAATTTCCTTCTATCTCAAATGATTTTCACAGAAAGCGCTCAGTTCCGGAATATCCTCACTGACAACCTCCCATAAAACATCAAAATCGAAAGACCCATATTTATATGCAGCAATATTGCGCATCTGCTTGATATCTTTCCAAGGCATTTCCGGATATGCGGTCTTAAAATCATCCGATAATATCCCTACCAATTCACCAATTTGAAGAACGCAAAGAGCCAATGCATTTCGATGGGTACTGCTTGCATCAAATTTTTCTCTCTCATTCGAGATTTCTTGCAGTGTCCTGTCAATTTCCAAACAGTAATCCAACATGTGCTGCAGTATGCTGCTGTCACGTGAACACTTAGGCATATAAGAGTACCTCCTCGCCCGCAATCTCCTGCAAAAACTCTCGGTCTAAACTTGCTGTCGTGACCACATCAACATTTTTACCAAATGCATCCAAAAGTGCATTAATCAGTCCGCCAAACGCAAAGCCTTTAACTTTACCTTTGTCTATGCGAAAGTCCAAATCAGACTCTGCCGTAGCTTCACCTCGAGCGTAGGAGCCGAACAAATAAACGCGTTCGACACCATAGGCCGCTGCGATCGGCTTCACTTTTTCGCGAATTTCTTCGAGTGTATACAGTTTGTCACTCATTTGCCTCGCTCCTTCCCACTCCCGGTATAAGCCTGCGGTATCTTTATTTTACCACAATCTGCGTATACTTGCGCAAAAAATCTTTGATTTCGTTCAAAATATTTTCGCAGCTGCCTTGGCTGACTTCTACATTCAGCGGCATGATCGGGTCATGCAGCGATTTGCGCAGCAGGCACCAGCCGGTTGTGTCCGCGTTATGGACATTGAGGCGCACGCCTTCGTAATTCGGCTCCACCAGAGAAAAACCACGCGCTGCCTGCTCCGGTGCCGAGGCCCAG
>ERZ827168.5061-NODE-5061-length-11405-cov-2.919559_pt1 | contig 11405 bp, 13 predicted proteins | sample MGYA00519868_ERZ827168 | MGnify/ENA primary metagenome ERZ827168 (study PRJEB31778, sample SAMEA3449271) | human gut metagenome | biome: human gut; feature: human-associated habitat; material: faeces | place: United Kingdom | collected 2010/2012 ...
CGTCAAGCCCGGAATTCAGCTTGTCCTCAACGAACTTTCTCGGCGTTCCGTAGGAATTTGCAACATAGGTCGCATGCTCCAGAAGCTCGTCATTCTCTACCATTTCCTTGAACCGGTCAAGGTCAACAAAGAAATACTCGCGCCCATCTACCTCGTTCGGACGGGGCTTGCGCGTGGTCACGGAAGTGGAGAAGCACACATCGTCGCGCCCCTCTATTGCCTTGAACACCACCGTGCTCTTGCCCGCGCCGGAAGGCCCCGAAATAACAAACAGTCTGCCCTTTTCCTTCATCTTAGTCTCCATCCTCCTGTTCAGTCTTTTCTGCAAATCGCTCTGCTATCGCGTCAGCCGGCAGCGCAGACAAAACCACGTTGCCGCTGTCCATGATTATAACGGATCTTGTGCTCCTGCCGAAGGACGCGTCTATCAAAAGTCCCTTTTCCCGCACGTCCTGCACCATGCGCTTTATCGGCGCGGACTCGGGGCTGACTATCGATATGATCCGTCCGGCGGAGACGAGATTGCCGAAGCCTATGTTTATCAGCCTCATCGCAGTTCCTCACTCAATGTTCTGGATCTGCTCGCGTATCTTCTCGATCTCGGACTTGAGATCGACCACGACATGTGCGATGTCGGCGTTCTGGCACTTGGAGCCGATGGTGTTCGCCTCGCGGTTGAACTCCTGGATGAGAAAATCTATCTTGCGGCCGGTCGCGTTGCTGCCGTTTATCATGGTGCTCAGCTGAGCCATGTGGCTGCGCAGACGCACGGTCTCCTCGTCAACGGCGATGCGGTCGGCGAAGATCGCGGCCTCGGCGATTATACGGTTCTCGTCTATGCCGGCGGTACCCAGCACCTCGGCCATCTTCTGCTCAAGGCGGCGGCGATATTCAAGCACCGTGTTCGGCGCTTCATGCTCGACCCGCGAGACGAGGGAATCTATCGTTGCGAGTCTGGAGAGCACATCGTCCCGCAGCTTCTCGCCCTCGCGCAGACGCATCGCGTCAAAATCGCACAGCGCCTGCTCCGCGACGGCGCAGATGCCGGCGGATATCGCCTCCGCGTCCGCCTCCTTCTTCTCTACGGACAGCACGTCCGGAAAGCGGCTGACGCTCATCGCTGTGGCGTCGTTCGGGAGCTTATGCTCCTCGGCGATATGCTCTATCGCCTCAAGATAGCCGCGCAGGAGCGGCTCGTTGATGCGCACGGTCATATCGTCCGCCATTGAGGAATCGACCGTGACGAACACGTCTACCTTGCCGCGGCTGATATGCTGCTGCACCAGAGACTTGACCGCGCTCTCCGCAAATAGAAAGCTGCGCGGCATACGCACCGCCGCGTCAAGAAATTTGTTGTTCACGCTCTTCAGCTCAACGCTTATTTCAAGTCCTTCGACAGTGCCCTTGGCGCTGCCATAACCCGTCATGCTCTTGATCATTTACTCGATCCCTCCGGCTTACTCTTCTATTGAAATTATCGCAAAGCTTATTTTATCCTTATTGCCGCGCTTTTTGTACCACAGTACCAGCAGCGCCGCGCTCACGGCGAGCGCCGCAAAGCTCACCGCGATGCACACGCCCTCGCCCGCGCCCAATGCCGCGGCTATGGCATAGCCGAGCAGGAAGAGGACTATCGGCATGATGTACACCATCAGTATCGCCTTATATACCTTCGAGGACTTGCTCTCGATGACGACCTTCTGCCCCGGCCTTGCGCCGATGCGGTTATCCGCCGTGACCTTCAGCTCGTTCTGGAACACGCAGCTCTCGCAATTCCCGCAATTGCTGCCGCAGGCCGTCGATCGCTTGACCGCGACTTCTGCGAGAGAATTATGAAAAGTTCTTGTTACAACCGCGTCCTGAGTCATTTCTACGCCTTTCTTATTTCAACCGACATCGTTACATCGCCTATCGCGCCGACGTCGTCATATCCGGCAACATACACCTTGACCGGCACCATATAGGTTCCGGACGACTCCTTGAAGTCCTTCAGATCCGCCACGGCGCGTATATTCTCGCTCTGTATCGCGTCGAGCTGCTCCTTCGTGCCGCGCAGCGTGACCGTCAGGCTCTCGGTGATTATCGTGGACTTATAGCCCTCGGTGTCATTTATGCAGGAGAGGTTCGAGACCGTGAAGTCTCTCGTCTCAAGGCCAATGATCTCCACCGTGACCTTCGCCTCCGTTATACCGGTGAGGTTCCTGACCTCGTTATCTAGCACGATGCTGTACGTATTCTGGAACGCATCCGTGAAGTCCGTGAGGTCTATCGTGCCGAGAACTATCTTGTTCATGCCCGCGAGGATCGAAGTGTCGCCCGCGAGGGTTATGGAGGACGGCTCGATTTTTATGACGGTGTTCGCCGAGGTCGCGCCCGCGCCCTCGATGGTGTCGACCGTGAGCGGAACTTCCTTGACCATGAGCAGCGGAAGCGTTGCCTTTACGGTATCGGTCGAGCAGGTGATGCCCGTGGTGGAGCACTCGTCGCCGTTGGAATCCATCAGGGTGTAGCCGGTATCTACGGAATAGGTGCTGGTGATGCCGTCCTCGCCGAAAGTGACCCAGGCGTACGAGACGCTGTTAATGTAGACCTCGGGGCCTGTTATCGTTATCGCGGACGGCTCGAACACCGGCATCTCAGCGGTGTAGCCGTCGGCCGGCTGCGCGTCAAAGGTGCCGCGCACCGGTATCGTGCGGGAGGTCTGCTGCGAGGCCATGAAGTTCACGGTCTCCGGAGTTTTCCTCGTCACGGTTATGTTTTTCTTGTCCGTCCCGTCCGGGAACACGACGTCGTAGGTCTGCGAGGTGTAGGCCGCCTGGGTCAGGCGGCTGACATCGACCTGCGCGATAAGATCGCCGGAATCCAGCCCGCCGATTATGCGCCGCGGCCCCGTGACCTCGACGGTGACGGAGTTGGTGTCAAGATCGGTGATGACCATATTGCGCGAATTGCGCAGCTCGTCCTCTCCGACCAGCTCCACGCGGACGCCGCGGAAGATCTTCGTCATCTCTTCGGCATCGGTGCTGCTGAAGTATACCCACATCGCAAGCGCTGCGAGGAAGGAGACGATCATCCAGAACAGACGGCTGTCATACAGTTTTCTCATCGGGCTTGTCTTCTTCATATTTTTTCACCTTGAAGAACTTCTTGATATAGTTTGCAAATCCGCGCTTCGAGCTTTCATCCTCGTCCGAGATAAGATCGGAACGCAGAAGCTTCTCGAAAACGGAGGCCGTAAGATGGCGCTTGAGCATACCCTCTATTGCAACGGAGACAGAGCCGGTCTCCTCCGAGACTATGACGACCACCGCGTCCGACTGCTCGCTCAGGCCGATGCCGGCCCTGTGCCTCATGCCGAGATCCTTGCTGAGGTTCGTGCTTTTTGTGAGCGGGAGGACGCATCCCGCGGCGGCTATCCTGCCGTCGCGGATTATAACCGCGCCGTCATGCAGAGGAGCTTTGTTGTAAAACAGGTTTTTCAGCAGCTCCGCCGTCGTATCGGAATTTATGATGGTGCCGGTGCTCATAATGTCGTTAAGCTTCACCTTGCGCTCAAAGATTATGAGCGCGCCGGTGCGGGAGGCGGACATCTCGGTACATGCAAGCACTGTCTGCGCGATGGCCTGCTCCGTTGCGGAGCTTGCGACCGCGTGCCCTGACGAGAAGCTGCTGCCCATGCGCTCCAGCACACGCCGCAGCTCCGGCTGGAACAGGATCAGAAGCGCTATCAGGCCCAGCTCGACCGCCCGCTTCAGGAGCGAATTGATCATCGTGAGCTTGAAGATATCCGACAGCCACAGCGCGACGAGTATCAGAATCAGACCCTTGGCCAGATTGTACGAATTCGTGCGCCGGACGAACCATATCGCTTTATATATCAGGAACGTGACTATCAGGATATCGACCGCGTCCGAGATGCGGATCGTCGCCAGATAGTTTCCTGCCCATGAGAGAGCGCTGCTTATAACTTCCATAGGAGATTACCCCGTTCATTTATCCAAATGCCCGCGCGGCACAGCGTGCCGACACGAAGCCTATTATATTTATCAATGTATTATAAATCATCTGCGGCAAAAACGCAAACATTATTAAGAAAGTTTTATACTTATTCATACATCAGTTCGCAGACTCTGTCTATTTCCTCCGGTGTGACGAAGGGCGAAAAGCTGAAGCGCAGCGTGCCGGTGTCGAGGGTTCCCGCGGTGCGGTGGGCAAATGGCGCGCAGTGCAGGCCGGAGCGGGTGCACACGCCATGCTCGGAGAGCAGGCGCGCCAGCGTTTCGCAGTCCGTGCCCGCCATCCTCACTGAAAGGACGCCGGACTGAAGCTCTTTGTTCCCATAAAACAGCTCCACTCCGCGGACATCCGACAGGCCGCGTATCATGCGCGCCAGCAGGGCGCGCTCGTGCGCGAGTATCGCGTCCGTCCCGATCTCGGAGACGTATTTTATTCCGGCCAGCAGCCCCGCGACGCCGCAGACATTATGCGTCCCCGCCTCGAGCCGGTCAGGCAGGTAATCCGGCATGGTCTGGGAGATACTGTCCGAACCAGAACCGCCGCTCATCAGCGGCAAGGCGTCCGCGCCGCACAGCAGTATGCCCGTTCCCTGCGGGCCGAACAGCCCCTTATGCCCCGGCATGGCGACGAACGCCGCGCCCAGCCGCGCGAAGTCCACGTCCAGCACTCCCGCAGACTGCGACGCGTCCACTATCAGCGGCACGCCAGCCCTGCGGCACAGCGCCGCGATCTCATAGACCGGCAGGATATAGCCAAAGGCGTTTGACACGTGCGTACATACGACGGCGTCGGCGCGGCGGAGCTTCTCGTCAAACTCACTGAGCGTATTCTCCTCGTCGAAAAGGCGGCTTCCGGCCACGGTTATATCGTCCGTCAGCATTCTGAGCGGCCTTGTGACGCTGTTGTGCTCAAAGCCGGAGACGAGCACGCGGCTCCCCGGCTTCACGACGGAGCGTATCGCAATATTGAGCGCGTGGGTAGCATTCATGGTGAACACCACGTTCTCCGCGTCCGCGACCTTGAACAGCCGCGCCGCGGCCTCGCGGCACTCAAACACGGTCTCCGCCGCGCGCATGGCCGGAGCGTGCGCCCCGCGGCCCGGGCTTGCCATGCTCCTCATCGCGTTTACGACGGCATTTTCAACACCCACCGGCTTTATCAGGCTTGTCGCTGCGTTATCAAGATATATCATCGCGCAAGCTCCTTATATTCCCCGCCGTCGGCACGGCTGAATATCTTGCCGCTTATCAGGCCGCTGCTGCGAAGCAGGCCGAGCGCGGCGTCAAAATTCCGGTACAGGCTCACCGCGTAGCCGCAGCCGCTGCTGCTCAGCCCCTGCGGAGCCTTGACCACCGCAGCCGTTATGCCGGAGCGCTCCAGAAGCTTCACGCTCTTCTGCGCGTAAGTGAGCGAACGGCACATCAACAAATACTGCGTCATCACTTTCTCCCCTCTGCCGCGTCTCCCGACGGCAAATATTTCAGCGCAGCGGCAGGGCATATACGCAAAAGATCTGCAAGGCCAACTGCCTGCAGATCTTTTGATGCACCGTCCGCATGGCTCTCACTACATGATATGCAGCGGGTGCGGGCTGGTGATGTTATTTAATTAAAACAACGGCGTGCGCGGCGATGCCCTCGCCGCTGCCGGTAAAGCCAAGCCCCTCTTCGGTGGTGGCCTTGACGCTTATAAGCTCCGCCGGTACGGACATCGCCTCCGCGATGTTCGCGCGCATGGCGGGTATATGCGGCGCGAGCTTCGGCCGCTGGGCAAGCACGGTGCAGTCGGCATTGCACAGCTCATAGCCCGCCTCGCGCAGGCGGCGCATCACCTCGCGCAGCAGAACCAGACTGTCCGCACCGAGATAGCGCTCGTCATTATCCGGAAAGAGCTTGCCGATGACGCCCATCACGGCCGCGCCGAGCAGCGCATCCATCAGCGCGTGGACAAGCACGTCCGCGTCCGAGTGTCCTAGCAGCCCCTTCTCATACGGGATATCCACCCCGCCGAGTATCAGCTTTCTGTCCGGAACGAGCCGGTGAACATCATAGCCATGTCCTATCCGCATATTCGTCTCCTCTGTCTCTCAGGATCGCTTCGGCGAGCATCACGTCGTTCGGCGTGGTGAGCTTGATGTTGTTCGGGTCGCCCTCGACTGCCCATCAGCTCTATTGCGGAGCAGTCGTCCGTTATCGGCAGCGCCTTGGCCGCCGCCACGGTCAGCGCGCCCTTTATAAGATCCGCGTCAAAGACCTGCGGCGTCTGCACGCGCATTATGCACTCCCTGTCGAGCGTTGCGATGACCCGCTCGTCCTCGACATTCTTCAGCGTATCGACGCTGGGAATGGCGGGCACGGCGGCGAGATAGTCGCGCGCGGCGTACACCGCGCGGGATATGACATCCTGCGTCACGAGCGGGCGCGCGCCGTCATGTATCGCGATGAGCTTCGTCCCGCACGAGAGCTCCGACACTCCGGCGAGCGCGGATTCCATGCGCGAGGTTCCGCCGCGGATGACCTTTTTCGCCTTGGTCACGCCGTATTTCTTGCAGATGTCGGCGACGTCCATTATCTTTTCCATGCGCGTCACGACGATTATTTCGTCCACCAGCGGCGACTGCTGGAACGCGAGCAGCGTTCTGGCAAGCACCGGAACGTGGCACAGCTCCATCATAAGCTTATCCCCGCCCATGCGGAGCGAGCTTCCCGCCGCGACTATGACGACGGCGCAGTGCGGCGTATTGTCTTTTTTCTTAAAAAGCTTTGAAAGCAGCATGGCACGCACCCCTTTTCAAACAGTATGAAAACTCTTTATCCCTTGAGCTGGCGCTTTCTGAAGAAGTTCATCATGCCGTCCTGCATATCGTCCAGATGGCCGAGCATCTTGCCCGCGCCGTATGCCGCGCAGGAGACGGCGTCGTCCACAACGCTTGTGCGGATGCCGGTGCTGCGCTCGATAAGGCGGTCGATGCCGTAGATCAGGCTGCCGCCGCCGGACATGATGATGCCGTTGGTGTCCAGATCGCCGACGAGCTGGGGCGGGGTGCGCTCCAGAACGGTGTGGATAGCCTCAAGTATGCTGTTCATCGGCTCGACAAAGGCCTCAATAAGCTCGTTTGAGCTGACCTGAACTGTCTTGGGCAGGCCGTTTGTCAGGCTGCGGCCCTTGACCTCCTCGACTCCGACGTCCGGACGCTGGATGATGCAGCCGATGCTGCGCTTCAGCTCCTCCGCCGCGCCAAGGCCGATGAGCATATTGTGCTTGCGGCGGATATACTTCACTATCGCCTCGTCAAAGCTCGCTCCCGCGACCTTTATCGACTCGCACTCAACGACGCCGCCGACGGAGATTATAGCGATCTCGGTCGTGCCGCCGCCGATGTCTATGACCATGTGGCCGTCTGCCTTCGAGATATCAACACCCGCGCCCAGCGCGGTGGCGACGGCGGTCTCAAGCAGGTAGACTCTTCTGCCGCCCGCCTCTATAGCGGCGTCGATCATCGCGCGCTCCTCGACGCCGGTGATGCTGCTCGGCACGCAGACAAGAATTCTCGGCTTAAGAAGACTGAAGGAGGTTATGCGGCTGACGAGTTCACGCAGCATCTGCGCGCTTATCTCATAGTCGGATATGACGCCCGCGCTTATCGGATGTATTGCGACGATGTTCGCCGGAGTGCGGCCGAGCATCTTCTGCGCGTCCTGACCGATCTTCAGTATCTTGCCGCTAAACTTATCCACGGCGACAACGGTCGGCTCACGCGCGACGACGCCCTTCCCCTGCTCAAACAGCAGCGTGGAGGACGTGCCCATATCGACCGCGATATTTCTTTCAAAATCAAGCATTTGCTTCACCTCATACTAAGCTCTTTTTCTTGCAAGCGTGGCCGCCGTGACGGAGGCCGCTCCGCATTTTGTAAGCACCCCGGCACACTCCGCGAGAGTCGCACCGGTGGTGACGATATCGTCAATTATCAGGACGTGCCGCCCTTTTATCAGTTCCGCATCGCACGGCGAATAGACGCCGGAGACGTTTCTTTTCCGCTCGGCCGCGCCGCCAGTCAGGGACTGTGCGCGGATGTTGCGCGTTTTTGTGAGCAGCTGCACGCACTCAACGCCCATAAGCTTTGCCGTCTCTTCGGCGATGAGCCGAGCCTGGTCGTACCCGCGCCTGTGCTTCGCGTTCAGCGGCACCCATGTAATAATATCGCAGGAAACTGCGCGTTCGTCAATAGTCTTTACAAGAAATTCCGCATAAATATCGCAATAAGCCCGCACTCCGCCGAATTTATAGCGCAGGAGCGACTGTCTGACGTCGCCCTCGTAATAAAACGGCGAGATGCATTTCACGATATGCGGCAGCTTCTGCTCCGCCGCCGCGCCGCGCGCGTACGGCAGCGACTTAATGCACCGCGGGCACACCCGCTGTTCTCTGCCCTCAGTGAGTCGATGGCAGAAGGCGCACTTCGTCGGGAAAAGCAGCTCAAGTATCGCGCCGCCTATACTCATTCGACGCCGCACAGCTTGCGAAGCCGTACCCTCAGCGCCGTATAGCGTTTCGACTGGCGGTAATTATCTATCATCTGGTGCGCGGTCTGATCGTCTCCCACAAGTATGAGCAGCTCGCGCGCCCTCGTGACCGCAGTATAGAACACGTCGCGCGTCATGAGCATCTGGGACGCCTGCCCCAGCGCGAGTATCACGGCGCGGTATTCGCTGCCCTGCGCCTTATGTACCGTCATCGCCCACGCGTGCTCAAGCTCCAGCAGAGAGTCGAAGCCGTAGCCCGCGATGCGGCCGTCAAAGCTGACGACGATGCCCTCGTTTTCAAGATCGACCGAGGTGATCACGCCGATGTCGCCGTTGAAGATGCCGGTACCGGCGGAGCGGTTGTCCTCCGTGCGCCACATGATGTCGTAGTTATTCTTTATCTGCATCACGCGGTCGCCCTTGCGGAAGATGACGTCGCCGAAGGCTTTCTCCGGCTTGTCCTTCGCAGGCGGGTTCAGCGCCGCCTGAAGGTGCCGGTTGAGGTTGACGGTGCCAAGCTCGCCCTTCCTCGTCGGCGAGAGGACCTGTATGTCCTCGGGCGGGATATGCATCTTGTTCGGCAGGCGCGTGGTACACAGCTCCGTTATAGTCTCGACAGAGCTTGCCGCCTGTAAACGCCGCAGACGGAAAAAATCTCCCGCGTTCTCGGCGAAATCGGGGTGCTCGCCGCGGTTTATCATGTGGGCGTTGCGAACTATGCGGCTGCCGCCGTTCTGGCGGAATATCTCCGTCAGGCGCACCGTCGGCACGACGCCGCTGCGGATTATCGCGGAGAACACGTTGCCTGGGCCGACCGACGGGAGCTGATCCGCGTCGCCGACCAGAATGAGCCGCGCGTCCGGCGGGAGCGCCGAGAGCAGCGCGTTCATAAGTATTATGTCAACCATCGAGCACTCGTCGAGTATCACCGCGTCGCAGTCGAGCCTGTCGGACTCGCACTTTGTGAACACGACCGAGTCGCCCGTGTCGTCAAACTTCGCTTCGAGCAGGCGGTGTATCGTCGAGGCGTCCTGTCCGGTAAGCTCGGTCATACGCTTCGCAGCGCGCCCCGTCGGCGCGGTGAGCAGCGTTTTCATGCCCAGCTCGTCGAACATCGCGAGCACGGCGCGGATCGACGTCGTCTTGCCGGTGCCGGGGCCGCCCGTGAGGACTACCACCTGATTTTTCAGCGCAAGCTCCAGAACCTGCTTCTGAAGCGGCGCGTAGCTTATATGCTGGCTTTTTTCAAGCTTGGCGATTATCTTGTTTATATCCGCCTTGTCGCCGAAGCTGCGGCGGCACATCCGCGCGAGTATCTCCGCGGCGTTAGTCTCCGCCTCGTAAAGCTCCGGAAGATAGCAGGCGTTGCAGCCGGCGATGAACTCATAGCGTATCTGCCCGCCGGAGATGAGCGTTTCGATGTTCTCGTCCACGTCCTCCGGCTCGACGCCGATGAGCTTCGCCGTCGCCGCGGCGAGCTGTTCGCGCGGGATGAAGCAGTGGCCGTTGCCGGAATTGTGCTGAAGCTCAAAGATTATAGCGGCGCAGATGCGGTTGGCACTGTACCCGTCAATGCCCATCTCAAGGGCGAGCCGGTCGGCCTCCGCGAAGCTGCCGCCGATATGCACGGAGGCGAGGATATACGGGTTATCGCGCAGCAGCTCAAGCGCCTCGGCGCCGTAATATTTATACATGCGCATGGCGAGTATCGGGCGCAGGCCGAACGAGCACACGAACTCCATGAGTCTGCGTATCCCAGCCTGCTGGCGGAAGCTTTTCGAAAGCTGCTCCGCCTTCGCCGCGCTTATGCCCTTTATCTCCGCCAGCTTCTGCGGCGCGTTTTCGAGCACGTCCAGCGTCTTATCGCCGAATTTGTTGACAATGAGCGCCGCCGTCGCGGGGCCGATGCCGCGCACGGCTCCGCCCGCGAGATATTCATAGATCGCGGGCGCGGTGCTCGGCAGCATACGCTGCGAAAACTCGGCCTTGAACTGCCTGCCGTGGACGCTGTGCGACACCCAGTTGCCGCTGACGATCATGGATTCGCCGGGCGCGGCGTACGGGAAGCAGCCGACGACCGTCACTCCCTCGCCGTTTTCGTCTCTCAGGCGCAGCACGGTGTAGCCGTTCTCTTCATTTTTATAAATTACGGAATCGACCGTGCCGGACAGCTCTAGCAGTTCGTTTTCATCCATTCGGGCAGCTCCCCATTTTCCACAAAAGTAATGCAGCGATGATCCTCGGCCATCGCGCGGGCGACGAATCCGGTCTCTTCGTCAAGCTCCGTGCCGATTATGATTATGCGGCAGCGGAGTATGCCGTTGTCATTGAGCCACAGCAGGCCGTTCAAAGTCTGCTCCAGCCGCGGCTCCGCGCCGCTGATATTTATGAGCATATAGCCTGTGCTGCTCCGGCCGAATTTCACCGGAGTCTGCATGATGCGCGCTATCAGCCACAGAATGCCGAGGCACGCGAAGCAGGCCGCCATGCTCACAAGGAATTTTACCGTCATGCTCTCCCCTCCCCGGATATTCTATGAGAGGGGCGCCGCCTCCGTTACGGCAGCATCTTCTTGAGAAACTGGCCGGTGAAGCTCGCTTCACACTCGGCGCAGCCCTCCGGAGTTCCGGCGTAGACAAGCTCGCCGCCCATATCGCCGCCCTCGGGGCCGAGGTCGATGATGTGATCCGCGACCTTTATGACGTCGAGATTGTGCTCGATGACGACGACGGTGTTCCCCGCTTCGACGAAGCGGTCAAGGATGTTTATGAGCCGGTGCACGTCGGCGACGTGCAGTCCGGTGGTCGGCTCGTCGAGCACATACACGGTGCTGCCTGTGCTGCGCTTCGAAAGCTCCGTTGC
>ERZ827168.5066-NODE-5066-length-11398-cov-4.514414_pt1 | contig 11398 bp, 15 predicted proteins | sample MGYA00519868_ERZ827168 | MGnify/ENA primary metagenome ERZ827168 (study PRJEB31778, sample SAMEA3449271) | human gut metagenome | biome: human gut; feature: human-associated habitat; material: faeces | place: United Kingdom | collected 2010/2012 ...
TGAGTGAATTGGTATATGTATAGGAGGAGCGTATGAGATACAGGATTGAATATGCTGATGGAAGATGTTGCAATTTCGCAAACAGCAGAAAAGATTTACTGGATTGGTTGAAACTTCTGAAAGATGAACAGATTGTTGATATCCGTAAAATCTATAAAAGCGGTGTTACAGATTCAGTTCTGGATAGTTACCGAAGATATTTAAAATAGTGAAGGGGTAGATGAAGATGTTGAAGCATATATGAGCCAGCACCGTCATGATACAGACATACAGGAATTGAAAACATATTTTACAAGTGTGATAGACTGGATTTCTGGTGTATTTAGTGATGTGGAAAGTGAAATGCGTGGGATTGAGTGGGGAAGATTATTTGAAACTTATCATAACCAACCATATGATCCGGTGGAAGCAGGAAGCGGCACATAAGGAAGCACCGAAAGTAAGAGAAGATAAAGCCAGATAGATGTGAGGACGTGGGAGAAATCCTGCGTCCTTTTTTTAGGTGCGGATAAATATTATAGATGTTATAATAAAAAAGATTGGAGATGAAGTCGTTTTACAGACATTTTACAAAATTGGTGGAAGCAGACAAGAAATTGTTAAGTGATTCTTATATTAAACGATGGTACCGATTGTCGGTTGCTGTTGCAAGCAAATAGAGGAGGTGCTATAGATTTGCAATTTGTATCGAAAAAAGAGGAAGGGACATTTTTGCTTTTATTTAACAGATCTGGATATGTATTGGATTTTACGGATAATTCATTTGATGTATTTACTACTGCGAGTATTGGTGAGCCAATAAAAACTAAATATGGTCTATCGAAAGGAAAATCATTAGTTGCGTATCTGAATGAAGCTGATGATATACAAAGAACAAAGCTACTTATAGATTTATTCCATTATTATGAGGATAAAATGGAATATGAATATAACATTGATTATGAGGATTTGGAAAATTGGAGTAATACATCTAGGTATGATGAACATTATGCAAAGATATATGAAAAGTGTAAAGAAATAGTAGCACGTTTAAAAGGTGGCACAACAGTAATTGCAATGACAGCAGAGAACCTAAAAAATAAGTTTTCAAGCGAGTACCTTTCGCAACAGATTGATTTGATGGTAGAAATGCAGAATACGAATCCAACCAATGCAATCGGAATGGCAAAGGAATTGATTGAAAGTTGTTGTAAAACAATTCTTGAAGAAATGCAGATATCGTATTCGAAAGATGATGATGTACCGCAATTGGCAGATAAGACAATGAAAGCTTTAAATCTACTTCCATCCAATGTACAGCCTACAGATAGAGGGGCAGATGCAATTAAAGCTGTTCTTGGAAATCTTAGAGCTATTCCTACAAAACTAGCAGAAATTCGAAATCCATTCGGAAGTGGTCATGGTAAGAGTGCATCTTTTCAAGGACTTGAAGTTAGACATGCTAAGCTTGCTGTTGGGAGTAGTATTACTTTTGTTGATTTTATCTGGAGTACATATGAAAATCAAAATTTAGATAAATTGGAGGGATAAATGTGCAGATACACTATTTTCAAAGATATCATTCAAAGGAGAATGTAGATACATCTAATACTATGCTGATGTTATCTCGCTTATATAATTATAATGCTGATAAATTCTTTGCAATGTTGAATGCTTTAATACTGGAACAAGATGAGACACCTGAAATAACATTTGATCTTCAGGTAGTGGGAGACGAAAGCGTTCCAGATGCGATTATAAGCCAGAAAAGTTTTAAAATAGTAGTTGAGACAAAATTACATAATCAATTTCAACAGTCGCAGCTTGAAAAACATCTTACTCAGTTTGGAACAGAGGAGATAAAAGTGCTATTAACGTTAGATCCAAAACCTATGAAAGAATCATTGATGGATAGTTTTGGCATAGTGTTGAAAAAGTATAATACAGACAGGATTAATGAAATAAAAACACCAATAAGGCATGTAAATATTACATTTGAGCAATTAGTTGCTGCAATGGAAGATATTGTAGATGAGCGGGATTCAGAGATAATGGCTGTGCTTGATGATTATAAGAAGTATTGCTTTGATGAAAAACTGATACCTGATGATGGAAAATGGATGAGAGCAATTGTTGCGGGAACAACACTTGAAGATAATTTGAAATATGATTTTTATTATGATCAAGCTTCAAGAGGCTATTCAGGTCATGGATACATTGGCTTATATAAAGGAAAGAGTATTAGAGCAATCGGAAAATTGAAAAAGACAGTTGTTGCAGAGTTAGTAAATGGAGAAGTGTCATATATTAATGAAAGCGGAGAAGCTGCTACAAAAGAGGAGATAGAAAAGATTAAAGAGGCTATTGTTCATGCAGAGTCAGAATATGGATACAATTTGAAAACAGTTAAGCATAGATATTTTATAGTTGAGCATTTTTATCCAACAGATTTTAAAAAAGCAAGTAAAAACCCGATTCAAAAAAGTAAATATTTTAATCTGGCAGAAATGTTCAAAAGTAAAACGTTGCCTAAAACAGATGAAATAGCATCAATACTGGATGGAAAAACATGGGAAGAGTTTCATTAAACAGTGGATTTTCATAAATATGAAGAAAATAATAATACTGTAATAGTGTTCATATAGAGGTGATGTGTGCATTATGGGAAACGAATCAGGTGAATGGATTATGCATGGCATGAAGTGGGACAACCCGGATTGCATCCATTCTGTAGATGAAGCAATCAAGTATATAAATGAATTTGGCTTTTTACCATTATTTAAGAATGATATAGATGGGTTTTCACTTGAAGAAAGAACTGTTCCAGAGTACTGGTGGAGTGATGATCCGGAGATTGATCCATGGATGTGGCGGGCTATTATAGCAAGGCGGCATGATATCGTCTATGGAAAGTTCTTTGATAAGAAGGCAGGATTTATATCAAAAAAGTGGCTTCCTGTATTTGCTAATTACCGCCGGGATGGATATGATTTTGATGCATTATATGATGATGGGAAAGCACCTAATAAGCATAAAAAGATAATGGTCAATTTTATGGATGATAATGCTGATTCAGAGATTTATTCAAATGAATTGAAAAAACAAGCTGGATTTGGTAAGGATGGAGAAAAGGGATTTGATGGTGCAATAACGAATCTTATGATGCAGATTTACCTGTGCAACTGCGATTTTAAGAAGAGAGTGAATAAGAGAGGTATTGAATACGGATGGGATGTTGCAGTATATTCATCCATTGAGCATATCTATGGATACGATTATGTGACTTCCTGCTACAAGGATAATCCACAGGATTCATGGAAACTTCTTGTAGACTATATGCATGAGATGTTTCCGGATGCAACGGATAAGCAGATAAGGAAGATATTAAAGTAATACAGGCATGGATAAGGGGGTGCCACAATGCCATTTAAGATTGTCCGAAATGATATAACAAGAGTAAAAGCAGATGTAATCGTAAACACTGCTAATCCAAATCCGATATGTGTAAGTGGCACGGATCTAGCAATATATGAGACAGCAGAAAAAACTTCTCGCAGAAAGAGCAACTATCGGTAAGATTGCAAGAGGTGATATTGCTGTTACCGGTGCGTATAACCTAAAGGCAAAATATATTATTCATACAGTAGGTCCGGTATGGACGGATGGATTGCACCATGAATTTGAAATTCTGGAAGACTGCTATCGCAAATCATTGCACAAAGCATTAGAACTTAAGTGTGAGAGCATTGCATTTCCATTAATTTCGACAGACGTATATGGATTCCCCAAGGATAAGGCATTGCAGATTGATGTGTCAGTATTCAGCCAGTTTCTCACCGAAAATGAAATTGAAATCATACTGGTAGTGTTTGACAAAAGATCTTTTCAGCTTTCCGGTCAGATTGTGGGGGACATTGATTCTTACATAGATGCCAATTATGTCAGGGAAAGTCATAGAAAAGAATATCCAGTGCGAAGCAGAAGCAGTGCTCAAACAAGAGCGTTGGCAGAGGAAACGTTCTATGAGGAGATGCTTTGGAGAGAGGAAGATAAAGGGGGAGCAAAGCCTTGTATGCAGTCAGCAGGCATTTCTTTGGAAGACCAGCTTGCGAATATTGGTGTTTCATTTCATGATAAATTATTTGAACTAATTGACGAAGCGCATCTTGATAATAAGGATGTGTGGAAACGGGCAAATCTTGATAGGAAACATTTTTCAAAGATTCAATGTGACCAGAATTATCATCCAAAGAAGAAGACGGTAATGGCACTTTGTATTGCACTGCAGCTTAATCTGGAACAATCAAAAGATATACTTGCCAGAGCGGACTGGGCATTTAGTCCAAGCAGTAAGGTGGATCTGATCGTACAGAAGGCTATTATAGATAAGCAGTATGATATTATGCAGTTGAATGTGACCTTATTTAAGTATACAAATGAAATTCTTGGAGTATAGGAGTAAGATTGATATGTGGGATGACATATATAAACCGAATTCTATTGGCAGTGAGGGTGGCACGATTATTGCAGATGAGGAATATAAAGAATCGTGTAGGATAACCTTGGAAAGATGTGAAAGATATGATGCAATTACATGTGGTGTATATGGATGTATGATGCATACGGCTTTTTGTGATAAAAGTCATAGTCAGGAAGTATTTGATAATATGAAAAATGACTTGCAGGAATTCATAGATAAGGATACAACAGCGGATGAAGAATATATTTTCTATGAAGAGTTTACAAGTAAATATTGATTGGAAGATTGGTTCGATGACAGGAAAATGGAACAGATTCTGCACCAGAAACCGGTTCAGCTGAAGCGAGAGGCAGAATACGAACAGCAGAGCTTATTCTTATAATGGTTCAGAGGAGGAATAGAAAGATGCAAATATTTGTTGATGCAGATGCCTGCCCAGTAGTTGGTATTGTTGAAAAAATTGCAAAAGAGCATAGTGTCCCGGTAACGTTGTTGTGTGATACAAATCATGTGATATCTTCTGACTACAGTGAAGTGATCGTAGTTGGAGCCGGAGCAGATGCAGTGGATTATAAACTGATCAGCATTTGCCATAGGGGCGATATTGTTGTATCACAGGATTATGGAGTTGCGGCAATGGCACTTGGAAAAAATGCGTATGCGATTCATCAATCCGGGAAATGGTATACGAATGAGAATATTGACCAGATGCTTATGGAGCGGCATCTGAATAAGAAGGCACGAAGGGCATCTGGAAAGAATCATTTAAAAGGACCAAGAAAACGAACATCGGAGGATGATGAGCATTTCAGAGAATCTTTCAAGAAAATGATACATATGGCGATGGACAAGGAGAATTAATTTGAATATACAGATTTTTGGAACAAAGAAGTGCAATGATACAAAGAAAGCAGAACGTTTCTTTAAGGAACGTGGGATCAAGTTTCAGTTTATTGATATGAAAGAAAAGGGCATGAGCAAGGGCGAATTCAATTCAGTTGCCCAGGCAAATGGTGGACTGGAAAATATGATCAACTGGGAGGGCAAGGATAAGGATCTGCTTGCGCTCATTAAGTACGTTGCAGAGGAAGATAAACTTGAGAAGGTGCTGGAAAATCCGCAGGTGATTAAGACACCGGTTGTCCGTAATGGAAAACAATCCACTCTTGGATATCAGCCGGATATCTGGAAGGCGTGGAAGTAAGGGTGCCGGTAGCTTTTTGGCCAAGATAATTCAAGTCGAACGCATGTGAGACTTGGTGCGTGATTCGGGTCAGCGAAAGCTGAGATAAAACAAATGATTCAACTGAAAGGTAATTAAATGACATTCAATTTTGACAGAGAATTCCAATCTATGATGCAAGAGCACAATTTAAATTCGGTGATTCTTTTGGGGCATCTGAACCCAGATGGCGATGTAGCCGGATCGGTGATGGGGCTTGCACATTATCTAAAAGTAAACTACCAACAGTACAAAGTGATGCCATATCTGGCAGATGCGTTGGATAAAGGACCGAAGAAGCAGGTAAAACTGGATAAGGTCTTCGATCCGTTTGAGAAGCCGGATGTAAAAGAAAAATATGCGGTTATCGTATGTGATACTGCAGTTTTAGCAAGAATGATCGGCAGGAAATACTTGAGCGGATTGTTATGATGAGAAAGATTTCCGGTCAGGATAAATAAGAATTAGAAACAGAACACCGGAGAATCGAGAGGTGTAGAATCTGGGATGAGGATTGTCGAACCAGAAGATGTACAGCAGCAGTATAAAGAATACCTGAAAAACGTGCTTCAGAACTATATGGACTGACAAATTCTGTTGGTTGTGCGGATTTTTGTACACCTATTTTGCGATAATAGGATCATCAATTAAAGGTACCTGTGGTACCAAGGTAAAATGATTGAGATGGTATTGATCAGGAGGGATGTACAATGAGTAAGAAAGATGGATATAGCAGACCGGGATTCTTTGGCGGAATGAATCATTATGATGACAGAGGTCGTAAGACTGGGCACAGTGACAGGAATTTCCTGGGAGACTGGAATCATTATGATGATTAATAGGATTTTAGTAATGGCAAAGAGAGAACGAAAGGACAGACAGCTTCAAAAGCTGGAGGCCCAGGAAAAAAGATGCCGAAAAGAAAAAAAATAGGCAGACAAAACGTGACATGTATGAGACAGAAGAAGGTTGTCTGTCCCTGGACGGTGTCCACGTTGCTACAAATGTGAGGTCACTTCATATTATCTGATAAGCTGCAAAGCAGCATTCGGTTATGACATATCAGAAGGAGGGGCCCGCTTGCGGGAAGATTCCTTGTGATCCTACAAGTAGCGAAACGGATTGCGAATATTCGCCTGACTATGAAATATGAGATAGAGCGTATGGAAATAAACTATACGTTCTATTTTTTTGCTCTTTTGAGAAAAAGTGAGTCAAGCGTGGTGAAGTAAAATTATATGAACATCTACCGTTACTGTCCCATGTGTCAGGGAATGGAGATCAATGAAAATTCAGAGATAAAGAAATCTTATTAAGCAGAATGTAGATAGTATGCTATAATCAAAAAAACAGGCATCAGAAAAGAAGGGACAAAATATGCAAATCAGTTTACTGCTAATGGAAGAGATCGTAAAGCTTTTTGCGATCATGCTTATGGGATATGTGGTTGTAAAAGCCGGACTCATGAAGTCATCGGAGAGTAAAAGCATATCTGTAGTCATGGTTTATCTGGTTATTCCATGCGTGATTATTGATGCATTTCAGGTGGACTATACACCAGATGTACAAAAAGGACTGCTTCTGGCATGTGTAGCAGCTGTTTTGGTACATGTTTTATTTTTGATACTGACTGCAATATTAAAACAAGTATTGCAGCTGGATGCAATTGAGCGTGCAACTGTTATTTATTCAAATGCTGGTATACTGGTAATTCCGCTGGTACAGGATTTGCTTGGACAGGAGTACGTTATTTACTCCAGTGCTTATATTGCAGTACAGCTGGTTCTGATCTGGACACACTGTAAAAATATGCTTTGTGAAGAAGATAGGTTAGAGTGGAAAAAAGTATTTCAGAACGTAAATATTATTTCAATTATAGTAGGAGTGATACTGTTTATCAGCAAAATCCGGTTGCCTTCGGGCGTGCAGGATGTCATGGATATGATGAACAATATGATTGGTCCGATCGGTATGCTGCTTGCTGGAATGGTTATTGCAGATGTACCTCTTAAGACTGTGTTTACTAAAAAAAGAAATTATGTTTCGACAGTATTGAGATTGATTGTTTATCCAGTATTTATATTGATTTTAATGAAACTGATTTATACATTTGCGGGACTAAATGATTCTAAACAGATTCTCCTGACTGTGTATATTGCATCCATAACACCTGCCTGCGCAACCGTAACATCCATAGCGCAATTATATGATAAAGATGCTGCATATGCGAGCGCATTGTATGTACTTACGACACTGCTGTCAATTGTGACCATGCCGGTGATGGTGGGAATGTATGAGATATTTGTGTGAGAGAATAGAAAAATTGAAAGCGGTGCAGATAGAAGTTGAGACGTATAAAATTATACTAAATCAGAAGGAGGCATGGCTATGCAGCAGGAATTCATTACAGTAACCTTCAATCGTACTAAAATCGCGATCCGATGTGCAGACATTCTTTATGTAATCATGTCTGATGATTATTGTACGATTCATATGTTTGATGAAAGTGTTTACCGTTGTCGAATGACATTGAAAGAATTAAAGAAGCAGTTGAATGAAGGGTTCATGGAAGTAAAACGTGGATGCATGATAGCTGTGTCTGCAATCAGTGAGATTGGAGATAAGATTTTACTGTCTAATGGTGAAGAAATTTGCTATACAAAGCGAAAGAAAAGGGCTCTTAGAGAAGAGCTGCAGAAAAAGCAGGAGCTTATGATTGCAAAGATCAGTAAAGAAAAGCTGCCGCTTACACCGGAAGAATATGGCAAATATTATAAGATATGTGATGCGCTTCCTTTTGCATTTACGGATATCGAAATGGTATTTGATAAAGAAAAAAAGGCAGTGGACTGGATCTTTCGATATGGAAATGAAGCATTGGCTACACTCGAAAAGCTGCCGTTGGACAAGATGATCGGAAGTTCCTTTTCCAGTCTTTTTTCCAATATGGACTCAAAATGGCTTCAGGGTTATGAACGTGCTACCCTGTATGGTGAAACACTGGAAATCATAGATTATAGTCCGGAAATAGATACAAATCTGAAAATTATATGTTTTCCGACATTTCCAGGACACTGTGGATGTATTTTATTTAATGCAGACAAAATGAGATATATAAAGGATGGAAATAATCTGGTCAGGTGGATTATAGTTTCCATGAAAAAGTGATTTTGCTAAATAAAGAATGTCGTTTTACCGCACTTTACGATGATTCGCCGCAACAAAAAGGCTATTTCGATATAACTTAATTGTGTTTTTGATATCTTCATGATATGTTTCTATTAGTTCAAGAATGCCTCGGCATTCTTGCTGCGAGATGCGCGTCATGCAATGCATGACATACTTCTTCTGCGCATCTCTGCAATCCTGCCGGAGGCTATATCAGATGGGGGATTGACTCCCACCACTGATACTGATTTGTTGCTCGCCACCTACAGAGGTGGGAGTCATTTCACATCTGATATAGCTCTTGTGATCAGTTAAGATCTATCGCAGAGAACTTGCTTGATTCGGTTATATTTCTTGTAAGGCAAAGGGGGAAAGATATCATGAAAAGAAAAAAGGTTATTATTATGATTGCCGCTGCATTGGCATTTACCATGACTGTCTGTGGCAGTTCAACCGCAATTGCAGCATCAGAATTAACAGCGGAAAGCAAACCGGCTACCCAGTATACGATTGATGCAAATCAGGAAGTTTATGCATTGCTGGATTTTGAAGATACTACGGAGTTTGAGAATGCGACCAAAGGTCTGCTTGCTTCTCCGGATACTCTGGATATTTGTGATGAAAACGGGAAGGTTGTATGGAGTCAGGCGGCATATGCTTTTCTGGATCAGGACGCTCCGGATACAGCGAATCCCAGCCTTTGGAGAAATACACAGCTGAATCATATTTATGGCCTTTTTGAAGTAACCGATGGAATTTATCAGGTGCGTGGCTATGATATGTCCAATGTCACATTCATAAAAGGTGATACAGGATGGATTGTAGTAGATCCATTGATGAGTGTAGAGTGTGCACAAGCGGCTTTTGCCCTAGTGGAAGAGAATCTGGGAACTTTTCCTGTAAAGGCAGTGATCTACAGCCATTCCCATGTTGATCATTTCGGTGGAGTCAAGGGAATTGTTTCGGAAGAAGAGGTACAAGCCGGCAATGTGCAGGTACTTGCACCGGAAGGCTTTGAGAAGCATGCTGTCAGCGAGAATATTTATGCAGGTACTGCTATGGGACGAAGAGCAAGTTACCAGTATGGAACAATGCTTGAGGGTGGTGAAACAGGATCCCTTGCCATTGGTATTGGTATGGGACAGTCCAAGGGCAGCACAAGTTATATTTCTCCTACACTTGAAATCACACAAACCGGTGAGAAGCATACCATTGACGGAGTGGAAATTGAATTTCAGCTTACTCCGGGTACCGAAGCACCGGCAGAGATGAACTTCTGGATTGGATCGAAAAATGCTTTGTGGATGGCTGAAAACTGTACAGGAACACTCCACAATCTGTATACACTCCGCGGAGCCCAGGTGCGTGACGGAAATGCATGGGCAGAGTACATTATGGAATCTCTGGCTCTTTATGGTGATAAGGCAGATGTGGTATTCCAGTCCCATAACTGGCCACATTGGGGAAATGACATTATTCAGGAATATATGATCAATACGGCAGCTGTATATAAGTTTATTAACGACCAGACATTGCTTTATATTAATGAAGGTTATACGGAAACAGAGATTGCCAATATGATCCAGCTTCCCGAGGAACTGGAGAAAGTCTGGTATACCCGGCAGTATTACGGTACCGTTTCTCATAATTCGAAGGCAGTATATGAGAAATACATGGGCTGGTATGATGCTAATCCTGTTCATCTTGCTGAACTTACACCATCGGATTATGCCAAAAAGCTGGTAGAATATTTCGGTGATACAGATGCGGTTCTTGAAAAAGCAAAAGAAGATTTTGCCAAGGGAGAATATCAGTGGGTAGCCCAGATTACCAATACGCTGGTTTTTGCTGATCCGGAAAATACGGATGCACGTTATCTGTGTGCAGATGCATTGGAGCAATTGGGATATCAGGCAGAATCAGGTCCATGGCGCAGTGCTTACCTTTGTGCCGCACAGGAACTGCGAAATGGTACAAATACCGATGATGCAACGCGAAGTAACGGTAACGGTGATGTTTTCTTGCATATGACACCGGATATGATTCTGGATTATCTGGGAATTTTTGTAGATACGACGAAGATTTCGGATCTGACCTTTACAGCAAATATTATATTGCCGGAAGGCAATTATGTACTCCGCGTGAAAAACGGCATACTTCTTTATCAAAAGGATACACAGGATCCGGATGCAGATGTAACATGGACTACAAAACGTGCCGGACTGTTATCTATTGTTCAGAAAAACGCAGAGAATGTTGCTGCCTTAATCGAACAGGAGGGTGATGAGACCTGCCTGATGCGATTGATGGATGCGGTTACTGTTAGTTCAGAGTATAAATATTTTAATATTATTGAACCATAAAGTTTTGGTGCCGGAAGCGTAACATGTCTGTTGAAGCAGGCATGTTCGTTTCTATAAGAAGTTCGCAGAGTATAAGAAAAAATCTTTTATAGCATAGCACAGATTTGATGTGTTACTGTAGGATAATTAAAAATTTAACCGAATCAAGCAAGTCCCCTGCTTCAATTGCGCAAAGCAATAAGCAGT
>ERZ827168.5071-NODE-5071-length-11385-cov-7.913504_pt1 | contig 11385 bp, 10 predicted proteins | sample MGYA00519868_ERZ827168 | MGnify/ENA primary metagenome ERZ827168 (study PRJEB31778, sample SAMEA3449271) | human gut metagenome | biome: human gut; feature: human-associated habitat; material: faeces | place: United Kingdom | collected 2010/2012 ...
CGGCTAACTGATTGCGTGATATTCCCTTTGCTTTTCTTGCTGCTTTAATGGCTTGCCCGAAAGCCTTAAAATCAAATTTTTCTTTGTTCTGCTTCATAGTCATTTCACCCAACTACATTGTATATTTCATCTTCCTTTCGAGATATGATTACACACAGCACATTATTGACTGAAATAGAGCATATCATATACTTGATATTATTCGGCTATCCGAGTATAATTATACTGGTAAAATTTGAGGAAAGGGCGTTTTGATTATGGAATATATGTCTTGTCCCGAAGCGGCAAAGAAATGGGGAATTTCTGAAAGACGAGTACAGATACTTTGTAGCGAAAATCGCATACCGGGCGTTTCAAAACTGGGGTATATGTGGCTGATACCAAAAAACGCGGAAAAACCTTTTGATATGAGAAAGAAACAACATAAAATGCAGATACAATAAACAAACAAATAAACCTTACAACAACTGTAAGTGGTGTGGTTGCTTCTTATGCAGTAAAATTATATTCGTAAGATAAGCGTAAGCAAAAAATGTGAGGTGTGAGATATGAATGATACAAAAAAACTATTAGAAGTACGCGACTTGCACAAAGCATATTCCAAAGAGGGGGTTCCAACAAAAGCACTAAACGGAATTACCTTTGATGTTCTGAATGGCGAATATTTGGGAATTATGGGAGCCAGCGGTTCTGGAAAAACAACATTGTTGAATTGTATTGCTACGGTCATTAAACCAACCTCTGGACAAATTTTACTTTCAGGTGCCAATATAAGCTCTTTTGATGGCACGAAGTTGGCTGAATATCGTGGCAACAAGATTGGTTATCTATTTCAAGATTTTGCTTTACTTGATAATCTAACTGGTAAAGAAAATATTATATTGCCTTTATCAATTCATAATATTGACATTGTTACAGCGGAAAAAAAGCTAAAAGATATAGCAGATTTTCTTGGAATTACAGACGTTCTTTCTAAATTTCCGTCACAAATGTCGGGCGGTCAAAAACAACGCGTAGCTGCTGCACGTAGTTTGATTTCTGACCCCGATATTATTTTGGCTGATGAACCTACAGGTGCATTAGATACAAAATCAGCACGTTTACTCATGGAGAAGTTACAGGAAATCAATCTTAGGCGTGGACGCACAATCCTAATGGTCACGCATGACCCTAACGCCGCGAGTTTCTGTTCTCGTATTTTGTTCATTCAAGACGGTGTTATTTTCCATGAGTTACGTCGTAAAATTCCAAATGAAACACAGGAAGATTTTTATGCACGTATTTTACAAGTGATGGCTCAAATGGGGGGAGGAAGTGCAAATGTTCTTTAATCTCACATGGCGAAACGCCAAACGGAGCCGTAGCGAAAACCTAATTTATTTTCTGACAATGATAACAGCCGTAGCAATGTTTTATATAGTGCTTTCTCTTGGACAACAGGACGTAATACGTTTTTTAAGTGAAATTGAGAGCGACGCAGTAGAACGGTTGCTTACTAATCTTTTACCGACGGTTTATCTTTGTGCTTTATTATTTGTGTTCTTTCTCGTAGTATTTGCAAACAAATATCAACTTGAATGTCGTAGTCGAGAACTGGGGCTTTATTTGATGTTTGGAATGACAAAGATTAAATTATTTATTCAAATAATGACAGAGGGGCTAATCACGTCGTTTTTAGCTCTTTTAGGAGGGCTTGTATGCGGTGGCTTTTTATCCGAAGCTATAAGTCTTACAACCGCGCGTTTAGTAGGGCATGGTATCATTACACACCAATTAAGTTTTTCTGTAAGTGCCGCTATTTTCACATCGTTAGGCTTCTTGATTATTCAGTTTGTAGCATTGTTTGTTCTATGCGGAAAGCTGTTCCGTAAAGAGCTACATCAACTTGTTTATGGAGAGATGGCGAAAAAGCAACGCACAGGGAATCCATATGTAAGTTTCGTATCGTTTGCTATAGGCACCGTAATTTTGCTTGTCGCGTACTGGATTGTTGTAGAGCATTTTATGGCTGCGAGTGGGGCAATGCTGCTTATTGCCGTTTTACTTGGAATTATCGGAACAATTCTATTTATTCGAGGACTTGCAAGAATTTTGAGTATATGGGCAGCTTCTATAAAACACAAAGCCACAAGAGGACTTTATGTATTTACTTTACGGCAGTTGCATGAAAATGTCGTTAATAAATATATTTCAATCAGCGTAGCGTCCATTCTGATGATGCTTACTATTATGTTAATTACCGACGGCTCAGTGCGCATAATGTCATATGGAAGTGAATTGACACGAGGTACTTCTGTTTATGACTTTACTGTAATGGGCAACGACCAAATTGTTGAGAAGTATCTTTCCAACGAACAAATTCGTCCTTATGTATCAAATCTGAACCGTATGGAAATAGGAAATATAAAATCCACTGCTTCGGATGGGATAAGTTCTCCTGTTGATTGGTCGAAATTTAGGAAACAAATCGTGCAGCATTTACCTCAAGATGTAGTAGACCCTGCCACACAAGAAGATGGTATGTATAGTTTTGGCTCCGACCAACCTGCTGCCTTAAACCTTTTAGGTCTTATTGATACTGGTAGTTCTTCTCCTTATTTGCTTCCTGTATCTTCCTATAATCGGTTATTGGATGCCGCGGGAGAAAAACAGATTAGCCTTGGGAACAATGAAGTTGTCTATTATCTCAACCCAGATTTTTTAGGTAATGCTCAAGATGAAACGGTTACACTGTTAAATCAAATTGCAGCAGACGCACAGGCGAATAATGAAGCGTTGCTTTCTATCAACGAAAGACCATTTTATCTTGTTCCCTCTGTACCGATGAAAGGGTTGACCGCAGATGAAAATATCAAGATTATAACTGCATTGATTGTTTCAGATGAGATATATTCAGAATTTGTAAATTCAGACACTTGTATGGTTTATTGGAACTTTTGTATTCCTAATGAACTTGTTGAAACAAAAGGTTTAATGTTACCGATTATGGAAGCTCGTGATTTGTTAAAACCATCTGGTCTATATTACGAAAGCTATCTTAATAATTTTGGGCGACAATTATTTTATGTTATTTCCGGAAGTTATACAACACTATACATGGGATTTATGTTTTTGATTATTGCGTGTGCATTACTTGCCCTGCAATTCTTGACGCAAATGCAAACTACAAAATCAAGGTATCTAACACTCTCTATTTTAGGAGCACGACGTGAACAAATTAAGCGTTCTATCAACCAACAAGTATTATGGTATTTCCTGCTTCCTCTTATATTAGCGTGTATCAGCGGAGCAGTAGGGATATATGCCATGCAGCTATATTTATATTCAGGAGCGGCACACCTTGAACAGTCCTATCCTCTTTTAATTGCTATGGCTGTTATTGTTGTTCTTGTTATGGTAATTTACGGTGTGGCTGTTGCTCGAACAGCTAATCGTGAAATAGGAAAGCTCAATTACAAGCCCAATTCTTAACAGGCTTATAAATATTATGGGAAAGGAGGCGGACATATTGGCAAAGATAGTTGTGGTTGAAGATGATGTTTATATGCGAGAAGAACTGTTGAACTTATTAGAAAAATCGGGATATGATACGATTGGATTATCGGATTTTGAAAACGCAGTATCAGAAATAGCAGCATATTTTCCCGACTTAATTTTGCTTGACATCAATCTTCCCTTTCGTTCGGGTTTTGAAATATGTAAAGAGTTGAAAGCTAAACAGATTGGTACGGTACTCGTATTGACTGCAAGAGATAAATTGCAGGACGAACTGCACGCATTAGACTTGGGGGCTGATGACTATTTAACAAAACCTTGTAATATGTCACGTTTACTTGCCCGAATTAAAAATCTTCTTCGACGTAAAGAAGAACAGGTACAGCAAGGGTTACTTGATGGAGGTGGTTTTTTACTTGACCCGAATACCTTTACAATTTATGTAGGGAATAGCTCTTACCTTATGCCACCGAACGAAGGAAAAATATTACTTGCTCTCTTGAAAAATAGCCCTAAGATTGTTTCTAAAAAAGAATTATGCATTAGACTATGGGGAACAGAAGAATTTATAGACGAAAATGCATTACAAGTAAATTTTACTCGGCTGCGAAAAACGCTTCGTGAATTTGGTCTTGAAGAACGTATAGAAACAGTGCGCGGTCAAGGCTACCGCTTGAAAGAGCAGGTGCGCTTATGAATAAGTTGAAAATACTTTTAATCTATATTTCCTCTAACCGGGTATGGATTATTACACTTGCCTGTTTGGACTTGTTCTTTATATTTCTTGCTTGGTTGGCTAACCCTGATTATTTTATAAATTATGCTGCATTGATAATTTTTGTGTCATTTGCCGCACTTGCTATTCCTCTTGCTATATCAATCAGAAAACGTAACAAGGCAGACGCTATTTTTCGGCGTTTTCTATTAGAGCCGGACGATACCAACGAATACTTACTGTGTGAAGCTGTTCCCGCTGTAATACGCCCTCTTATCTGTGAATTGGGAAAACATTTGAGGACGCAGCAAGAATATATCAACGAACAGAAAATTACAGTTACAGACTATGAACACTATGTTGAAAATTGGGTGCATGAAATCAAAAAACCACTATCCCTTATGACCTTGCTACTGGATAATCGAAAAGATGAAATGTCCCCTTTGGTTCATACTCGTATGCTTTATGTACGCGACCATACCCGACAGGATATAGAACAAATTCTATACTTTTCAAGGCTTGGAGCTACTCATAAGGATTACTTTTTTGAGCCGCTTTCAATTCTTGAAACTTGTCGTGAAGCAGTTGAAGATAATTTAACGCTTCTTGAAGAAGCCGGATTTTCTATTGAATATACCGAAAACGATTATCAAGTGATTTCTGACAAAAAAGGTCTGATGTTCATTTTAGGACAGATAATCAGTAATAGTGTGAAATATGTGGGAAACAACCTTGCCCCACGGCTCATATTTTCCATAGCTGATAGTATGAATAGTGAACAGATTTCTTTATCTATCAAAGACAACGGCACAAGCATACCATTGTCTGACTTACCCTTTGTTTTCGACAAGGGGTTTACCGGAGATACGGGCAGTTACCTTAGTCGTTCTACAGGTATGGGCTTATACCTTGTTCAGAAAATGGCAACTGACTTATTTATCACGGTGGAGCTTAAAAACAATTCATACGGTGGAACAACCGTAACCTTGACGTTTCCAAAAGTGTAACGTCTATTTGGGAGGTAGTGAAATGCAGTTACAGAATGAAATAGTAAAAAAGCACACGCCAATAAAAAGCTTGCTCATTGATTGGTTAATTATATTTGGAACGTATCTTTTTATCCGCATATTCTTTGCCCTCTTTGGGCTTCATCAGAATATTGTCCTCTTGGGCTGTTGCCTTGCGATATTGCCCTATCTTTTTGGGGCGTTATATTTACAGAAATCCCACAAGCAATGTCAATTATGGCTTGCTGCATTGGCTATTTTAATACCGTCGGTCGTTGAAAAAGCAGCAATATATTTATTTGGTGCGTACTTATACAATTTAAGACCGATAAATGTTGTAGGAGTTATGGAAGCGATTAAGAGTAACGCACCATATACAAACTTCATTAAAAATCAATCAGCACAGAATTTAATAAATCTATCATATTTTAATTGGACATATATTCTATGCAGTATAGCTATTTCTGTTTTGGTTATCCTGCTTTTACATAAGACAAAACAAAAAAGTAATAAAGGATAATGAGAAATTTTTGAAATTGACATAGTATAGAACATCTGCCGGACGACGGCAAAGAAAAAAAGCCGTCGCAACGCAGACAGGTTTTCACGCGCCTATTCTATTTCGGCGGCTTTGATTTTCAGAGCCGCCGTTTCTTTTTATCTATCTAAATTCTAACGATAACTCTCCTACTAGATAAAGACATGGCGGTATCAAGGAGGTATCGTCATGTCCTTTTTCCTATGCCCTAATAGACTGTTATCAAAAAAAGCCATTACCCGCCAACGGGTTATTCTGGCTACATAGATGAACTCACAAATCATACATATACTTTTGATAATTCCTTTGCGCCTGTCTGCAATTTGCAGACGGGCGCATTTTGTATTTTATCAAAAAACTTTTTCAAAAAATTTCTAAAACCAACGTCCATTTTGAAGTGCGTTGGTTTGAGGGTTTACGAAAGGGGACATTTCAAACTCCACCGCTTTCGCGGCAGCGAAAGGAGGTGAGAACATGAACGAGCCTATTCGTACCCAATGGCAAATCCGTTGTGCTTTTAACGGCTTTTGCAAACTGGCGTTGAAGCGAGAAGCTATGAATGCCCACAGGGACACAAAGCAGCGACAATTACGCGAGGTTACTTTTTCTGACCTGTCGCCACTGGAAGAAAAACAGCTCTACGTCTGCGACGAGTATTTTGCAGATGATGAAGCAGAACAGTCTTTCGTTGTCGGCGGCAAAGAAATTACTGCGAAGCTGCTTGCCGAAGCCCTGCACAGTTTGCCGGAAGAAAAGCGGGAAACCGTACTGCTGTATTATTTCTTTGACATGAGCGAACGCGAGATTGCAAAGTTTTGTAATCTGTCAAGGACAACGGTACAGTCCCGTCGGACAAGCTCAATGAAGCTGTTAAAACGCTATTTGGAGGAAAAAGCCTATGACTGCACAGATTAGTAAATCAGAACAGGACGAACGCGGCTTGTTGCCTTACCCGGTAATCATAGCCGCTACTAAGGGCGACCCGGAAGCTATGAACATTGTCGTACAGCATTACGAAAGCTACATAGCGTCCCTGTCTATGCGAAAGCTGCGTGATGAGCGCGGAAATATCTATTGGGGCATAGATGAGGATATACGCGACCGCTTGCGTTCGCGTCTTATGCGGGCTGTCCTTTCATTCAAGGTTTGAGATAACCACAAGCAGCGTCCCCCTTTCCGCTGCCTGTTGACTTGACCTTACTTGCTCTTTGACAAAGAAAGCGACGCAAGATAACGGCGACGCAGTATAGGGCAAATCGGATACGTCCTTTTTGCGTTGAGCCATACGGCAGGTGCGCCATGACGCTTTTCTTCTATTGGAGAAAGTCGAGCGACCACCACCACGCCGGGGAACAAGTGTAGCGGCTTGTGGGCGACGACACGCACTAAGGGTAGACAAGCCTTTATAGCCATAGTCCGAGCGTTAAAAGCGTCGCAGGCATTGGGTAGAGCTGCCTTAACGGGCAGGGGTGGAACTCCCGCGAGGTTGTGCTAACAGCCGTCCGATTAAAGCCCCTTTTACTATTCACTTTTCCTAATATTGAAAGGGGGACGATACTATGAGTAACGCCGACGTGCCTATTTGGGAAAAATACACGCTTACGATAGATGAAGCAGCTAAATACTTCCGTATCGGAGAAAACAAGCTGCGTAAATTAGCCGAGGAAAATCCTGCCGCCGGGTGGGTTATTATGAACGGCAACCGTATTCAAATCAAGCGCAAACAGTTTGAAAAAATGATTGATACCATAGACACAATCTGATAGTGAAATTGAGCCTTGAATGTGCTATAATGGGATAAGCATATCAAGGCTCTTTCCGTCTTGGAAAGGAGCATTGAAAAATGTCAAAGAAAAGACGTGACAGCAAAAATCGAGTTTTGCGGTCGGGAGAGAGCCAGAGAAAAGACGGAAGATATGCTTACAAATATATAGATACCTTTGGTAATCCGCAGTTTGTGTATGCGTGGAAGTTAGTACCTACGGACAAGACCCCTGCCGGAAAGCGTGAGGATATATCCCTACGAGAAAAGGTAAAAGAGATACAGAAAGACCTTGACGACGGGATAGACACCATAGGCAAGAAAATGACGGTCTGCCAACTTTATGCAAAGCAGATACGCCACCGGGGAAATGTAAGGTACAATACGAAAAACGGACGCAAGCGGCTGATGAAGCTACTGGAAGAAGATAAACTTGGGGGCTGCCCGATTGACAGCGTGAAGCTGTCCGACGCGAAAGAATGGGCAATCCGCATGAAAGAAAAAGGAATTTCCTATAAGACTATCAGTAATGACAAGCGTTCCTTGAAAGCTGCCTTTTACACAGCGATACAGGACGATTGCATAAGGAAAAATCCTTTTGACTTCCAGTTAAACACTGTCATTGAAGATGATACAGAACCAAAGGTTCCGCTAACACCAGCGCAGGAAGAAAGTTTTTTGTCCTTTGCTCAAAATGACAAAGTTTATCAGAAGTATTATGACGAGCTTATTATTTTGCTTGGGACAGGGCTTCGTATCTCTGAACTTTGCGGGCTGACCGATACTGACATTGACTTTGAGAATAGGATAATCAATGTAGACCACCAACTTTTAAGAAGTGCGGAAACAGGATATTACATTGAAACACCAAAAACGAAAAGCGGTATTCGTCAAATTCCAATGAGCGAAAAAGTATATGAAGCATTTAACCGAGTGCTGAAACGGCGCAGGGGTGCAAAAGCTGTTACTATTGACGGTTACAGCAACTTCCTTTTCCTCAACCGGGACGGCTACCCGAAAACAGCTACCAATTATGACGGTATGTTTAGGGGGCTTGCAAAGAAGTACAACAAGTACCATGAGGAAGCTCTACCGAAAGTAATGACACCGCACACCTTACGTCATACGTTCTGTACCAACATGGCAAATGCCGGAATGAACCCGAAAGCATTACAGTACATTATGGGACATTCCAACATTACTATGACGCTGAACTATTACGCACACGCTACTTTCGACAGCGCAAAAGCTGAAATGCTGCGGATAGCAGCTTAGTAGTAAATCAAGGTTTTACTACTTCTTTACTACTTTTGAAAGCAAAAACCTAAGCGGATATAAAAATATATGTGAGTTTCTTCCGATACGAAAAATGCCGGAAAAGCCTGTAAATACGGGCTATACCGGCATATAAGAACTTCTAAAAAGATAATCAAAATTCATATCTAATTTTATGTTGAAAATTTGAAATGGGTATATCCGACCAAAATTACATTGTCAAAAACTTCTGCCACAATCAAAGTCGGCGAGAGCTTTGCCTTAAAGGCAACAAGTGACTCGACTATAGATATTTCGTTTACATGGTCAAGCAGCAATAATGCCGTTGCGTCCGTTACAAAGGACGGAAAGGTTTACGGCAACAAAGCAGGCTCTGCAACGATTACAGTAAAAAGTGAAAACGGAATTACGGTAGCCTGTAAGGTTACGGTTCAGAATAAAGCAAACAATCCCGACAGCGGCGAGGTTAAGCAGAACGGTGCTTCATCGAATAATATTTCTGCAAATGATTATTATACATGGTCATCGGTTGTAAAATCAAATCTTACCGAAAACAGCGACAAAACGCTTACAAGGGTTGAAAGCACTTCAAACGGTGTTTTGGTTGAAAAGTACTCCGCAGACGGCAAAACCTTGATTTCAAAATCAACAATCAAAAACGAACTTCCTATTTACGGCGGTTATTTCTCAGGCAGGGATAACAACTATATTGTTTTCGGTCAGAACAACAAGGGCGAAAAGGATTCTGCAGAAATCGTAAGAATAGTAAAATATTCAAAAAGCTGGTCAAGAATCAGCGACTGCAAAATTTACGGTTCAAATACCTTTGAGCCTTTTAATGCCGGTTCACTTCGTATGATTGAACTTGACGGAAAGCTTTATGTTTATACATGCCACACAATGTATGCAGATTCAAATAAGCTTAATCATCAGGCAAATATGCTCTTTACTGTTGATGAAAGCACAATGAAAATTACTGATTCAATGTATGATGTGTCAAATCTTCAGGACGGATATGTCAGCCACTCGTTTAATCAGTTTATCAAAACAGACGGAACATATATTTACAGGGTTGACCATTCGGAATCAAGTAATTTTGTTATGAACGGCGGATATCTTTCTGTTAATGGAATTACGCTTACAAAATACAATAAGAACGATAATTCAACAAAGGTTAATGTATGCGTACCTGTTGAGCTTGATATTCATTCAGGCAACTACACAGGAGCGTCAGTCGGCGGATTTGAGGTTGGCAGCGGAAACTGTCTTATTGCATACACAGAGGATATTTCATCTTCCTGCAGAAACAGAAACGCTTACATCAGCGTGACCGATAAGTACTTTAACAAAACAAATAATGTTGCACTCACAAACTATAAATCGGGTACGGAAGTAAGCTGTCGCACTCCGCAGCTTGTTAAAATTAACGAAAACCTTTTCCTTGTTATGTGGGAGGAGTATAATTCCTCAACAAATAAGGTTACAACAAAAGCAAAGACAATTGATTCAAATGCAGATACAATTGCATCTGCGACATTGTCTGTCAGACTTTCGGACTGTCAGCCTGTTATGTGCAGCGACGGCACGGTTAAATGGTATGTTTCCGACAATTCCGCTCCAAAATTGTACAGCATAAATCCGTATGATTTAACCAAGCGCCACGAACATACTTACACATCTGCTGTTACAAAACAGCCTACCTGTACCGCAACAGGTGTCAGAACATATACATGCACAACCTGCGGTGCAACAAAAACAGAAACAATCCACAAGCTTGCACATTCATACAAGCAGTATGTAACACCTGCTACAACAAGTTCAGACGGTTCAATTACTAAAAAATGTACAGCTTGCGGCTATTCGTCTTCAAACAGCAAAATATACAAAATAGCGAGCGTAAGCCTTTCTTCAACGGTGTTTACATACAGCGGAAATAACATTCTTCCGAGTGTAACTGTTAAGGACAGCAAGAACAATAAGCTTGTTGAAGGCAAGGATTACAGAGTTACTTATCCGACAGGAAGCATAAATGTAGGAAGATATTCCGTAAAACTTCAGTTCATCGGCAATTATTCGGGTTCAGTTAAAAAATACTATGATATTGTGCCAACGGTATCAAGTCTTACAAACACAACAGGCGGTATCAAGATTTCGTGGAACAAGGTTGACGGTGCATACGGCTACAGAATTTATCAGAAAACTTCAAACAGTTGGAAACGAATTAAGGACACAACCGCAACAAGCTTTACGGATTCGGCGGTAAGTGCAAATCAGACAAAGACTTACACAATCCGTTGTATTGATAAGAACGGCAAAACCGTCAGCGGATTTAACTCAAAGGGTTGGTCAAAGAAATATACACCAGTAGCACCGACAATCAGCAAGCTTGAAAACACAACAGGCGGTATTAAGCTTAGTTGGAACAAAATCACAGGAGTTTACGGCTACAGAGTTTATCAGAAAACTTCAAACGGTTGGAAACGAATCAAGGACACAACCGCAACAAGCTTTACAGATTCGGCAGTAAGTGGAAATCAGACAAAGACTTACACAATCCGCTGCATTGACAAGAACGGCAATACCGTCAGTGGCT
>ERZ827168.5075-NODE-5075-length-11383-cov-3.056497_pt1 | contig 11383 bp, 8 predicted proteins | sample MGYA00519868_ERZ827168 | MGnify/ENA primary metagenome ERZ827168 (study PRJEB31778, sample SAMEA3449271) | human gut metagenome | biome: human gut; feature: human-associated habitat; material: faeces | place: United Kingdom | collected 2010/2012 ...
CGCTGGATATGCGCATGAGCCAGCAGGGCCCTACCGCCGCGGACCTGGTCAACACCCTCGACCGCGAGGAGCTGACCCGCATCCTGCGGGACTACGGCGAGGAACCCTACGCCTGGCAGATTGCCGGTAAAATTGTGACCGCGCGGCAGGAAAAGCCCATCCTGACTACCATGCAGCTGGCTGACCTGGTCGCCAGCGCCGTGCCCCCGGCCGAGCGCCGCAAGGCCAAAAACCCGGCCCGCCGCACCTTCCAGGCCATCCGCATCGCCGTCAACTCCGAACTGGACGCCCTGAACGAGGGTCTGGACGCGATCTTCAACTGCCTGGCCCCGGGTGGTCGGCTCTGCGTCATCACCTTCCACAGCCTGGAGGACCGCCTGGTCAAGAACAAGTTCCGCCGTTGGGCGCAGCGCTGCACCTGCCCGCCGGAACAGCCCATCTGCACCTGCGGCGGCGTGCCGAAAGCCAGGCTTATCACCCGCAAACCCATCGAGGCCGATGCCGAGGAATTGGAAGTCAACCGCCGGTCCCGCTCGGCCAAGCTGAGAGTGTTGGAGAAGGTATGAGCATAAAGGCCCCCTCGCAGAGGGAGCCTTTAGCTGACTCACACCTACAATGACAGATCCATTTAAACAGATACACCGAATTCAGATAGAGGTACCCAATCATGACGACAGTTTTACTTCATACAGGCCAGACGGCACCCAAACTGGAACCCCGCCAGCCGGAGGTGCGCGTGGTACGCGGCGGCAAGCACGGGCTGAACCGCGCCCGGCAGTTTGCCTCGGTGGCGCTGCATGTTATTGCCGTGGCGCTGCTGCTGGGGATGATCTTCAGCGTGGTGCACAGCCAGGCCCGCATTACCGAGCTGAACGGCCAGATCAACGATACCCGCACCGACCTGACTGCCGCCCAGAGCGAGTACGACTACCTCTCCACCAAGATGAGCGACATCACCAGCCGCGCCAGCTTGCAGGATGTGGCCGAGGGCCAGCTGGGCCTGGTCAAGGCCGACCAGAGCCAGATCACCTACATCCAGCTGGAAGAACAGAGCATCATTGAGAAAACCGGCAGCGACGCAGGCCGCTTTCTGGCGGGCATCCGCACCGCCGCGCTGAATCTGCTGGATAGCTTTAATCCGTAACAAACGCAGGTACGAGCCTTTTTGCAAACGGCACTTCCGCCGCACGCGAAAAGGCTCGCCTACGCATCCGGGGATAAATCCCGCATAAAAGGTAAAATCTATGGCAAATACCCAACCACCCAGGAATCCCAACTTAAAAAGCAACGTCCGTATCCACACGGTGATTGCCGTTGCGTTTTTTATGCTGGCCTGCTTCGGCATCCTCATCTACCAGCTGTACGCCCTGCAGCTGCGCGACGCCGAACACTACCGCACCGAGGCCGTGACCCAGCAGCTCCAGGACACCGAGCTGCCCGCCACCCGCGGCAACATTTACAGTGCCAACGGCAAGCTGCTGGCCAAAAGCAACACCGTGTGGAACATCATCGCAGACCCGGCCCAATCCGAGAAGAACGGCGCCACGGAAACCGAGATCCGCACCGCCGCCGAGCATATCGCCGAGCTGCTGAACGACGGCACTTCCGCCGATGACATCTACGCCAAACTGACCGCCCGCAACAAGAATGGCGAGCTGTACCAGTACCGTGTGGTGGCCCAGAACGTGGAAAAACCGGTGGCCGACGCCATCATCGAATACTCCAAATCCTACCGCACCGCGCCGAAAAAGGAAGGGGAGACCGGCTACCGCATCGTCGTCCTCTCCACCGAGCAGTCCACCACCCGCAGCTACCCCTACGGTGCGTTTGCGTCGTCGGTCATCGGCTTCTGCAACAACGATGAAAACGGCAAGCTCGTCGGTGCTTACGGCCTGGAGAAATCCTACGAGGAAGAGCTGGCCGGTACGCCGGGCCGCAGCATCGCTGAGACCAACGTCAACGGCGAAATTTTGGCCAACACCGAGGCCGACGTCCACGACGCCATCGACGGCAACAACCTGAACCTGACGCTGGACGAAAATGTGCAGGCCATCGTGGAAGAGTATCTGGCCGAAGCCATGGAAACCTTCTCCGTCCACGGCCGCGGCAGCGCTATCGTGATGAACGTCAAGACCGGCGAGATCCTGGCCATGGCCTCGCTGGAGCAGTTCGACCCCAACGACCCCATGACCATCTACGATGACAAGATGCAGACCATCCTGGACAAGACTGACGCCCTGACCGCCGACGACATCGATTGGCTGGAGGGCCGCCTGGGTGAGAAGAACGTGGCCGACATCATCGCTGACGGCGTTATCAGCCAGGAAACCACCGAGGATGAAAATGGCAATACCATTTCCAGCGAATACACCCAGCTGCAAGGTATGCTGCGCGAAGCCCAGTGGAAGAATAAGAACATCACCGAGCTGTACATGCCCGGCTCGGTCTTTAAGCTTATCACCGCATCGGCAGGTCTGGATTCCGGCATCATGAACATGAACCAGACCTTCTACTGCAACGGTGAGCTGACCGTCAACCAGGGCAGCGAGCTGTGGGAGCACACCTACCACTGTGCCAACGGCGAGGTGCATACCCTGCAAAACATGGCCCAGGCGCTGGATAACAGCTGCAACCTCTGGTTTATCCAGGCGGCGCAGACCTTGCAGCCTACCGTGTTTTACGATTATATCCAGGCCTTCGGTTTTACCCAGCCCACCGGTATTGACCTGCCCAGCGAGACCCGCTGGACCAGCGTGTACAACGCCCAGCAGATGGCCGAGGTCGACACCAACCTGTACACCGCCGCTTTCGGCCAGAACGAGGCCATCACCCCCATGCAGATGGCTACCGCCATTGCGGCCATCGCCAACGGCGGCTACCTGGTCACCCCGTATATCGTGGATTCCATCACCGACGATGCAGGCAACATCATCAGCCAGACCGACACCAGCGTCCGCCGTCAGGTCATCTCCGAGGAAGTCAGCCAGGAGATCCTCTCGATGATGGAGAACAACGTTGAACCCAACGGCACCCTGAGCATCCGCCACTCCTGCAAGAACGCCTACGTGGCAGGCTACCGCATCGGCGGCAAGTCCGGCACTGCCGAACGTACCGACCGCCACCTGCGCGGCGACGGCGACTACTACAAGGCCATGAGCTTTGCCGCTGTACTGCCCATCGACGACCCCGAAATCGAGGTGTTCGTCCTGCTGGATGACCCCCGCTGGATCCATGACTATGCCAGTCAGGTCGTGGCCCCTGTTGTGGGCAACATCATCAGCGAAGTTGCGCCCTACCTGGGCATCGAGCAGGATGCCAACTACAACCCCACCGGCAACGTGACCGTGCAGACCTGCCTGGACTACACCTGGACCAACGCCCAGGTCACCCTGAACCAGCTGGGCCTGCAGCATAAGCTGATCGGCTCCAACGGCAACATTGTGTACCAGTACCCTGTGGGCGGCAGCTCGGTGCCCGTTGGTTCCACCATCTACCTGTACACCAACACTGACCAGGACGCCATGACCACCGTGCCTGACGTGACTGGCAAGAGCGGCAGTTTTGCATCCCAAATGCTGAAAGCCGCCAACCTCAACGTCCAGTTCGAGGGCAACAGCTCCGGCCGGGTAGTATCCCAAAGCGCGGCCGCCGAGACCAGCGCCGCCTACGGCACCATCGTGACCCTGACGATGGAATCGGACGGCAGCGAGGATACTGCCGAAATTCCGGCGGAAGAAACCCCGGCGGAAGAAACCCCGGCGGAAGAAACCCCGGCGGAAGAAACGCCCGCCGAGGAAACACAAGAGCAATAACGACAACACATCCCTCATATCCATAGAATAAGGAGGCAATCCCATGCAAACCATTCCTGCCAACGAACTGCTGGCTGGCCTGACTTTGGCCGAGCCGGCGGCTATCCACGCTGTTGTTACCGACAGCCGCAAGGTCGAGCCCGGCTGCGTGTTCGTCTGCTTCCCCGGTGAGCGCGTCGACGGCCATGCCTTCGCCGCCGGTGCTTACCGGAACGGCGCCGCCTACATCATCGCCAACCACCCCGTGGACGGCGTGCCCGAGGACCGCACTGTCATCGTGCCGGACAGCGCCCGCGCCATGATCCGCATGGCCTCCAACTACCGCATGCTGTTCAGCCCCAAGATGATCGGCGTTACCGGCAGTGTGGGCAAGACCACCACCAAAGAGTTCTGCTACGCCGTCCTCTCCGCCTTTGGCAAAACCATCAAGACCGAGGGCAACCAGAACAACGACATCGGTGTGCCCAACACCCTGTTCCGCCTGGATAACGACACCCGGTACGCCGTGGTGGAGATGGGCATGGACCACCTGGGCGAGATCGAGCGGTTGACCCGCTGCGCCCGCCCCTCCGCCGGCATCATCACGATGATCGGCGTGTCCCACCTGGAAAATCTCGGCACCCGCGAGAATATACTGAAAGCAAAAATGGAGATCTGCGCAGGTCTGCCTGACGGCGCGCCCCTGGCCTTGAACGCCGACAACGACCTGCTGCCCACCGCCAGCGTCCCCGCCCGCCTGCGCCCCGTATGGTTCGGCATCGAGAGCGAGACCGCCGATGTGCGCGCCGCGGATGTCCACACCGGCACCGAAGGCACGACCTTTACGCTGGTGGATAAGGCCTACGGCAGCTTTGCCGTGTCCATCCCCACCGCGGGCCTGCATACCGTGTACGATGCCTTGGCCGCCTACGCCGCCGCCACCCGCCTGGGGCTGGACCCCGCCCGGTGCGCCGCCGCGCTTTCCCGCTACCAGACCACCGGCATGCGCCAGCATATCGTTGAGAAGGGCGGCATCACCTTTATCGAGGATTGCTACAACGCCAGCCCGGACAGCATGAAAGCTGCCCTCTCGGTGCTGAAAGCCCTGCCCAACGCGCGCAAGATCGCCCTGCTGGGTGACATGCTGGAACTGGGCGACGCCAGCGAGAGCGGCCACCGCGAAACAGGGGAGTGGGCCGCCGATGCGGGCGTGTCCCTGCTGATCGCCTACGGCCCAAACAGCGCCGCCATGGCCGAAGCCGCCAAAAACCGTGGTATTGCAACTGTGCATTGCCAAACGGCCGCAGAAGTGTTACAATACTTGCAGCAGTCTGTCCGCCCCGGCGATGCCGTGCTGGCCAAAGCCAGCAATGCCATGAAGCTGGATGAGATCCTGGCGGACTTTTACGCTGCTTTGCCGCAGGCGTAATGCACAGCCCCGTGCAGCCGCGCCTACGTTTTACTTGAGGAATATGGAGGAATGACTGCATGGAGCCTACTGTCTCCGCAATTTTAGCCGCCGGTGCTGTTGGCGGCTTTGCCGTTACGGCTATCACCTGCTGGCTGTTGATCCCGGCTTTGCACCGCCTGCACTTTGGCCAGACCATTCGCGAGGAAGGCCCGACCTGGCACAACAAGAAAAACGGCACCCCCACCATGGGCGGCCTTGGGTTTATCTTTGGCATCTTGCTCACCATCGGCGTCGTGTACGGGCTGTTCCACAGCTCTGCGCCGGAGGTGCTGGGCCCCCAGCAGATGGCCGCCGGCATGCTGGTGTTGTTTCTGGCCTTCGGCAACGGCCTGATCGGCTTCCTCGATGACTTCATCAAGGTCATCAAGCACCGCAATCTAGGGCTTACTGCCTGGCAGAAGATCGTTTTGCAGGTCGCTGTCACCGTCGGCTTTATGCTCGGCTTGCACAGCCTGGGCCTGCTCTCCACCAGCGTCATGTTCCCGGTAGCGGGTATGGTCGATCTGGGGCTGGCTTACTATCCCATCGCGTTCTTCGGCATTATCTTCCTGGTCAATGCTGTTAACCTGACCGACGGCCTGGACGGCCTGTGCACCGGCGTGACCTTTGTGTCCATGCTGGGCTACCTGCTGGCTGGCAGCCTGCTGGGCTTTGTACATGTTTCGCTGCTGGCGGCCACCACCGCCGGCGCCTGCGTGGGCTTTCTGCTGTGGAACTTCTACCCGGCCAAAGTCTTTATGGGCGATACTGGCAGCATGTTCTTTGGCGGCATGGTCACGGCGCTGGCCTTTGTGATGGACCGCCCGGAGCTGGTGCTCTTCTTCGGCATCGTTTATATCTGGGACGCTATGACTGTGGTCATCCAGCGCATCTACTTCAAGGCCACCCACGGCAAGCGCATCTTTAAAATGACCCCCATCCACCACGCCTTTGAACTGCGCGGCTGGAAAGAGGTCAAGATCGACGGCTTCTTCGCCCTCATCGCCGCCATCGGCGTGGCGATGGGCATCTTCTACATCTGCATCGCATAATCAACCATAAGCAACAAGGAGGCTTGCACCCATTGGTTACGCATATGTATGGCATTTTGGGTGTGATCCTTGACCGCACCTTTGGTAATATCATCCGCATGCTGCGGGTCATCCGCCTGCCCAAAGAGGAACGGGGCCATCTGTCCTGGACCTTTGTGGGCACGTTGGCCGTCATATTGGCCTACGGGCTGATCATGATGTTCTCGGCCAGCTATTCCAGCGGCTACACCAACCATGGCGGCAACATCTACTACTTCATCAAGCCCCAGGCCATCGTGGCCGCGGTGGGCTTTGTCGTCATGCTGGGCGTGTCGCTTATCAACTACCGTGCGCTGCGGTATATGTTCTGGACATTTTACGTCATCACGCTGGCGCTGCTGGTGCTGGCGCTGTTCATGCCCAGTGACAATAACGGTTGCTACCGCTGGGTCTACCTGCCGGGCGGCATGTCCCTGCAGCCCTCGGAACTGGCCAAGTTTGCCGTCATTTTGGGCACGGCGGATATTTTGGACCATCACCAGCGGGAGATCAAAAGCCTGCTCCAATGTGTTTTCAAGCCCGCCTGCCTGCTGTTCCCCATTCTGGTTTTGCTGCGGCTGGAACCCCACAACTCGGCCATGCTGCTGATGGCCATGATCTTTGCCACCATGCTGGTGTGCGCCGGGGCAGGCGGCGTAAAGCTGTGGGCTGTTGTTGTCCCGGCCGGTGCGGCTGTCCTGGTGTATTTTATCAAGTCTCTGGCCTCCGGCGACGGTTATGCGTCGGAGCGTCTGGGCGGCGTCTGGGGCCTGACCCCCACCGATACCGCCGGTATGCTGTGGCAGACCCGCCAGAGCATCTACGCCATCTCCACCGGCGGTCTGTTCGGCGTGGGCATCGGCAACAGCGTGCAAAAGCACCAGTGGCTGCCCTACGCCGAGAACGACTTTATCTTCGCCGTCGTGTGCGAGGAACTGGGCTTTATCGGCGCCATCGCATTGATCGTGCTGTTCGGCGCCCTCATTGTGCAGGGCATTGCCATCGCCCTCAACGCACCGGATTTCTTCGGCTCGCTGCTGGGCATCGGCATCATGGCGCAGGTCGCCTGGCAGGTGTTCTGCCATATCGGCGTGGCCACAGCGCTGCTGCCCAACACCGGCATCAGTTTGCCTTTCTTCTCCTACGGCGGCACCAGCTTGCTGATTTTGCTGGGTGAGATGGGCATCATGCTAAGCATATCCCGCGCCGGAAACGGCCGCCGTGAGGCCCGCCGCCAGCGGGAACAGGAGAAAATGGAAAACCGCCTGCGCCAGAAAAGCACCTACCGCCGCCGCAGAGTTTGACGGCAGAATCTATAAGGCAACGCCGCAGGCCCCCAAAGGGGTGCAGCGGTCTGCTTGAAAAAGGGGAGTTAGTATGCGTGTTCTGATTGCTGCCGGCGGTACAGCCGGTCATATCAACCCGGCGCTGGCCATTGCCGGTGCCCTGAAAGCCGCCGACCCGACCGCCGAGATCCACTTTGCCGGCCGCCGCGAGGGCATGGAGTACGGCCTTGTCACGAAGGCCGGGTATCCCTTCCATCACATCGAGATCAACGGCTTTCAGCGCCGCCTGAACGCCGAGAACATTGTGCGCAACGTCATTGCCCTGTGGCATCTGGCGCTGTCCGGTCCCCGCACCCAGAAGATCCTGAACGAGGTCAAGCCTGACCTGGTCATCGGCTGCGGCGGTTACGTCAGCGGCCCCGTGGTGCGCGCCGCTGCCAAGCGCGGCATCAAGACTGCCATCCACGAGCAGAACGCCTTCCCCGGTGTGACCAACAAGCTGCTGGCCAAGGATGTGGATGTGGTACTGGCCGCCAGCGCTGATGCGGTGGAGAAGCTGGGAGCCCCCGAAAAGACCACCGTGGTAGGCAACCCTGTCCGCCCCGAAGTGCTTACCGCCGACCGCGAAGCCGCCCGCCGCAACCTGAAGGCCGGCAACCGCACCGTTATCCTGAGCTTTGGCGGCAGCCTGGGCGCTGACCGCATCAACCAGGTGGTGGCGGACCTCTGCGCCTGGGAAAAGCAGCAGGGGGCGAACGTGCTGCACCTGCATGCCACCGGCAGCCGCGGCGTAGAGCTGTTCGATAAGCTGGAAAAAGAAAAGGGCTTTGCCCCGGGCGAGAGCCTTGTGGTAAAAGAATACATTGATAATATGCCGGATCTGCTGGCCGCGGCGGATCTTGTTATTTCCCGCTCCGGTGCGCTGACGCTGGCGGAGCTGGAAGCCATGGGCCGCGCGTCCATCCTGATCCCCAGCCCCAATGTGGCCGAAAACCACCAGTATTACAATGCACTGGAGCTGCAAAACGCCGGTGCCGCCATTGTGATTGAAGAAAAAGACCTGACCGGTCTCAAGCTGATCGAAACCGTGCATGCCCTGTTGGCAGAGCCCGGCAAACTGACGGCCATGGGCACCGCCGCCAAGACCCTGGGCAACCCCAAGAGCCTGGAACTGATCACCGCAAAGCTGCTGGAACTGGTGAACGGAAAGTAACCTGCCGGAACAAACCGGCAGCAAATAAAAGCTGAAACACAGAAAGGAGGTACACCCCATGGACCGCAATCAGCGCAGCCGAAACCAGAAAAAAAGTGTACCTCCCCGCAAGGGTCAGCCCAGCCATCGCAACACCAAAAGCGCCCCGCCGCAGCGCAGCAGCCGCCCGGCAGGCAGCCAGCAGCGGCCAAAGGGCAGCGGCCAGCGTCCCGCAAAACAGCCCGAACGCCAGCCGCCCAAACAGCAGCAAAAGCGCCCCCGCCCCCAACAGAACCCCCAAAAGCCGGGGTACCGTTCCAGCGCGCCACAGGTGCAGCGCCGCGTTACCCGCGCGGAACAGCTGCGAATCCGCCGCCGCAAGGCCATCATCGGGGTGCTGTGCGTTTTGGCAGTGCTGGTGGTCGGCATTGTGCTTTCCATCAACCTGTTGTTCAAGGTGACGGATTTCCGGGTGGAAAAGGCGGCCCCCCCCCCCCCCGCCAATACCGGCATTTATACCGAACAACAGCTGATCGATGCAACCGGCATTCAGGTGGGGGATAACCTGTACGGTTTTTCCACCAAAGAAAAATCTGACCAGCTGTTGGCGCAGATGCCGTACCTGGATGTGGCAGTCGTCACCCGCCAGGCCCCCGGCACCGTGATCATCCGGGTGCAGCCTGCGGTGGAACGCTTTAAGATGGAGTATTCCGGCAGCTGGCTGGTGCTGAGCGAACAGCTGAAAGTGCTGCGTGTGGAGCCGGCAGAGCCGGATAATCTGGTGCAGCTGGATGCCCTGCTGCCAGAGGGCGCGGCCACCACGCCGGGCAGCTTCCTGACACTGGATGCCCCCAGCGAGCCGACCGCCCTGGCAACGGCCATGCCAAGCGGCACCGCAACGCCGGAAAATGCAGACGAAGCCGATACGGCACAGGAGACCCCCAACGAGGTGCTGAACGAACTGCTGGGCGAACTGGACCAGTATGGCCTGCTGGATGGCACCACGGTGCTGACCATGCAGAACATGACCGAGCTGAGCTTTTTGTATCAGGGCCGTGTGTCGGTCCAGCTGGGCACGGCAAACAATCTGGATTACAAGATCCGGTTTGCCGCCTATATCATTCTGGATACCGGTGGCGATGGCCTGGCAAGCAGTGACCGCGGTACGCTGGATGTTTCGGACCAGCAGACGGACGGCACCATTCAGTCTCGCTTTTTGCCGGCGGAAAACTCTGTGGCCACCCCGGAGCCGACCCCGGAACCCCCGGCAGAGGATACCACGGATGCTGCCGCCGATGCAGCGGCAGATGGTGCAGACCTGACTGCCGATGCGCCCCAGGATGACACCCAAAGCCAGGAATAAAAGAACAACCGATCCTGCCGATGCCGTTTCCAAGCGGTGCGGCAGGACTTTTTTTATCGCTGCCTGTAACAAAACAGCGGCCGCGGCCACCAATATCATGTAAGGCGCCTGAACAAAGCGAAAGGAGGTGGGCCAAAGCATGAAACTGCCGGAGCTGGAGGAACTGTACCGGCGCTACCGGATGGATCTGTACCGCTACCTCTGCTTTTTGACCCACGACCCTGTGCAGGCGGAAGACCTGTTGAGCGAAACCTTTGTGCGGGTCATCAAGCGGCTGCCCACTTTCCGTGGAGAGTGCGAGGTAAAAACCTGGCTGTTTGGCATTGCACGCAATATCTGGCTGGAAAGCCTGCGCAGGCGGCACCAGTCCGTCAGCCTGGACGATTTGATGGAACGCTACATAACCGATGATGCCCTGACCGAAACCACCGCCGCCCGCCAAAAGCTGCGCCGCGTGCAGGCTTTGCTGCGGCAAAAGGACGAGCGCACCCGCAGCGTGGTATACCTGCGGGCGCAGGGGTATTCGTACCAGGAAATTGCCCAAAAACTGCAAATAACCGAAGCATCCGCGCGGGTGGTGGAGCACCGTACCCGCGCCTGGCTGAAAGCAAACCTGCAAAAGGAGGGATACGACGAATGACGCAAGAAAAAGAAACAAACCGGCAAGCAGAACAGGGAAAAGCAGAAACCGAAATTCCCTGCGCGGTCTGCCGAGATTTGATCCCGCTGGTCCAGGATGGCGTTGCCAGCCCGGAAAGTGAAGCGCTGGTAAAAGCCCACCTGGCCGCCTGCCCGGCCTGCCGCGCTTTGCGGCAGGGGACAGATGCCCCCGCCGTGCCGGAACTGCCCGCCCCGGATGACGGTAAGATCCTGCAAAAACTGCGCCGCCGATACAGCACCCATTTGCTGCTGTTGGCCTTTGTGGGCATTGCGGCGGGCGTGGCCCTGGGGTATACAGGCAGCGCCAACTGGGTCATCCTGTTCCTACCGTGTGTCTGGGCCGTTCTGACCTGCCGGGATACCGGCATGGGCAAGCCGCTGCTGCTGTTTACGCTGGGGCTGGCCGTGCTGGATGCTATCATAAAGCAGACGGCTTTTTTGGAATCATTCTCGCTTAGCAATTTCTTATGGAATCTGGCGTCCGGCTGTATCTTGTACGCTGTTTTGGGCGGCATAGGCTGGCTGATCGGCTGGCTGCTGCACTATGCAAAGGAGAGTACCCATGAAAACA
>ERZ827168.5078-NODE-5078-length-11375-cov-2.895318_pt1 | contig 11375 bp, 8 predicted proteins | sample MGYA00519868_ERZ827168 | MGnify/ENA primary metagenome ERZ827168 (study PRJEB31778, sample SAMEA3449271) | human gut metagenome | biome: human gut; feature: human-associated habitat; material: faeces | place: United Kingdom | collected 2010/2012 ...
CTTTGCAGCAGCAGGGCAATGCCGGGATATAACTGTGTCTTATCGTTGCAGTGCTCTGTATAATGAGTCTGAAAAGTCTGAAAAACCTCTTCAAATTCAGGATTTTGCAGTCCTTCCGGTACAGAAAGCTCCATCAACCTTCTTACTCCATTTCCCACCGAGCACCTGATCTGCTCTAAAGATCTTTCCGGCATCTGAAACTGCCTCAAGGCAAAATTCACACTGTCCATCAGATCCTCCAGAGTATTTAAAAGCGTTCCATCCAGATCAAAAATGATAGCCTGATATTTTTTCATACTTCTCCTCATTTCCAACTTCTATTTTATTTACCGTATCTTCCACTATATTTGTAATATTGCTTGCAGCGTCATTAACCGTTTGAGCTAAAGACCTTATTTCGCTTGCCACAACCGCAAAACCTCTTCCTTGCTCTCCCGCTCTTGCAGCTTCAACGGCGGCATTTAAGGCGAGTATATTTGTTTGAAAGGCTATAGATTGAATCATTTTAGTTATATCGGATATTTTTTTACTAGATTCTGAAATTTCTTTCATGTTATTTGCAGTTTGTATTACGGCTTCGACTCCGCTTTTAGTGTCCGAATACGCTTTTTCGCTCATATTTTTCGCTTCTGACGCGCTTCTTGCGGTTTCTTTCAAAGAAGAAGATAAAGCTTCAATAGAACTTGCCAATTCTTCTAAAGCCGCGGCTTGAGAGTTACTTCTATCAGACAAATTAGCGCTTCCATCGGATATTTTATTTATTTCGTTATTTATAACATCTATTCCTTGTTTTATTTTATAAATTACAGAACCTATATTTTTTTGCATATCGTCAATCGATTTTGTAAGCATTCCCGTTTGGTCTTTTTTCTCTAAAAGTTTTTTCTCAAATCTTGCATTGAAATCTCCTTTTCCCATATCTTCCGTAATATTTATAGCTCTGTTTAAAGTTTCAGATAAAGGACGAACTACAACCAAAACTAAAATAGTTTCTACCGACATAAAAGCTACGACTACGATTATTAAAACTATTATAAGTTTTCTCATAAGACTATCGAAATAAGATGTAGTTCCATGTCCCGATATCATCCAAGGAACATTTTCTATATTTTGAACGCTCGCCCATTCTTTGCCTTTTATTTCTATTAAACTATTTCCGCTTGATACAGTATTTTGCCAACTAGAAAATAGAGGATTTGAAAATAAATTATTTTGTTCGTTTAAAATATTTCGTTTATCTTTATGAGTAAGATACATTCCATTTGTCATTATTATATTTATTTCCGTATTTTCGTCTTCAAGTTGATTTGATATTAATTCGGCAATTTGTGAAAAAAATACATCTATACCGACAACTCCTTTAAGATAACCGTTTGTATAAACTGCTTTTGAAAATGTCACTACAGTTTCGCCTTTTTCGGTTGCTGTTTTATATGGCTCGCTTATATATATTCCATTTTTATTTATGGCGCCTATAAACCAATCTCTTTTTGTTTGGTCATAATTGGCATCTAAAATATCGGCTTCAAATGTAACAAATATTCCGCCTGGGCTATGCATAGGAATTGTATTTCCAAAATATACATCCGCCATATCGGGATTGGTTTCTAAAATATTTGAAAAAGCGTTAAGCATATTATCCGTAGTCATAGGGATTCTTGAATACGCTTCTATTATATCTATTTCAGAATAAAAAGAAGATGTCCATTTAGAAACTTCTTCCGCTGCGGTTTTCATTTTTACATTTATATTATTTAAAAACAATCTTTTATATTGAGGTCTATAAATAATATACATACATATAACTACTATTCCTAAAAATACGGCAAACGGAACTAAAAATTTATTCATTAATCCTTTTTTTCTGTTAGACTTTTTAATCTTCATTTATCTTTTCCTTAACTTATAAAATCATTATATCATATTTTCGGAATTATTTTTTTAAATTTTTTACTTATGCCTAATATTTATATTTAAAAAATCGATAATAAATACAAATAAAAAAGTTCTTGACAATTATAAAAAATTTCGTATTATATAGATGTATCGTTCTTTGAAAGGGGATGCTCTGGCTTCGACTGCGATGGTTGAGTCATATTTTGCATAGTCGCGCTAGGTGTATGCGCGTTAATATCATACTAAAATTATAATTGCAGACGAATATGCAATTGCAGCCTGATTGAGGCTGTCGCTGATTTTATGATTTGTCTATGGGTTATTTTATCGGCGTTGAAACACATAGAACTTGTATCGAGCGCCGTTTGAACTTGAATACATGTATAATCAAACTAGTCTTACGGTTTTTCTGCTTATCTTATAGCCGTTAGGCGAAACTTTAAAGATAAGATACGCTATGTAGACGAATATGGGGCGCTTCGTAGGACGCGGGTTCGAGTCCCGCCATCTCCAATAAATAAAATCTAAAATTTTTAGTTCGGTTTAGGTTGTATAATAGTAGATAATATAAGAAATACTACTAAACTTGCAACTATTCCAGGTATTATAGGGTCTACTCCAAATAAATCTATATTTTTATTATATTGAAAAAATATAGTGACAACGCTTCCCGCTATTAACGAACCCATACTTGCAACGGCGGATAATTTTTTATTGGTATAATTTCCAAATAAATAAGGGATAAAAACTCCAGCCGATCTCAAACTAAAAGAAAACATTAAAATAGATATTAAATTTGTTGCTTTAAAAGCTATAAACATAGATATTAAACCAACGACTATTATAGAAATTCTGCTTACTAATAATAATTCTTTATCGGTTGCATTTTTATTTATATAGTTTTTATATATATCGTTTGTGGCTATAGTTGAAACCGCCAACATATCGGAATCGGCTGAAGACATAGTAGCCGATATTAAAGCGGAAAATAATAATCCAACCATAACAGGATGCATAGTATTAATAGCCAAAACAGGAAGTATATATCTTGTTCCTTGTGAAGTTAATAATTCGGAAGTTAAAAGTCCGTCTTTTACTACGCTTGAAGCTATTAAACCTAATAATGCAGGAAATGAAGAATATAATATGCACATTAATCCTCCGACTAAAGAGCCTATCATAAGACTTTTTGAATCTTTAGCGGAAAAGAATCTTTGACTTATTTCAGGTCCCACAGAATATGAAGCTATATACATTATAGTTAAAGATATTATAGTTGGCAATCCCATTCCAGCCGTAAATGATTTTTGAGCGTCCGTAAGATTTGACATAACATGATGAAAACCTCCAGCATATTTTAGCGAAAAAGGAATTGCAATCAAAGTTCCCATAAAAACTAAAGAACCTTGAATAAGGTCTGTAAAAGCTACACCCCAAAGTCCACCCATAGACGAATAAAATGTAATAACTACCGTCACTATTACAACCGATAAATTATAATCCCATCCCGTCATAACAGTTAATATACTTGCGGAAGCTATTATTTGAGCCGCGGTTATTCCTATCATAGGAAGTCCCATAATTATTGAAGTAACCAAAGCATTTGCCTTTCCATATCTTTTATAAAAATATTCCGAAACGGTAGTAACCATAGATTTTCTAAACCTCTGCGCTACAAAAGCTAACACTAAAAATGCAGTAGATGCAGTTATAACATACCAAACCGCTGAAAATCCCCATTTGCCAAAAGCCTGTTCGGCTAATCCTAAAGAAGTTCCGCCTCCAATATTTGTAGCCGCTAAAGTTCCCGCAAGAAGAACTGGACCCAAATTCCTTCCAGCCAATGCAAAATCCTGACTGTCGTTTACTTTTTTGCTTGAGAATATACCTATTAAAATCATTGCTATTAGATATATAATCACTATTACTATTATTATACTTCCGCCCATAAGTATCTCCTTTTTATAAATTTATATTAAATATTATAATATATAGTTTTTTAAAGTCAAATAAATTTTTTTATTTATGTATATAAATATAAAAATTAATTAGTATTTATATAATTTATTTGTATGAAAATTTTATAGAATTAATAATTTAATTAACTCTAGCGACAGTTAAAACTCCTATTTTATCAATATTCTCTATTTTTCTAATTTCAAAAGATATTTCATTTAAAGTAGTTCCCGTTGTAAAAACATCGTCTATTATAAGAATATTTATTTTTTTAGAATTTTCTAATTTAAAATTTTTATTTATAACAAAAGCGCCTTTTATAGTTTTCTTTCTCAATTCTTTATCTTTTATCATACTTAAAGGATAGGTTTCTTTTTTTCTTATAATCATATTTTCGATTAATTTTATATTTAAAATTTTTGAAATTGTTTTTGCTATTAATTCGCTTTGATTATATCCTCTTTCAAAAAATCTATTTTTTCCCAAAGGAACAAAAGTTATAGCGTCAAATTTTTTTATATAATCTTTATAATAAAAAGATAATATTGCGCCAAAATCTTTGCTTATTAAATATCTATGTCCGAATTTCATTTTATGAATTAAATTAATCGTTATATCTTTATAATAAAGCATTGATTTGCATTCGTCAAAATAAATTTCTTCGTATTTGCAAGCGCAAGTTGTATTTTTATCTTCTAATAATTTTCCGCATCTTTCACAGCGAATATAATCGTCCGCATGAATATAATCTAATTTTTTATTTATACAATCTATACAGATATAATTTATTTTTTCGCTTTCAATCATATTCCCGCAAATTATACAATGATTTGGAAAAATTATTCTAAAAATATTTTTTATAAAATTCTTTATAATTTTTTTTATCATAATTTTTATTATATAGTCTGGTAAAAATTTTTAAATATTGTATAATAAAATTATGATAGATTATAAATTAATAGCGAAAACGATTAAAGAATCAAAATATGCCGTAGCTTTCACGGGAGCTGGAATAAGCGTTGAAAGTGGAGTTCCGCCTTTTAGAGGTCCTGACGGTTTATGGGAAAAGCATGGAAGTCAATTTGCAGAAATATCTTATTTTACAAGGTATCCAAAAGAATCTTGGCAATCTTTAAAAAAAGTTTTTTACGAGCCGATTGATAATGTAAAACCGAATAAGGCTCATATAGTTTTGGCTAATTTAGAAAAAGCGGGAATAATGCATTCTGTAATTACTCAAAATATAGATAATTTGCATCAAGAAGCGGGAAGCAAAATAGTTTATGAACTTCATGGAACGGCTAAATACGCGGTTTGTATGAAATGCAAAAATAAATACAAAATAAATAAAGAAATATTGTCTATGAATCCGCCAACATGCGAAAAATGTTCTTCTGTATTAAAACCAGCGTTTGTATTTTTTGGCGAACAATTGCCTTCTTTTGATTTTCAAAGTTCAATCGATGACGCTAACAAAAGCGATTTATTTATTATAATTGGCACAGGCGGAGAGGTTATGCCAGCCGCTCAAATTCCGCATTTGGCTAAAAGGTCGGGAGCTAAAATTATAGAGATAAATCCCGAGCCTTCAAGTTTTACAAATTCTATAGTCGATATTTATGTTAAAGAAAAATCGGGAATCGCTTTCGGCGAGATAGAAAAATATTTAGATATTTAATTAATTCTAATAATTCATATTGATAATATATATAAATTATATATACTTAAATATATATAATTAATTTATTTTTTAGTTAATTTCGATAATTAATTAAAAGAGGAAATTTTAAAATGGCTTTATCGACAATAGAAGAAATACAAAAAGAACCTACTAAACTTTATTTAGATAGAATAAACGAATTAAACGAAATAATCGGACAACTTAATAAAGAAAATGAAACTCTTAAAATGAATTTAAATGTCGAAAGGCAAAATATAAAATTTTATAAAAAATTTTGTATTTGCAAATATACTCCTTATATGGTAAGCGATTTTATAAACGATAACTTTTTTATCAAAATCAGCGGAAGAACTATAATAAAAGAAGCTACAAAAAATAATATTATATATGACGAATTAAAAGCGATTAGAATTCCAAGAAAAAAATACTCTAATGAAAAATATTCTTTTACGGTATTATTTTCTATGATAGGAATTGCCGAATTGCTTTATTTAATTTCTAAAAAATTTTCAATAAATTTGAAAATACCAAAAGACTATTTTGAAAAATCAATAAATCAATATAAAGTCGGAAAAGTAAAAGAATATAAAGCCAAAAAATGAATTATTCTATTGATATTACCTAAGAAGCCGAAGAACATTTAAAATTTTTTTCTAAAAACGATAAAAGATTAGTAAAGAAAATAAATAATTTAATTAAAGATTTAGAAACGCATCCAAAAACGGGAATAGGAAAACCCGAAAGATTAAAATATAAAGCCGAAGAATTTTATTCAAGACGCATTAATCAATATCATAGAATGGTATATAAAATAAATAACGATATAAAAACCGTAATAATAATTTCTTTATACGGACATTACGAAAAATAAAATCTAATTTTTTAATAAACAACCTTCAACCTTTCTTTAAATCCCGCATCCAAATTTAAAAAATCTTCCAATTCTATATCTCCGTAAGCGTCTATAAAAATATATTCGTTTTGAGTTTTTATTAAATATTTTAAAATCTCTTTATTGAAACTTATCAAATAAAAAGAATCTTCGCATTTATAGAGTTTTCCGTCAAAAATATTTTCAATTTTCTTATCGAGCGTCTTTCCGCTAATAAGAAACATATTAACAACCTTATCGATAACGCTTAAATTTCTACGATTAATTAATTTTAAATTTTTATCTTTATCTATTATAATTTCGGGCTTATCTTCTAAAGTAAAAACTTTAAAGCCTAAATTTAAATCGTTGTTTTTTGACGATTGAATTATTTTTTGAGCGGCTCTTTTTACTCTCTCTATTGTAATATCGCTAATTACAGGATTTTCGCTTTTTAATTCTTTCTTACAAAAATCATAAGCGCTCTTGCTTTTATCTTCTTTTATCTCTTCGTCAATTTGAACTAAAATAAACTCTCTATTGCCTTTATCTTCTGCGTTTAATTCCATAACCGCTTGGGCAGTAGTTCCGCTTCCTGCAAAAGTCTAAAATAATATCGTTTGAATTTGCATTATTGCTACATATAGAAATTAGATATTTGATTAAACTTACAGGTTTATTAAAATTAAAAATTTTGTTATTATCAAATAGTTTTAATAACTCATTTGAAGCCGTTTCATTTGTTCCTACATTATCCTTTTTTGATATTTCATTTGTAGGCATAACAATTCTTTCTCCTTCTCTACAATAACGAATAGAAAATTTGTCACTTTTTACGACTAAAAATACATTATTAATTATTTCCTCGTCCAATGTTTCTTGCTTCCAACGAAAATGCCCTTTCAATCTAAAACCATTTATAATTTTTCCATTATAAACTTCTATATTATCTAAAAGTTCAATTTTATCTCTAATACCTTTTTCATAAATTCCATTTTTCAAATTTGAAAAAACATAATTTGCAGGAAAAGTTAAAATTCTTTCAGAATTTGTTTCATTCCAAAGTGGGGCATCTCCTCCGTCAGAAAATCTTGCAATCATTTTTTTATTATCTTTATTTTTTTGATAACATAAAATAAATTCGTGCGTTTTTCTAGTTTTATTTGAAGCAGATGGTGGCGTTTGTGTTTTGTTCCATAAAAATGTTTCTATATAGTTATCTTCTCCGAAAATTTCATCGCATAAAAGTTTTAAATTTGCCTGTTCATTATCGTCAATGCTAATAAAAATGACGCCGTCCTCTTTAAGCAAATCGCGCGCAAGTTTAAGACGCGGAAGCATAAAAGAAAGCCAACCGCTATGCGTTCTACTTCCTTGAATGTTTTTAAAAAATTTCAAATCCTCGCTTTCAACTTCTTCTCCGTTTTCGTCAATTTCAATTAAGCCAACTTCCTCTAAAATCTTTTTGTAATCTTGCCTAAAATTATCGGGATAAATAAAATTTTCATTTGTCGTATTGTAAGGCGGGTCGATATAAATCATTTTTATTTTTTCGCTATAAGCCGATTTTAGAATTTTCAAAACATCCAAATTATCGCCGCGTATTATTATATTTTTAGGATTGTTTGAATCTTTCATTTCAAGATTTGACGAATTTAAATTTTTGCAATCCGCATTAGAAAAAATTTCTTCTAATTTCAATTCTTTATTACAAGGCGAACTATAAAGAGCGTTTGAAAGTCCCTTTCCCGTCCAAGTAAGCTCATAGCCTGAAATATCCGATTTTTTATCCAAGCCCAAAAGTAAAGATATAGCTTTTAAATCCGCTTTGCCTTCTATAATCGTTTGCGGAAAATTTGTTTTTAAATTTTCAAACAACTCGTTTTTAATAGAATTGTCTATAACTTTGATATTATTTTTTATAGCTTCATTTTTATTTATCATTTTAATCTCCTATATTGCCATAGCTTTTTGAATTACTTCAATTAAATTTTCTTTATTTATTCTCGTTCTATAAATTACTTTTATATCTTCTCTTTTAAGATTATTATTAAGACATTCAAAAAACTTTTTAGCGTAATTAATTTTTTGCATCTCGTCTTCTGGAATATCGCTTTCTCTATCATAGCCTTTAGTTTCGCATACGAAAAATATTTTTTGATTATTTTTATTTTTTAATAAATATGCAAAATCTGGCTCATAATCTTTATAAGGCGTTGGAATTTTAAACTTTGGAAGTTTAGCGAAAACTTCTAAAGTTTTATCGTCAATTAATCTGTTTTCTTCTAAAATAACCTCTTCCTCAATTTTAGAATCCCAAACGGCTTTTTCATAAAGATAATTTTCGCTCGGTTTTTTATCTTTAGTAATATATCTTCCCAATTTAAATTTTTCTATATCTTCTTTTGGCGTTCCGTCCTTATTATATAAAATATCATATCCGTTTATAAAAGAAGAATTTGAAAAAGAATTTTCGCAAAAATCATAGCTTACAGACAGAAGCAGATTTTTATGCAATTCTTCTTTAATAATATATTTAAGAGTTTCAAAAGCTTTTTTGGGAGAGTTAATAAAATTTTCTTTATTAAGATTATTATAAATTTCAATTAAAAATTTTATAGGAATTCCTTCGTCATTTGAAAAATCTAAAATTAAATCTTCTATCTTTAATATTTTAGAATAATCTTTTATAGCGAAAGATTTTACTTCTTCGGTAATTATTTTATTATGTTTCGTATCGTAAATTTTTTTCTCATAAATTATTTTTTCTTTTTCAATTTTTTCATTATTAAATCTTTTTGTAATCTCTTTTAAAAGAATATCTTTATTTATATTATTATAAGTTAAAATCGCTCTCTTATTTATAGTTTGCCATAATTCTTTAAACTCTTTAGCCAAATTCTTTTTTATTTTTATTTTTTCTTCTTTTTTATTTGAATTTATAATTTGCGAATGTTTATTTGTAGGCTCTTTAAATGCTTCTAATATTCTATAGAATTTATCTTTAAGTAAATTTTTAATTTTTTCGTCATTTATAATGCCTTCGTAAATCGGAGATATTATTTTAAAAGTGTCGCTCTCTTCGTCAAATTCTATAAGTCCCAAATCTTCCAAAGTCATTGTAAATCTGTCGACTTCTCTTTGATTTAATCCTAATTTTATTAAACTATCTCTATCTAAAATATCGCCTCCTAAAGTAAAACTCGCTTCAATAATTTCTCTTTGCAATCCTTCTATAAATCCTCGCTCCTCTCCGCTTATAAGCATATCTAAATAATTTATATCAAAAAATTCATTGTCATTATAATTTAAATATTTATGATTTATTCTTTTTCCTTCGTTATTAACGCAAATTCTTAATCCTCTTCCAACTTGCTGATGTCTGCTCGTGTCGGAACTTGAGCTTGCAATTTTTGTAAGAGTAAAAATATTAGGATTATCCCAACCTTCTTGCAATGCCCATACGCTAAATATAAATCTTAAAGGATAATCGAAAGAAAGCAATTTTTCTTTTTCCTGCAAAATCATTTTAACTCCATCCGCTTCTCTATCTTCTTTATTTTTAATATCTCCGCTAAAATAACCTTCATGAACTTTTAAGTTAAAATCTTTATCAAAATCTTTTTCTAAATAATCTCTATATTCTTTACTTAAATCTTGCTTTAAAATTTTCGCTCTCTTTTGTTTATATAATCTTTCAAATTCTTCTTTTATAAAAGGTTTCTCTCCTCTAAAATCTTCAATATTAGGAATAAAAAATAAACTTAAAGCTTTAATATTATCTTTAAAAAGTTTTTCTTCTTTTTCAAAATGCAAATCAATCGCCTTGTTTAATAAATTTGTAATTTCGTTATTTTCTAATTTATAAGTTTTTTGTTTTTCTATAATCTCTCCATTGCTTAAATAAACTTTATCTTGAGATATTTTATTTAATGAAATTCCTTTAAATCTTAAATCTAATTTTCCCAAATCTTCGCCTATATAAATTTTAGTTTGTTTTTCTATTCCAAAATTAAAATAAGAAAATATAGCCTGTTTTATTTTTGTATTTGTAGATAATAAAAAAGGACTCTGATTATCTCGCCCTATAGTATGCACTCTTATTTGCTTAACTAAATAATTTCTAAAAGCGGATATAGAATCTAAACAATAAGCGACATTTGAAAGCGAAAAATCGCTATCTTTTGGAAAAGTCGCCCCGAAACGAAAATAAAGAGTTTTAATTTTATTAAAATATTTACTGAAAGCCTCGCCTTTAAGTAAATGCGGTTCGTCTATAATTGAAATCGGTTTTAACTCGGCTATATTTTCAAAAATACTTTGAGTATTAAATAAACTCTCGCTATTTCTATTAAGTATATTTGCAGATTTATCAATAGAGCTATTTGTAAGAATAAGAACGCTTAACTCTTCTTTATTTTTAATATAATGATTAACTATAGCGCTTAAACTTTTAATATCGCTATATACATAAGTTTTAAGATGCTTTTTATATTGATTGTAAAAATAATCTTTAGTAAGTTTAATATTTTGTTTAACGGATTCTAAAATTGCCTTTCTCGGAACGAATATTATAAATTTATTTTGTTTATATATTTTATTAATTTCAAATATAAGATTTAAATAAGTAAAAGTTTTTCCCGTTCCCGTTTCCATTAAAATATCTATATTTAATTTATCGCTTAATCCAAACGCCGATACTTTATCTTTTAAAAAATTATTAAAAACTTCTTTAAGATTATTTGCATCATGTCTCTTAAAATCAAAATCTTTTAAAAGATTAATTATATTATTTATGCAATCTTGTTGATAATCTTGTTTCTCAAAAATCATTTATCTGCCTTTATAAGAATATAGCGCCATTTTAATTTACACTATAAAATAAATCAATACTAATATTAGCATAATTAATGTTTATTAAAGTTTAATACGCTTTAAAGCTTCGTAAGAAATTATAGCCGCAGAATTAGA
>ERZ827168.5080-NODE-5080-length-11374-cov-6.433342_pt1 | contig 11374 bp, 10 predicted proteins | sample MGYA00519868_ERZ827168 | MGnify/ENA primary metagenome ERZ827168 (study PRJEB31778, sample SAMEA3449271) | human gut metagenome | biome: human gut; feature: human-associated habitat; material: faeces | place: United Kingdom | collected 2010/2012 ...
TGCCCGGCCGCGGGCGGCTCCCGGGGCGGTCGCCGCCGTCATTTCCTGCCGCTCCTCGACTCGATGTAGGCGTCCACTGACGCCCTCGACACCAGGAGCTTCCTTCCGAGCCTGTACGAGTCGATCTCTCCCGACCAGATGAGGTCGTACGCCTTGTTTCGGCTCGCCCTCATGTACTCCTGCATCTCGATCACCGTCATCCATTCGCCGCGATCTTGGTTGCCCTCGGGCGCGGCGCATTCGGCTGTGCTTGCCATGGTTCCTCCAATCTTCCCGTGCGGCACCGCGCGAGGACACCGCACGACACCGTGTGCCTTTTCGTCTGCGCGACGATTGAACCGCCTGATGGCGCTTGGCGCGCCCGGCGGGAGCGGAGACGGGTCGAGGTGGGTCGAGCTGGTCGGGCCTTCACGAAACGGCCATGAGCCGCATGCCTTAGCTCGCAGCTAAGTCCCCGAAAAGCAAAAGGCGCCCATGCGGGCGCCTGCCTAGTAGCTGGAGTTGTTCGGGTGTGGTCGGAATGCTCGTCTTCCGCGGTGCTGTCGTCCGGGGTCCGGCATCTGTCGTTCGCCTCTTCTGTCGTGTTTGATGTTGCGTGTTCTGCGAGCGACCTTGCACAGGTTTTTCAGCCCGTTGCCCCAGGTGCACCCGGGTAAATGGTACCCACCCGCCGGGACAAGGACATTGCGGGAGGGCCGTCTGGGCAAGCTGGGGTGGACGAGCGGGCGTCGGCGGCTCGATTAGGGCTTCTCCGTTACCCTGCAGCTGTTCTCGGTCGCCTGAACGACAATATCGCCGAGGTCCGCCACGCCCTCATCGAGCTGAACGACTTGAGGCCAGACCTCGCGGACCATGGCCATTTGGTCGTCTATCAGCAGGCATTTCGCCATTCGCACCCTATTCCTCATGCCGATGACCTCTTCTCCGAGCCTTTCCGGGTCTTCTGGGTCGAACATTCTTGCACCGCTCTCGTTGACCAAGTGCCCATCATGATCGAATCGTTCCGGATTCGATTCCGGGCTAAGGCGATATTCGCGACAGCGTTCGCTTTCCAGTAGGTTCGCGTTGTCGTTCCGGGATTTAGGGGAATTTCTCTCAGCGAAATCGGAGATGCCGCAATCCACCTCGTTCAGATGGTCAATAAGACATCGAAAGCTACTGCTCGTCAGGACTTTTTCGAGGGTGTCTGCATAAGAGGTCGTTGGCAAACCGTATTTTTCTTTAAACGGGCTGCTATTGGCGCCGGGCCTCGCCGCGAGCTCGCGAAGCGCGTTGACCGCCTCCACGCTTATTCCGAGATATTCCGAAACCTCCTGCTCGTCGAACGTCCTTCCCTTTGATTCGCCGATCAAGTATCCAATCTGGACTTTCAGGAGTCTTGAAATCGTTTGCATCGTGGGAAACGATGGGAAACCGGGTTTTTCTTTGCCGTATTTGCCGCCGATTTTCTCCCAGCGTCCAACAGTGGTCTTCGTCGTAGCATGCCCTTCTTTCTGCATTGCATTCGCGAAGTCCTCTTGCGTTGCATACCATTTTTTCCTCTCGGTTTTAAATCGCTCACCCCAGGCGTCTTTCATTTCTTGATCGGTTAAGACTCGTCCCATGTTGTTTCTCTCTTCCATTTACCACTGAGATACTCGTGAAAAGCTTCTATACACGAGTCTATCAAGTTGAGAGAATCAAGTCATCCGATACGAAAGGATTAAACGATGAAATGCGAATTGACCAAGAAATCGTTCGAGGTGCCGGCCCTTCTCGAACGGCATAACGATTTCGAGCAAGCAATATGCAGAACGGTGTTTCAAGACAAGTACAGCTCCAGCGTGAAGACCTACCACGTCATCGACCATCTTATTGCTCGAGGCGAAGAGCTCGGACTCATGGGCGTCCCAAGCTATCTCGCGGCGATAGAGGCGCTGAAGAGATTCAGCTCCTATCACGCTGGCCTAATCAGGGGTTTTGCCGGGGAACGACGGGTCTTCTACGCGATCAAGCATGTCGGGTCCGGCTTCGAGCAACTGGTCAATGCCGAGCTGGACTACGAGGGCGAGCACGATGAGTTCGACCAGATCCTCGTCAGCCGGCAGGGTCTTGTGATAGTCGAAGTGAAGAACTACTCCTCCTCGGCCGCGATCGGGAGCGACGGGATCCTGAGGTTTGAGGACGGAAGCGGGCGCATGCGCAACGTCGGGGAGAGGATGGCCTCCAAACGTTACGTCTTGCGCGAGGTAGTGTCCAACGCAATTGGGCGCGAGCTCCCTGATGAAAGGATCGTCTCCCTTGTCGTCAACGCCAACGAGAAGACCTTTATTCGGAACGATTCTGATCGAGTCGAGGTTCAGAGCACGGGCAGCATCGCGCGTCGAGTCGAGGAGCTGCTGAGAGGCGACGAGGTCCTAGGGGCCGAAGACGTCTCCGCCATCAAGGCGGCGCTTGAGGCTGCCCACCATCCCATCGAGATCGAGCCGGAGATCGATTTCGAGTACGTATCGGCAACCCTGCACGAGGCCCTCTCGCTGATCGCCCGATCGGTTGCGGAGGAGAAAGAGGGCGAGGATTTCGCTCGCGTGTCCGCTCCCGAGAGCGAGACCTGCTCGGTATCTCAGGCGCGGAGGCCGTCTCCTGCGCTCGTCTCGGGTGCAGTGGCTCTTCTTTTAGGCCTTGCGGGCGGATACGTGCTCGGATCAACGGGAAAATGGAGGTAAGCAGATGAACGACGTTATGGAACGCACCGCTACAAGCTACGCGGCGATTGATGCGGTGGACAACAAAGCAAGCGATTGTCGGGGCATGCTCAAATCCCTTGTCGATGCGACGAACGGCATCACCGGGCCTCAGGCCGGCCTCCTCGGATGCCTCGTCGTTTCCATTGCCGGGGTGGCGGGATATGGAATATACGCCCTTTGCGACCTGGTCAAATCCGGACACCCCGTCGAGCTCACCTCTGGAGGGGTGCGCTTCGCGGCGAATACGGCAGCGCTCGGCGAGGCGAGCAGCCTCTAATCGGCGGACAGGAGAATCGATGCAGATGAATGAGATGCCCTCGATCGGGACCACGCTGACTTACGGCGAGGCAATCAAAGCATACGACCGCTTCGAGCGGACGATGCTCGAAAAGGCGTACGGGGCCGGACTCCTGCCCGCGGTGGGGCTGTACGACCTGCTCTGGCAGCTTGAGTCGCTCGCGCAGAAGTTCGGAATCGAGGGCAAGGGGGCCTTCCCGAGGCTCAAGAGGGAGATCCGATCGTTCTCGAGCGAGAGGACCGCTCTGGCGAACGGGGTGAACGGCGAGAGGTTCTACCTGCTGCAGGATGAATCGGCGCTCAAGCAGCATGACGAGACGCACCTTTTCAAGGTCGGAATCGACGGGGACAAGCTCGCCGGCGACCTCGACGAGGCCCTCGAGCTGCTTTCAAAAGAGTCTACCAGGGTCGACGTGTACGCCGACACCTATTCACCCGACCGATCTGAACGGGATTCCGACAGGCTGGGCAAAGACCCCTTCATGAAATGGGCCGGAATCGGGTTTTGCGCGATGATGGCCTGTTTAGGAATCTCGATGCTGGTCCATTCGGTCTTCCAAATCGGCTTCTGCTCCAAGTGGTTTATCTGATGCAGAAGCCATTGGACGAGCAGTCTTTCAAAAAAAATAGGGCAGAATCGCTTTCACGATCCCGCCCCGCAAACCCGAGGGTTTCTAACTGGAACCTATTATGCAGCTAAGCGGCGTCTTATCAACCCCCCCGTAACAGACTCCATTGTCGGTAAACGCTCCGCCAAGGGCTGATCGCCTCCCTAGACGAGCTTCTTGCGCGTCTCCTTCAGTATGCCCTTCTTGAAATCGGACCACTTGCCGAAGAACTTCTCGTCCGTCGCGGTGGCGGTGTGCTCGGCGTATTTGATTGCCGTGAGTTCCATGGTGCAGATGTAGTCCGCCGCCTGCGAAAGCCGGTACTCGGAGGGCTGCGCCGATCGGTAGACGACGGCGTCCTTCGACAGCGCGTACTCGACCGCGCGGTGCAGCGACTCGGCGATGGAGCGCTGGCCGTTGTCGTAATAGACCTTGACCAAATCGTAGTATTGCAGCTCCGCGAGGTTGTCGAACAGGAAGTTCACGATATCCCTTCGCATCGCCCCCGCGAGCTTGTCGAGCGAGGCGAACTGCTTGGTCGCGTATGCGAAGGTGTGGTACTTTACGGGCATGTGGCGGAAGAAGACGCGGAACGAGCCGAGCATCATCTTGCGCGTCCTCAGGTCGAGCCCCGAGTACTGGTCCTTGCCGTTCATGAGCGGCGACGCATGGAAGGGTATGTCCGGGAGCCCCTTGGCGCGAAGGGCGCCCTCATATGCCGCGATCGAATTCGCGATGTTTTCGGATTGGTCGTGCATGACGACGGTGAGCAGGTAGTGGCGGTCGGAGAGGCCGTCGCTTCCCGACTCGTCGACGAAGATGCTGAGTTCTCGCATTGTTCTCCTGGATAAGAAAAAAGCCGGGGAAAACGTCCCCGGCACTTGGAAGCCTTTCATGTGGAAAACCAATCATTTTATATAATGGGCTGCGCGAAAAGTTAAGTACACGAAACGATCGCACCAATGGCGAAGCCCCAGCCTGCGCGCCAGCACATAGGCAAGCCACCTGAGACCACTCACTTTGCTCGCCGCTGACGAAGACTTGCGACCTGGGATTTGCGAGCTGCTCGCAGAACCCATGTTGCTTATCAAGCTTTAGACTGACTCAGCCAATCACTTCTCGTCAGGCAAGTGATCTGCTCCGTGCGGATGTCGCCCATCAGCTCACAGCAGACGTCCTTGCGGGTGTGGTGCCAAACAAAGCCGCATTTTTCCTGAACGCGTTTCGATTTCTCGTTCCCGTCGAAGTACCCGCACCAGATTTTGTCCAGTTCCAAGTCCTCGAAACCATGGCGAATGAGCTCTCGAGTCGCCTCCGGTATCAGCCCCTTGCCCCAGAACGGGACGCCGATCCAGTAGCCGATTTCCCCCTCGGTGTCCGGGATTTCCTTATCGGACCGCGCGCCGATCAACAACCCTATGCTTCCAATAGCCCTGTTGTCTTCCTTCAGGCAAACAGCGTACGTCTCCGGCGCGGAAAATACGGTACGGATGATTTCCGCGCTGTTGTCAACGCTTGAGTGAGGTGGCCAGCCGGCGATCGGCCCCACCCTGTCGTCTTTGGCGTATCTGTACAAGTCCTCTGCGTCCGTTTCGACCCATGGGCGGAGTATCAGCCGTTCTGTTGTCAGTTGCATACCTGCCCCCATCGACTAATTAGGATTGATGTTGATAGCTCCATTTTATTCGCTGCGATAAAACCTGACACAGAGGATGCTGCGTTCGATCGGTTCTTGAAAAGCCACCACCGACGTGACATATAGATTTTGGTGGCTGCAGTTTTGCGAACGATGCGAAAGCCGCACGCGTTGATTCACTTGCATTTCCTGCCAGCAGAGCCACGTACCTACTGCCGCCCCTAAAGAAACTTGTCGAGCTCGCGATCGATTACGGCCTTGCGCTTCACGCGGGGGTTGACGATGAGCCGCCCTCGATGAATGACGTGCTTTACCGTGCGCAACGCGCGCAGATCATCCAGCGGATTGCCAGTTGCGACAATCATGTCAGCCTCCTTCCCCACCTCGATTGAGCCCGTGATGTCGTCGATGCCGGCAAGCTGGGCATTGCGCAGTGTTGCGGTATGAAGAGCAAACGAGCGCGACACGCCAACATACTTCTCGAAGTAGCACAGCTCGCGCCAAAAATCGTACTGAGTGATCCAGGGACACCCAACGTCATTGCCAAGTGCCACAGGAACCCCCTGCTCCAGGGCTGCCTTGGCATTGGCGATAATGCCCTCGAAGACCATATTGCCGTTAAACTGCTCGACCTCGCTTGCACAAGAGACGGAGCGATCGAACAGCGCATACGGAAGCGCAGGAGAAAGCGTAGTGCACAGGAAGGAATTTCCCTCCTTGAACAGGCGCATCACCTCGTCCGTCGGAGCAGCGCCGTGCTCGATCGAGTCTACGCCACACTCGAGCGCCACACGCACGCCTTCGGTTGACTCGACGTGCGCAGCAACGATAAAGCCCAGCCCGTGCGCCTTGTCGCAAACCGCGCGCACCATATCCGGCTCCATCTTGAGCTCGCCAGGCGTACCCTTTTCTTTGGCGTCAAAGACGCCGCCGGTAATCATGAGCTTGACAAGATCGACACCCTGCAACCTGGCAGTCTCAACCTGCGCAAGCGCCTCTGGAATGCTACTTGCCGCGATGGCAACCGAACCGGCCATGTGACCTCCCGGCACCGATATGCCCATATTGGCGGCAAGAATGCGCGGAGCCTCCAACTTTCCCGCCGCGGCGTCATCACGCACGCGCGTGTCGAAGTCACCCAGGCCGCCCACTGTTCGTATGGTGGTGACGCCGCTGTGCAGCTCCATGCGCGCGTATTCGGAGACAAGGCGGTAGGCGACGGCTCGCGTAAGACCGTTCGACATAATTTTCCTTACCAGCGCCTCGTTATCGCGCTGCTTCTTCTGGGGTTTGCCGTTGCCTGCCAGATGCACATGCATGTTTATGAGGCCCGGAAGGAGATAGGCGCCCTTGAGGTCAAAGGTCTCGCATCCAGACAAATCGGCATCGGCTAGGGGTGCGACATCAACGATGCGCCGTCCCTCGACCACGACCGCGTGGTTTTCAAGCACCTCCATGCCCTCGGTTCCATCGAGAACGTTTGCGTTGATGTACGCAGTCCTTTTGTCCTCGGCGGCGCCGGTGCCGATCTTCGCCATATGCGATCCCTCCGCTTCTTTACCCTCATCTCAGCCTTAGTTTGCTTCGTGTCAACATACCACAAAGGCCCGCAAATGAAGGCTTCCCGCAGTTGTCAGGGCCATCGCGCCGAGCACAGCCCATGATCATGAAACAGTATTCGCTTAGTGCTTGTTTTGCTTACGTGAACGTGGCCATTCGGCGCAAACTAGCGGTTGTGGCGCCTTGCTGCAGCAACGCCAGCCGCGACTGCGGCGGCTGCGGCGACGCATAAGGCCAAAATCTACCAGCAATAGAAATCCCCTGCTTGGCGAAGCCATCAGCGAAGTAGGTTCCCAATGCCAGGGTAACAACCATCGGCCTCATTAGCCTCTCCATATACCCCTTGCGCCGCAGGCGTATAATCCAGAGCCATGATCACTCTCCTGCTTATAGAAAAAATCGCTTCGCTATTCCTAATCATGGCTGTCGGATTCGCGTTAGTGCGCCTTCGTCTCCTGAAAACGGGAGACAGCAAAACGCTCTCCGTCCTGTCTGTATACGCCATCTGCCCGTGCGCTTTCATTTCTGCAACGCAGGTTGATTTAACTCCAGATGTACTGCAAGGTTTTCTATTCGCAGTTGGCTGCGCTATCGTGCTCCAGGTTGGGCAAATCATCCTGACGAAAATCCTGGCAAAGCCGCTTCACCTCTCCCCTATTGAGCGGGCGGCAAGCATCTACTCGAATTGCGGTAATCTGATCATCCCGCTTGTTGGCTTCATCTTGGGCGACGAGTGGGTGGTTTACTCGCTTGCCTACATGAGCGTGCAAACGATCCTGATTTGGACGCATGGCAAGTCCCTTATCAGCGAGAATCATCACATTGACGTTCGCGCCGTTCTGTTCAATATCAACTTGCTTGCTGTCGCCGCTGGCATCGTGCTCATGGTACTCGGCATCAAGCTTGTTGAACCCTTCGCCACCTTCACCTACGACGTAGGACAGATGATCGGCCCTGCTGCCATGCTGGTAACGGGCATGATCATCGGAGGCATGGACTTGCGGCAAATCGTAGCCAACAAGCGCGTCTGGCTCGTCGCCTTCATCAGGCTAGTGCTTATCCCTGCCATAGTCACGCTTGCACTTAAGTTCAGCGGCATAGACGCGTTGGTGGCAAACGGCCAGTCGATCCTGCTCATTACGCTTCTTGCCACCATCACTCCATCCGCCTCAACAACGGTGCAAATGGCGCAAATTTACGAGAAGGACGCACCGTACGCCAGCGCTATTAATGTGATCACCACGATCGGCTGTATCCTAACGATGCCGATTTGGGTAGCGCTGTTCATGGCTTAGCGCTAAGCCAGTTGCGAAAACAATCTGCCTACCGCGAACTACACCCTTTCGCCTCCATGAAGGTGGTCCTTTGTCGCAAAACGGACGGCATTCTCCATCAAATACCCTCCCGTGGAAAACACCTAACGTAATGCGAAAATAAACCGCAAAAGCGCTTAATCGTCACGCAACATGACGTCGTAACGTACGTGGCGAAAGGAGGTGGGTTCCAAGTCGGAAATCAACAGCGAAGCTGAGAAAGCTTACTCGACAGGCAAACTCGCCGCGCTCTGTGGCGTCAGCATAAGAACCGTACAATATTACGATGAAAAAGCTCTCCTACCACCATCAGGCCTCACCGAAGGCGGTAGACGCATCTATGCCGAAGCCGATGCTGCTTGGCGGCAACAAGTTGCCAGGGAAGCTCCATATAGTAGGTTGTGTCCTCCTGAACGCCCGTGCCATCGCCATCAGCGTTGTTCGGCGTCACGGCAGCCATCCGAAAATGAATCGTCACGTTGTCGCCCTTTGAGAGGCCAGCACCTTCCCCACCTTGCTCAACAGACTTATAACGCTGATCAATCGCGCGGTCGGGATCGTTCGTGTCTACAACCTTTCCGTCCTTGTCGAGCAACGTGGTATACATCTGCAAATGAGGGGTTCCAGAAGCATCCGCCTCAATGATATCAACGAGGGGAGCTGCGGCATTTGCTGCGAGTGCAGGCGCATCAGCCCCCTCAACGTCAGAATCGCCAGCAGAGGAAACGCCAACATCGCCATTAGCGAACATGGGCGCTCCAGCTTCACCATAAGTGGAAGAATCCTCGTGAACCGATTCCTCAGAAGCATTTATGGAAGCGTCAGAAGAATTGCCCCCGTCAATTGCGAACTGCTGGAAGTGGCGGAATCGAGATTTGAACCCGTCATGTCAGCAGGCTCAGCAAAGCCTTGAGCGGGAATAAACGAGACTATGAGCGTTGCGGAAAACAAAATGCTTATCGCTCGACGAAGTAAGGTTGTATTCACAGGTTCCCCAAATGGAATCGGCGGTATAGCCATTCTTAACTTTCAGCTTATAGCTCTATTCATGCATATGATTAATCCATGTACTCATTTATAGGTTCACTGAAGTAACTCTATTGTCTACATCGCTATGAGCGAGTTCACGGGTCATTACAGGCGTCACGAAGGTTAGCAGAAGCAGATTAAAAGCAAAATCGCTACAGCAGCAATAAAAACGGTCTCGTTTAACGCCATGAGCCACGCATTACCCTGCGGTGCTGCCTGTTGGCAGAAGTCGGCTTTGCTTAACTCCAAAATCATGCTTTAGCTAGGAAATAACCCGCAATTGGAGGCTGCCCTAATTGCACTTCAAAGCGAAGGGGCCGAGCCTGGACTACCTCCAAGCTCGGCCCCTTTCATCAAACAGCCCTATTCTGTATTACCGTGCAACAAACGGAGATAAACAAGCATAATGCACTAGTTCATCTTCCTGCGACGCAGCGCAAATGCAGCAACACCAGCAGCCGCAACGGCAATCACAGCAATTGCACCACCGACAAGAGCGAGGTTGTCGCCCGTCTTCACGGTAGCCATCTTCGCTTCGCTTGACGCGTTGTCGCCGTTGTTGTTAACGGTGTTGACGTTTACATTCGCATTGGCAGAAGAGCTATCGCCGTTGCCTCCGTTGTTGCCGTTGTTTCCGTTGTCGCCAGTACCAGGCTCAACGGTAGCGGGGACCGCCTTCCAGCCGGCATACAGGGTGAACTCAGGCTGTGTGCCGTCTACATCAGCATCGAAGTCATAGGCATTGGTGCAGTCCTTGTCAGTGAACCATCCCGAGAAGGTATAGCCTTTCTTGGAAGGATCTGCCGGCTTTGCCACTTTGCCACCAACGGCAACAAGCTGAGAGTCAACTGTCGTGCCCTGGTTGGAATCGAAAGTAACGGTAACCTTCAAAACCTCAGGAGCCTGAGCGCCCGATTCCTTAGCATAGTCGTTTGCAGCCTGAGCATCAGTGAAGTAAACAACCGTTCCGTCGGTATTGGTTACGGAATAGGTTGCATCGCCCTTCACGGCGTCCTTGTTACCGACAGCATATTTGCCATCGTTGAACAAAACTGCCTTGCCGCTCTTGAGGTGCTTGGCAACCTCTTTGTCCGTGAATTGACCGCCGCTAACTTCAATATTGCCAAGACCAAGACTGCCGTTAAATTCACCGCCGGAAACGGTGACCTTGTTATCGGCATTATCAAAAGGCGACTCCTGCTTCGACGAGGAATCCCAGCTGTAGGCCTTAAGTGCCGCATTTCCATCCTTCGCCGTGAAGGTGCCGCCTGTGATAGCTACCTGGTCGAGGCCCTTGTAGCCGGGGCGGTTGACGATAGAGATTGCCGCGCCGTCCTGGATAGCGCCATCGCCCTCAGTCTTTGCAACCGGATCGCCCGACACGGTAATCGTGCTGCCCTCATTGATGTTCAGGTTGCCCGAGCATACCTGAACGCCCATCGTCTTCGCGTTGATTGTGGAGTTGTCGATGGTCAGCGTTCCGCTGCTGGGGAAGTAAATGCCGAAACCATTGGGAACGTTGAGCGTACTGTTCTTCAGAGTAACGGCGTCGTTGGTGTTGTTGCCGTTCGTCTCGATGCCGCTTGCAGCACTCGTAGTGGCCTCAACGTTTTCGAACGTAAGGCTGGAATTGTCGTACGTGATGGTACCGCCCATAGCAGACGGAATCAGACCGATAAGCTGAGAACTCACGATTTTGCCATTCTTCACCGTAAGCGATGCGTTGGGGTAATTGATCTCGAACGCCGCGGAGTTCGCGTCGGTTCCCGTGCACGTCCAGGTATGACCGTTCAAGTCAATCTCACGAGCGATGCTTCCGGAATTGAAGGTACTACCCGTGGTGTAATCACGCAGCAAGGTGATGACTCCGCCATTTGCCTTCTGAGCCTTGAATGCCTCGTCCATGGTGTAGTAGCTGGTATCGCCAACCTTGGCAAGGTACGCTTTTTCGACACCGTACATACCGTCTTCGCTCTTGGCAGCAGTAGAGCCTTCAACCAGATAGCGAGACGGATCGGTGCTGAACGTGCCAGCCGTGACCTCGATCGTTGCCTTTGTGGGATCGTTGGAAGTGGTGCCCGTGCTGTAGTCAACCGTGTTCAGCGTGCCATTGACGGTGCCGCCCGTGATGGACACCTTCGCCGTTTTGCCTTCGGCGCCGTCGTAAGTCACCGACTCAACGTTACCGTTGACGGTGCCGCCGCT
>ERZ827168.5081-NODE-5081-length-11374-cov-3.632035_pt1 | contig 11374 bp, 9 predicted proteins | sample MGYA00519868_ERZ827168 | MGnify/ENA primary metagenome ERZ827168 (study PRJEB31778, sample SAMEA3449271) | human gut metagenome | biome: human gut; feature: human-associated habitat; material: faeces | place: United Kingdom | collected 2010/2012 ...
AGATCTCGTCATCCTTATCAAGAAAATGTACGTCGCCGGTCGCAACATATGGCTTGTTCTGCTTTTCGGCAATGGCGATGATACGTTCGTTGATACGTCTGAGCGCTTCGTTCGATTCGACCCTGCCTTCGTCAAGCAGATAGCCGTTATTGCAGTCCGGCATTATTTCAAAATAGTCGTAAAAGTCGGCTATTTTATACAGGTCGGCGTTCGGACGGCTGTCAAGTATCGCACTGTACAGTTCTCCAGCCGAGCATGCGGAGCCGATTATCAGCCCGTCACGATGCTGTGTGAGCACCGTTTTCGGGATGCGCGGGAAACGCGCGTAGTAATTGAGATATGAATAGGAAATCAGCTTATACAGATTTTTCAGTCCGACCGGATTTTTCACAAGAATGGAAATATGGTACGGACGCTGCTTCTTAGGGTCGGAGTGCTGACTCATCTCTTTTTCAAGGTCGTCAAGAGTATGCACGCCATCAGGTTCCATCTTCTGAATCATGCAGCGGAATATCTCCGAAAGCATCCGACAGTCGTCGCAAGCGCGGTGGTGGTTGAATTCGCCGAGTCCGTAATATTTGCGTACTGCGTCAAGATTGTGCTTTGAAAGCTCTGAGTTGAGGTATTTCGACAGTGCAAGAGTGTCAAGATAGGGGTTGGTGAACGGTATGCCGTTTTGCTGAGCGGCCTTACGGATGAAGCTCGTATCAAAAGAGGCGTTATGTGCGACAAGTATCTTGCCGCCCGCAAAAGCAAGAAATTGCTTCACCGCCTCGGCTTCAGACGGAGCGTCTTTCACCATATCATCGGAAATTCCGGTAAGCTGCGTTATATTCGCCGGTATGGGCATTCCGGGATTCACGAATGTATCGAATTCCTCGAGAACCTCGCCGGATTTATAGCGCACGGCGCCGATTTCGGTTATGCCGCATGTCGCGGGAGAAAGTCCGGTTGTTTCGATATCGAATACGATGAATTCATCATCGGCAAAGCTGAGTGTTCCGGAAACTGCGCCGAATGTCGCCTTTGAAGTGTCGTCTACGACGTAGCCCTCCATGCCGAATATGGGCTTGACATCGGGAAAATCCTTCTGAGCCTTCATAACCTCCGGGTATGACTGTGCGTTTCCGTGATCGGTGAAGGCTATGGCATCCATACCCCAGTCGTGAGCGCGCTGCATGACCTCATACGGTTCGCAGAGTGCGTCGTTTGCCGACATATTCGTATGCAAATGAAGCTCCACGCGCTTTTCGGGGGAGTTGTCCTGCACAATTATACGTTTGATTTTCGAAACGGCTGAGGCGCGGACAACGAGTTCGCCGTCAAACTTATCTATACTCGCAATGCCGCTGACCATTATAAATGCGGGCGCTTTGAATTTTACGGGCGCGTCGGAAGGCGCTGTATAGCGCACCATTACGGATGCTTCAAGGTCGGTGACGTAAAGACGGTAATTGATCTTGTCGCCGTCGCGGTTTTCCTTTTCCTCAACGGAAAACAGCTTGCCGCAGAAAGTCACACGTTTTTCAGGCGCTATTTCGCTGACGGGGATGAGCTTATGCTTATGCTCGGTGCCGCAGATAAACTTCGGGTCGCTGATATCGAAAGTAAGTCTGCCGCTTTTTACGATATCGCCGTCACGTGAAAAATCCTCGCCGTCAAGCGGTGCAAAAGATGCGGATTTTTCTCCGTCGTCTGCCGAAAGCGCATTTTTCTGCGATTCCTCGCGCTCCTTCTGCATACGTTTGTAATCCTCGCGCGCCTTGGCGTTGAATTCACGTGCGCGGTCGGTCTCAAGGATCATACCCGCAAAATCTGCGGTAAAAGCATAATCGACATCAATGCCGAACTGACTCTTTGTCGCTTCCTTCAGGAAGGTATGCACACCACTGGCATACAGCAGTGAGGGTTCCAGACCGTCGGTCAGCTTGACATTCATGCGATGATTTTCGCTGTCATAAACGGCGTTGTATTTTATGAAGTAACCGTTGCCGATGCTGGTATCGCAATATGTATTGAGGTATCTGACGAGTTCAGGAAAATAATCACTGCCGAAATAAGACGAATCGAAGTGCGGAAAAAAGCGGAATTTTGCTATCCGATACGCTTCACGTATGCCTTCGGCAAGCGAAAAAAGCTCGTCAAATCCAGCCGGAGCGCCGAAATCGGCATCGCAGTATATTATTCGGTTTTCTTTATCTATCTTCAGCGAAAACGACGTGATCTTGTCGATCGTCTTCTGCTCTTCCGCAGAGGGCGTGAAACGTCTGAAGCGTTCATTGAATCCGTTTGTCATATGAGCTTTTCGATTTCTTTTACAAGTGTATTTACTATTTCGCCTTCCGCGACCTTGCCGCAGGGCTGTCCTTTTTTGAATATAAGCGCTTCCCCTGTTCCGCCCGCAGCACCGACATCGGCTTCACGTGCTTCACCCGGACCGTTCACGATACAACCCATGAGTGCGACTTTTATCTTTTTTTCGGTTTTAATTCCCGAAATCCTCTTTTCAAGTTCCTCGGCGAGAGAGACGAGATCAATCTTTGTTCTGCCGCACGTTGGACAGGACACAATCTCTATGCCGCCGGAAAGTCCAAGAAAGCTCAGCAGTGCCTTGCCTGCCTCCACCTCTTTTTCGACGCTGTCGGTCAGTGAGATACGTATCGTATCGCCGATACCGTCGGCAAGCAATGCTCCGATTCCGGCACCGGATTTGAGATATGCAGCCATTCCTCTGCCCGATTCGGTCACGCCGAGGTGAAGCGGGTAATCGCAGCGCTCCGCAATCCTTTCATACGCCTTGATATTCGTATCGACCGAGGAGGATTTCAGGGAGATGACGATGTCCGTGAAATCGAACTTTTCGAGCAAAGACGCGTGGTAAAGTGCGCTTTCGCACAGCGCTTCCGCTGTGGGCGCGCCGTACTTTGCGAGGATACTCTTTTCGACCGAACCGGAATTGACGCCGATGCGGATCGGAATTTTCTTTTCGCGGCACACGGTCGCGACGGCTTTTACGCGGTCATCGCCGCCGATGTTGCCGGGATTGATGCGGATTTTATCCACGCCCGCCGCTGCAGCCTCAAGCGCAAGCTTATAATCGAAATGAATATCCGCCACGAGCGGAATGGAAATTTTCTCTTTGATGGCGGGGATCAGCCGCACGGCATCCATATCGGGGATGGCGGCGCGGAGAATCTGGCAGCCGGCTTTTTCCAGTGCGACCGCCTGCCGCACGCTGCCTTCTATATCGGTGGAGGGCACGTTCAGCATGGACTGCACGGTGACGGGCGCGCCGCCGCCGATTTTCACATTGCCCGCCATGACCTGTTTTGAAATGCGTTTCATTGTATCGTCCTTTCCCTTATCCGCCTGTTGCGATGCGCATGATGTCCTGGAATGTGACGGCGAGCATCAGGCAGATGAGCAGTGCAAAGCCGCCTGCGTGCACCCATCGTTCGTACTTTGCCGGAACCGGCCTGCGGAAGATCGCTTCGATGATGAGGAACACGAGCCGTCCGCCGTCGAGCGCCGGCAGCGGCAGTAAATTCACGATGCCGAGGTTCACGGAGATCACAAGCATGATGTACACGATGTTGTTGACCGCCGCGCCGAAGCTCTGCTTGAGCCCCGCGCTTGCGGCCTGCGTGACTGCCTGCGCCGTACCGACCGGACCCGCGAGCTCGCTAAATCCAAATCGGCCTGTCACCATGCCGATGAGGCTGTTGAAGATCATACGCACGGTGGAATACGTATCCGCAAACGCGTTTTTGATGAGCGTCCACGGCGTTTTTTCTTCGCCCAACACGTAGAAATCCAGCACGGCGCGGTACTGCTTGCCGTCCGCAGATGTTGTGTTGATGGTCATATCGTTAAAGGTGACGGTCTCTTCGCCGCGCTTTACGGTAAGGTCGAGCGCAGCGGTGCTGTCTGTGGAATCAAGCGCCGCCATACTTAAAGCAAAGGAAAGATCCTGCCCGGTGCGAACGGTGTAGCCGTCAATGGAAGTAATGACGTCGCCCACCTCCACGCCGGCGGCTTCAAACGCGGAATTTTCCGCAAAACCGGCGATCCGCATGGTGGCGTAGCGGTCTTCCTGTCCGCAGATGACCATCATCAGCAAAACGGCGAGCAGGATATTCATGATGCCGCCCGCCGCAACCACGATCATGCGCTGCCAAACGGGACGGTTGCCAAACGCGCGGGGATCGTCGCTTTTTTCGTCCTCACCCTCCATGGCGCAGTAGCCGCCGATGGGCAAAAGCCGCAGGGAATACTGCGTTTCGCCGCGGGTGAACGAGAAAAGCTTTGGCCCCATGCCGATGGAGAATTCGTTGACGCACACGTGGCTCAGCTTCGCTGTGAAAAAGTGGCCGAACTCGTGGATGAAAATGATGAGCCCAAAGAGCAATACGCCGATAACGGCGAGCAGGATGCCCTGCACCACCGTGCTCATCTTGCGCTCTCCCCGCAGCGCTCCAGCACATAAGCGCGCGCTTTGCGGTCGGCTTCCAAAACGTCCTCCACGCTTGTAACGGGCGCGGTTTCAAATGTATCGGCTACATGGCACACGAGCTCGCCGATGTCCTGCCAGCCGATCTTTTCTTTTAAAAACAGCGCAACAGCGGCTTCGTTTGCACCGTTGACCGCCGCGGGCAGTGTACCGCCGCGGCGAATGGCACGCTTACACGCGCCAAAGCACGTGAAGGTTTCTTCGTCCGGCGCATAGAACGTCAGCTTCTGCCAATCAGCCAAATTCAACTGCTTTACGGGCGACGGAAAGCGGCGCGGGTAGGTAAGCGCATACTGGATGGGGATGCGCATATCCGGCGCGCCGAGCTGCGCGATGACGGAGTGGTCCTTATACTCGATGAGCGAGTGCACGATGCTTTCGCGGTGCACAACGACGTCGATGTCATCCGGCTCCATATCGAAAAGCCACTTGGCTTCGATGAATTCAAGCCCCTTATTCATGAGCGTGGAGCTGTCTATGGTGACCTTCGCGCCCATGTCCCAGTTCGGGTGCTTTAAGGCGTCTGCAGGGCGGATATGCTGAAGCTCCCCGGCTTTTTTGCCGAAGAACGGACCGCCGGACGCCGTTAAGATGATTTTATTTAAGTCGCACTTTTTGTACATACCCTGCAAACACTGGAAAATGGCAGAATGCTCGCTGTCTACGGGCAGAATTTCGATGCCGTTTTCCTTGGCGGTCTTCATGACGAGTGAACCGCCTGCGACGAGCGTTTCCTTATTCGCAAGCGCCATCTGCTTTTTGGCTTCGAGTGCCGTTAAGGTCGGCTTGAGGCCCACCATGCCCACGACGGAGTTTAAGACGATATCAACGCTTTCCAGCTCCGTCAGGGCACAAAGGCCCTCCATGCCGCTGTACACCTTCACATTGAGGTCGCGGACGGCGGCGCGAAGCTTAGAAGCAGCTTCCAAATCAAAAACCGCAACTGCTTGCGGTTTAAATTCCCGGATCTGCTCTTCCAGAAGCCGAATATTGGAATGGGCAGCGAGCGCCTCCACTTTAACGGCGTGCTCCCCTTCCTTTTGTATACAGCGCACAACGTCGAGCGCCTGTGTGCCGATGGACCCGGTAGAGCCGAGCAAAGCTAACTTTTTCATGCAGACCCATCCTTTCTTACGACACGATCGGCAGCAGCATCGTTACCATGTAGACAAACGGTGCGGTGAAAATCACGCTGTCGAAACGGTCCAAAATACCGCCGTGGCCCGGAATGACGCTGCCGAAATCTTTGATGTGGCAGCTTCTTTTAATGAGCGAAAAGCTGAGGTCGCCGAGCACGGACACAAACGCGCCGAAAAAGCCGATGATTAAGAGCGAGAGCCAGTTTGCCTGACGTTCGCCGCCGTAAATGCCGTAGGTGAAAATGAGACCCACGAGCTGCAAAATGATGACGCTGGACAACACGCCGCCGATGAGACCCTCCACAGTCTTTTTGGGGCTGATCTCCGGGCACAGCTTGTGCTTACCGAAGAGCTTGCCGGCGAAAAACGCGCCTGCGTCCGGAATCCACGCGGAGAATACGCACACGAGCGCGTAGAACATGCCGTGCTGGTCGCTTAACGTGCGCACCAGAACGATAGTCTGCAGCGCGAGTGGGATTAAAACGACCATGCTGTACACAACGGCCATTTCTTTAAAAGTGATCTCGCGGTGGTGGCGCAGCAGCGCGCAGAAAATGCACGCCGTGAACGCGGAATAAATAAAGATATTTGCCTGCTGAAATTCACAGAACTGCACCAGTACGGCAGCTGTCATGCTGGGAACCGTGATATACCAGCGGTCGGAAAGTTCCAGCGCCTTGATGACTTCAAAAACAGCGAGCGCGGAGATAAACGCAATGGCAATATTGAGTGCCAGCGGAAAAGAGCGGTTGAACACGACGATTGCCATGAAAAATGCGACCAGCGTGACACCGGATAAAACTCTGTCCTTCATATACCTATGGTTTCCTTTCACCGTTCGGAATGTAATAGAAACGCGGTACAGGGCGGCATGTGCCGCCCGCACTGCAAAAAATCATACACCGCCGAAACGGCGTTGTCTGCTGTTGAACTTTTCAATGGCTTCGTCCAAGTGCTTCGGCTTGAAATCCGGCCAGAGAATATCAAAATATTCAAATTCGGTATAGGCGCTCTGCCACAAAAGGAAGTTTGAGATGCGCTCTTCGCCGCTTGGACGGATGATGAGATCCGGGTCAGGCTGGCCGGCGGTGTACATAGCGCCGGAAAGCGTTTCCTCCGTGATGTCCTCGGGCGAAAGCTCGCCGTTTTTGACGCGCTCTGCCAAAATGCGTGCCGCGCGGGTAATCTCTGCGCGGCCGCCGTAGTTCATGGCGAGGTTCAGCACCATGCCGGTCTTCACGCTGCTCGCTTCCTCCACGCGATGAATGAGCGCCTGTAAGTCGGGCGCAAACGCGGAAATATCGCCGATAAAGCGCACCCGGATATTCTCATTCATGAAGTCGCGCAGCGCTTCCTCGAGGTACTGGTGGAAAAGCTTCATCAGCGCAGAGACCTCCTCTGCGGGGCGGCTCCAGTTTTCCGTGGAAAACGCGTAGAGCGTGAGATATTTTACGCCGATAGACGATGCATACCGCGTGATGGTGCGGAAATTCTGCGCGCCCGCCGTGTGGCCCGCCGTACGCGGCAGACCACGCTTTTTAGCCCAGCGACCGTTGCCGTCCATGATGATGCCGATATGTGCCGGCACCTGCACGGGCGTTTTGTTTTCTTTACTTCCAAATGCCATTTCGGAGCCTTCCTTTTGCTTACAGGGTGAGAACTTCCTTCTGCTTTGCGGCAGAGCGTTCGTCTGCCTGCTTTACGTACTTATCCGTCAGCTCCTGCGTTTTCTTTTCCGCCTGCTTCAGATCGTCCTCGGTCAGTTCGCCGTCTTTCTTCATCGCCTTCAGCTTTTCCATAGCGTCGCGGCGAATGGAACGCAGAGCGATTTTTGCTTCTTCTGCCATGTGGCTGACGTCCTTCACGATATCCTTACGCTTCTCTTCGGTGAGCGGCGGGAAAATGAGGCGGATGGTCTTGCCGTCGGACTGCGGGTTGATGCCGATGTCCGAGGTCTGGATGGCGCGCTCAATGGCGCGGCAGACGGAACCGTCCCACGGCTGAATGGTCAGCACGCGTGCCTCCGCAACGGAAACGGCTGCAAGCTGGTTGACCGGCGTGGGTGCGCCGTAGTAATCGACCATGACCTTATCGAGCACAGCCGGGTTTGCGCGGCCTGCGCGGATGGCGGCGTAGTCGCTTTCGAGTCTCGTGATGGTTTTGCCCATTTTGCTTTCTGCTTTTGCCAATACTTCCTTCATAAGTATATTCTCCTATCTGTTATTTCATTATACGTTTTGTGTGCTCTTTATCAGGGCGCACAAGGCTTCTCCCCTAAAAAGCTTTAGTCCTTCGTGATGACCGTGCCGACATTTTCGCCGCAGACGGCGCGGACGATGTTCTCCGGGTCCTCAATGCTGAACACAAGGAACGGGATGCCGCGGTCGTTACAGAAGGAAGCGGCCGTCATATCCATGACCTGCAGGTTCTGATTGAGGATTTCCATATACGTGAGATGATCGTACTTCTTTGCGTTCGGGTTCTTCTTCGGGTCACTGTCGTAAACGCCGTCGACCATGGTCGCCTTTAAGATGACTTCGGCGTCGATTTCTGCACCGCGTAGCGCTGCGCCGGTATCGGTGGAGAAGTACGGGTTACCCGTGCCGCAGCCAAACACGACAACGCGGCCTTTTTCAAGGTGACGCACCGCACGGTTGCGGATGTACGGCTCTGCAACCTCCTGCATGGCGATGGCTGTCTGTACGCGCACGTCAAGGCCGACCTGCTCAAGGCCGTCCGCCACGCCGAGTGCATTGATAACCGTAGCCAACATGCCCATGTGGTCTGCACGGGTACGGTCCATGCTGCCGCTGCTTCTGCCGCGCCAGAAGTTGCCGCCGCCCACAACGATGGCGACCTCGCAGCCCATATCCACGATCTTCTTGATGGGCTCGCAGATCTTGACAACGGTGTCAAAATCGATGCCGTGACCGATCTTGCCGGAAAGCGATTCGCCGCTGAGCTTTAAGAGAACTCTTTTGTACTTTAAATTCATACGTTCATCCTCGATTCTTTAGTATTCCATATCCTGTGACGCACACCCGCAAATTTTTTCAATTTGCAAATGCACAGATTTATACTTATACTTATTTTACATGACAGACCCCGATTTGTAAAGCGTATTTCCGAAATGTTCACGGAAATGAAAAATTTTTGCACAATGCACGAAATTCAAACGGCGTTCACAGTTTTGTGCTAAAAGTGTCTTATACTTAAAAAACGGCTGAAAGGAGTGAAAAACCACATGCAGCTTAGAAAAGCGATTTTAGCTTCCGTGCTTTCTGCGGCGCTTGCGCTCTCTGCGGCCGCCTGCGGCACAGCGGAAAACACACAAAGTGTGAGCAGCGCAGCGGCTTCAGAGCACGTAGCGGAAACGCCGACAACTTCCCCCGAAGCGACCGCAACGGCATCGCCTACCGCCGAGCCGACGGTAAAATCCACCGCATCTCCCGCACCGGAAAGCAACGAGGTAAGCGAAAACGCAGAGATCACCGCGGAGATTGAAGCGATGGCGCCGCTTTTGGAAGCACACATTCTGGCGCAGATGAACGGCATGGCATTTGACGCGAATGATCCCGTTTACTTTTGGCAGACCGCGGCCTTTGCGGTGGACAACTGCGGCATGACGTTTTACAGCGCAGAGACGACCGGCAGCGCGCTGGTACTCTCTCGCGGGGTGATGGAAGAAATTGTGAGCGGACTATTCGAAAGCGCCGCAAATGAAGACCTGCCGGATATTCCCGACTCGCTTTCGGGTGAGATTTCGTACGATGCGGACAGCGACACCTATGCGCGGCCTATAAGCGGCGGCGGCTTTTCCGTGGACATACAAGACTGTGTGAAAAGCGGAGATGTGTACACCGTGACGGCAGCGCTCATCCGCGACGAGAACGAGGCGGAACCGCAGGCAATCTTCACAGCGGAGCTCGTGCCGAATCCGCGCGAGGACAATACCGTGTTTATATATAGTATACGTACCGTGAAACAAATTTCATAAGTAAATTAAAAATGTCGCGCAGAATGTGTATTTCTTCTGCGTGACATTTTATTATCAAACTCTCTGTGAAACACAACAAAATAGTTTCCTAACACTCCGTTCATTTTTGGTACATGTATATCGATATAGAAATATCAATATGCAAATTTAGCACTTAACAAATCAAAAATTTTGATATACAATACAGTCGTAAAAAGAAGTTAGGTGGTGCAAACCACCGAGCTTTGCGATAAATTGCTTCACATAGAAAGGGCGATAGACTTATGGCAAGATTTACACTTCCCCGCGATTTGTATCATGGCAAGGGTGCTTTGGAAGAACTGAAGCATTTTGAAGGCAAGAAGGCTGTTGTTTGTGTAGGCGGCGGCTCCATGAAGCGTTTCGGCTTTTTGGACCGTGCAGTCGGCTATCTGAAGGAAGCCGGCATGGAGGTCGAGTTGATTGAAGGCATTGAGTCTGACCCGTCTGTTGAGACCGTTATGAAGGGTGCGCAGAAGATGATCGAGTTCCAGCCGGATTGGATCATCGCGATGGGCGGCGGCTCTCCGATCGATGCCGCAAAAGCTATGTGGATCAAATATGAATACCCGGACGTTACGTTTGAGGATATGTGCAAGGTCTTCGGCCTGCCGAAGCTGCGCCAGAAGGCACACTTCTGCGCCATTTCCTCTACTTCCGGCACCGCAACGGAAGTAACCGCGTTCTCCATCATCACCGATTATCAGAAGGGCATCAAGTACCCGATCGCTGACTTCGAGATTACCCCGGATGTCGCCATCGTTGACCCGGACCTTGCAGAGACGATGCCGAAGAAGCTCGTTGCGCACACCGGTATGGATGCTATGACCCATGCGATTGAAGCGTATGTTTCCACCGCAAACTGCGATTTCACCGACCCGCTCGCCATCCACGCAATCGAGATGATCATGAAGGACCTTATCCCGTCCTATAACGGCGATATGACCGCCCGCGACAACATGCACAACGCACAGTGTCTGGCCGGTATGGCGTTCTCCAACGCTCTGCTCGGCATTGTACACTCCATGGCACACAAGACCGGCGCTGCGTTTGCCGATTACGGCGCACACATCATCCACGGCGCGGCGAACGCAATGTACCTGCCGAAGGTTATTGCTTTCAACGCAAAGGATGAGACTGCAAAGGAGCGTTACGGTGAGATTGCAGATTTCATGAAGCTCGGCGGTAATACAGATGATGAGAAGGTTGAGCTGCTTATCAGGTATGTAAGACATATGAATGATGAGCTTAATATTCCTCACTGCATTAAGAACTACGGTCGGGACAGCTACCCATGCGAAAACGGCTTTGTTCCGGAGGAAGTATTCCTTGAAAGACTTCACGACATTGCCGTAAACGCAATAGCAGATGCCTGCACAGGTTCTAACCCGAGACAGCCGTCTGTTGAAGAAATGGAAAAACTTCTCAAATGTTGCTACTATGACACAGAGGTTGATTTCTAATCAATATCTTGCCATAGGGTTTATATAAAACATTGTAATATCCCAAAGAAATCGGTCGGGCTTATGCCCGGCCTTTTCTTTTTGCCATTTCAACTGCGAAAAGGAAGATATTACCAAAATTTTGCGAAAAATGGCGAAGATACTGAAAAAAATATCTAAAAAAATCGAAAAAATTTGAATTTACCCCTTGAATGGTTATAAAAGTATTGATATAATATATGAAGCGAATATGTGACCCGTTAAAGTT
>ERZ827168.5084-NODE-5084-length-11368-cov-8.594802_pt1 | contig 11368 bp, 8 predicted proteins | sample MGYA00519868_ERZ827168 | MGnify/ENA primary metagenome ERZ827168 (study PRJEB31778, sample SAMEA3449271) | human gut metagenome | biome: human gut; feature: human-associated habitat; material: faeces | place: United Kingdom | collected 2010/2012 ...
CCATGAACAGGAAGAACAGCGAGCCCCACCAGCGGCCGCCCGCCATGTGGTTGAAGACGGTAGCCATGGTGTCAAACAGCAGGCTCGGGCCCGCGTTGACCTCAAGTCCGTAGGTATAGCAGGCCGGGAACATAATGAGGCCCGCGACGATGGCGACAAACGTATCGAGCACGATGACGTTCGCCGATTCGCCGAGCAGCGACTGCTCTTTTCCGATATAGCTGCCGAAGATCGCCATGGAGCCCATGCCGACGGACAGCGTGAAGAACGCCTGATTCATCGCGCCGACGATGACCGGGCCGGTGATCTTGGAGAAATCGGGGACGAGATAGAATTTCAGACCCTCTGCCGCGCCGGAGAGCGTTGCGCTGTGGACCGCCAGCACGACCATCAGAACCATCAGAAGCGTCATCATATATTTCGTGATGCGCTCCAGACCGCCCTGGAGATTAAAGCACAGAATGCCGAAGGCCACAATGACCGTCACGGCCAGATACGTCACATTGACGCCGGGATTGGTGATCATGGTGACGAAGCCGAGATCTTCCGTCCGGCCGGTCAGGAATCTGACGAAGTAATAGATGATCCAGCCGGTGACGACGGTATAGAACGCCATGAGCGCGATGTTGCCGAAGAAGGCGATATAGCCGTGCAGGTGCCACTTCTGGCCCTTGCGTTCAAGCTTCTGATACATGTGGATGGGGCTGGCCTGCGCCGCGCGGCCCACGGCGAACTCCATCGTCATGACCGGCAGGCCCAGAAGCAGCAGGCAGAGGATATAGATGAGGACGAAGCCGCCTCCGCCGTACTGGCCGCACATCCACGGGAATTTCCATACGTTTCCGCAGCCGATGGCGCAGCCTGCCGACAGCAGGATAAAGCCCAGCCGGGAACCCAAGCGTTCTCTTTCCATTTGAGTCTCTCTTTCCGTTTTTCGTTTTAATAGGCAAATGCTTTAAATTGCTACTTTGAAGTTATAGCAGACTTGGGCTGGAAAGTCAAGGCTATGCGCGCGATTTGCGTACATTTGCCGTTCAGAAACGGACAGATTGCAAACGGCACGGCGCATATTCCCACGCTTTCGTCAAAATGCCGTCGGCGCTTGACAAGCGGGAAAAGCTGTGCTAAAAGTAAATCTTCCGATTGATTCTTCGGGCAGAAAAGAGGTTTTTCCTATGGATTGCGCACAGCGCGCCGAACGGCGCAGGGTGTTTCTTGCCGGTGTCCGCGACGGCGTTCCCATTGGGCTTGGGTATCTGGCCGTGGCGTTTTCTCTCGGCATCGCGGCCCGGAACGCCGGACTGAACGCGTTTCAGGGCTTTCTCATCAGCCTGCTCAATAACGCCTCCGCGGGCGAATACGCAGCCTTCACGGTCATTGCCGCGGACAGCGGCTTTCTGGAAATGGCGCTCATCACGCTCATTACCAACGCGCGGTATCTGCTCATGAGCTGCTCGCTCAGCCAGAAATTTTCGCCCGATACGCCGCTGTACCACCGGCTGCTCGTCGGCTACGACGTGACGGACGAGCTGTTCGGCATCGCCATTGCGCGGCCCGGTTATCTCGACCCGTTCTATTCCTACGGCGCGTTCCTGCCTGCCATCCCCGGCTGGGCCATCGGCACGGCGCTGGGCGTCACGGCCGGGAGCATCCTGCCCGCGCGTCTGGTCAGCGCGCTTTCCGTCGCGCTGTTCGGGATGTTTTTGGCGATCATCATTCCGCCGTCGAAGAAAAACCCGGTCGTGCTCGGCTGTGTGGCGGTGAGCTTCGCGGCAAGCTGGCTGTGCACCGTTCTGCCATACGTCAAGACGCTGTCCGAGGGCACGCGGACGATTTTGCTGACGATTTTAATTGCGTCGGCAGCGGCGCTGCTTTTCCCGGTGAAGGACGCGCCGGAGCAGAAGGAGGGAAGTCAGGATGAACGGTAAAATTTATCTGTATATTCTGGTCTGCGCCGCCGTGTCGTTCCTCATCCGGGAGCTGCCGCTGACGCTCATCCGCAGGCCCATCAAAAGCCGCTTTCTGCGCTCGTTTTTGTTCTATGTTCCATATGTGACGCTGGCCGTCATGACCTTCCCGTCCATTGTAAACGCCACAAGTTCCCCCATCGCGGGCCTTGCCGCGCTGGTGCTGGGCATCGCCGCCGCATGGCTCGGCGCAAATCTGCTTCAGGTCGCCGTCGGCTGCTGCGCGGTCGTGCTGGTACTGGAGTTTTTCCTGATATAAGCGCATAAACGCCGCGCCCGGCCGGGCGCGGCGTTCTGTGCGTTTTGGGCAGCTTCAGCGGTCGATCCCCACGAGAAGCACGGAAATATTGTCCTTCCCGCCGCGCTGCATCGCCAGCTGGTACAGTGCGGCGGCGCAGGCCGGCGCTGCTGTCTGACTGCGCAGGAGCGCGCTGAGGTCTTCCTCCTCCAGCATATCGGTCAGTCCGTCGCTGCAGAGCAGGAAGCGGTCGCCGGGCCTCACGGGAAGCTGGACCGTATGCGGCTGTATGATCAGCTCGTCCGGAAAAATTCCGAGGTGCTGCGTCAGCCGGTGGCGCTCCGGATGGGTTTTCGCCTCCGCAGGCTCGATGATGCCGAGCGCGATCAGGCGCTGCACCGCCGTATGGTCCTCGCTCAGCCGCGACAGGCAGCCGTCCCGGTACAGATAGCACCGGCTGTCGCCGATATTGGCGGCATACGCCTCGCCGTCTGCGAGAAGCAGCGTCGTCAGTGTCGCGCCGGAGCGCTTTCCGATTTTCCCGATCTGGTCGCAGATGGCGCGGTTTCCCGCGTCATACGCCTGCAAAACCGCCTCCGGCGACCAGCATTTTTTCGGCGGAAGCGCCTCCAGCGCGGCCTGCGCGGCCTGCGCCCCCTGCGCCTGCCCGCCCATTCCGTCTGCCACGGCGAAAAGGCCCTGCTTTCTCCCGGTTCCGTCCGTCTGCGCGTACCCGCCGCCGCAGATCGTGCCGTTCAGATAGATCCGATCCTGATTTTCCGTTCGCACCCGCCCTGTCGCGCAGACGGCGGCATAGCTGTATTTCATCCGTTGATCCATCCTTCCTTCTGCAGCTGCTGGATCAGACTTTGCAGCTGCTGATAGTATGTCGCGTCGTCGTCGCTGCGCAGCAGCTGCCCGGCTGTCTCGTAGGCCTCGACGGCGACGGAATAGTCGCGCGCGGACTGTTCCTTCCGGTTTTCCAGCGTGATATACAGCATGGCGCGGAACGCGTAGGGTTCATAATCCTTCGGATACTGCGCGGCATAGGCGTCCAGCGTCTGCTCCGCCAGATCGTATTCCTGTAATTCATAATAGATCGTATACAGGTTGCTGTAGAGATAGCTTTTCGTCACGCCAAGCTCCAGCACGCGGTTGAAGCACTCCCCGGCCTTGCGCAGGTAGCTCTGCGGAACGGAGGGGTCGGTGTGGTACGCCTCGAAATAGGCCAGCGCCAGCATCTCCCAGATCGTCGAGTCATAGCGCAGGCCGTAGGTTTCGATCCCGTTCGCCAGAACCTCGACGGCCTTTGTCGCGGGGTTTCCGATCGGGGAGCTTCCCGTCCGGACCAGCGCCGCGCAATCGCGGTAGACCTCCGCCAAGGAGCGCAGCGCCCGCTTTTGCAGCGCGATATCCTGCGTCTGATTCAGCACCGCCTGAAAGCCGCTTTCCGCGTCCAGATATTCCTTTTTCGCGTAGTCGATCTCCGCCTGTACGTAGTCAGTCACGTCGCCGCTTGCGCCTGCCGCGTACATCTGCGACAGGATCTCGTCCGCCGCATCGATATCGCCCAGCCGTCCGAGGGAAACCGCGTAATCGCGCTGGGCATTGACGGTGATATCGCCTCCGGCGGTGCTCAGCCGGAAGAACGAGGCCGCGGCGGCATAGTCATCGCATTCAAAATACGCCGCGCCCAGAATTTCGCTCAGCTGGCTCTGCGCCTCGATATCGTAGGCCTTTCCAAGCCCCAGCTCGTCCTCGATATAGGAAATGCAGCGTTCATAGTCCTGCGCGCAGTAGAGCGCGTAGGCGTAGGAAATATAAGGTGCAGACTCCTCCGGGTAGAGCGCCTGCGCCTGCTCGAAGCATCCCAGCGCCTGCTCCGGGTCCGTTTCGCACAGCTGCGTTCCCTGCTCCATCAGAGCCTCGTACTGATTCTGCTGCTCCTGTACCTGTGCCTGCTGCGCGGCGGCAAGCTGCGCCTGCTTTTCCTGCCGCGTGTGCAAAAGCAGCAGACTGCCCGCCGCGATCGCCGCACTGGCGACAAGCACCAGCACCCAGACAAGCCCCCGGTGGGCTTTCTTTTTTTCCTTCCGCACGGGAGCCGGACTGCCCCCGCCGGAGGCGTCGAAGACGCCCTGCGTTCTGTTTGTGCCGGATGTGCGCTGCGGCCGGTCAGAAAACACCGCATTCGTTTTGCCCGCAGTTCCCGCCGCGCCGGAGGACTTCCCCGACGCGTAGCGGCTCGGGTCGATCTGCAGCTCGTCGCCGTTCGGGTAGATGAGCGCCGCGTCCTGCGCCTCGTAGGAGATCGCTTCCAGCTCCTGACGCAGCTGCTGGGGGCTGGAATAGCGATCCTTCGGGTCAAACGCGCAGGCCTTCAGGACGATCTCGCCGAGGCGGCCTTCGCCGTAAAATGGTCTTGGCAGCGGTTCGCCGGACACGCGTCTGGCCAGCGCCTGCTCACGGTTGTCATAGGTAATTGCCTCCGGCGGCTGCGGGAGAAATGGACCGTGGTTTTTATTCAGCATCCGGTACAGCACCAGTCCGAGCGAATACGTGTCGACGCTGAAGCCATATTTCTTTCCAATGTAGACCTCCGGGGCCATGTAACTATACGTGCCCTTCTTAGACAGGCCGGAGGTCGTGCGCTCGATCGTCCGCGCGATGCCGAAATCGCCGAGCTTATAATCCCCGTTGTCGGAAATAAAAATGTTTTCCGGCTTGATGTCGCGGTGGATGATATTGTACCGCTGGCAAAGCTCCAGCGCCTTGCAGATATCGATGCCGAGCCTGATGATGTCCCGCCGCGCCATCGGGTGCTGGTAGACATACGGCAGCAGCGGGTGCAGCAGCTCCATCCGGATCAGAATGTCCCAGCCGATGCCGTCGGGGTGCCGGAGGACGGCGTGATCCTCATAGCTGACAATATTGCCAGTGCCCTTGAGCCTTGACATGATGGCGCACTCGCGGCCGATGTCCTCCACGACGCTGTAAAAATACTGCTTTGCCTGCGGCGGCGTCATGCCCTCGTCCAGCACGCTCTGCAGCTCCGTCCTGCTCTGCGGGACGGTAATGACCTTCAGCGCAGCTTTGTAAACGCCGCCGAAGTCCTCCCGCTGGATCTCATAGACCGTCCCATAGCTCCCCTGCCCCAGCTCCCGGCAGATCTTCCATTTGTCAAACACAATGGAGCCGATCTCATATGTAGACATACTTTGTTCTCCGTTTCTTTTTGCTACTCTTCCGGCGTATCGCCGACAACATGATATTCCCACTCGCCAGCATCATTCAAATCCACATAGTACAGCAATTTATCATCTTCATAGAATTGGAGCATCACTTTTTCTCCATTCTCGTTGTACGTATACACACACGTTTGATGCGGGCTACCTGAATTGTACACATCCTCCATAGTGCAATTGCCATTCGAATCATATTCGTAAAGCACATAACTTTGAAGAGAGTTATTCGAATCGTAATTTTCCTCCCTGAGCAGTTTTTCGCTCGAATCGTATTGATTCTGGGTATAGTATTGAAGAATGCCGTCCGAATCGTAGTATTCATCTTTCGTCCTGTTTCCATCTGAATCGTATTCGTACAGGACATACCCCAGAAGCGTACCATCTGAGTTGTAAAGTTCATTCCGTACACAGTTTCCTGCTGTATCAAATATCTGCACGGAATCAAGTTCTCCATCTTCTCTGTAGGCTACCACTTGGTAGCCGCTTAGATTCCCGTTTTCATAAAGTTTTTCCAGCGTACCGGCTTCTTCATATTCCCGCAGTGCCTCCGGAATTGTCTGCGGCACGAATATATTGTGGATAGCAGCAGGAATCGGAATTGCCCCAATCACGCATAGCACCACCGGCACAAGCAGAGCCGCCGCGACTATCCCAATGATCAAACGTCCTATTTTCTTTCGTTTCTTTTTTGTGCCTGCGTTTTTCGGCTCTTCCGAACCAAAGGCGGACTGTGTTCGTTCTTCACTGGTTGCCTCGGCCTTTGTGTGGTAATCGCCGGTAAAGACGCCCTGCGTTGCACTCGCTGATTTGGACGTGCTAGTGCCGAATGCCGCCGCATATCGCGCGGAAGCATACGACTCACGATCCATCGTCAGCTCGTCGCCGTCAGGGTAGATAACCGCCGCGTCAGTTTGGGTATATAAGATTGCTTCCAGCTCCTGCCGAAGCTGCTGGGGGCTGGAATAGCGGTCCTTCGGGTCAAACGCGCAGGCCTTCAGGACGATCTCGCTGAGGCGGCCTTCGCCGTAGAACGGGCGCGGCAGCGGTTCGCCGGACATCCGTCTGGCCAGCGCCTGCTCGCGGCTGCTGAACGTGATCGCCTCCGGCGGCTGCGGGAGGAACGGACCGCGATTTTTATTGAGCATCCGGTACAGCACCAGTCCGAGCGAATACGTATCAACGCTGAAGCCGTATTCCCGACCGGCGTAGACCTCCGGCGCCATGTAGCTGTACGTTCCCTTTTTGGACAAGCCCGAGGTCGTCCGCTCGATCGTGCGCGCGATACCGAAATCACCGAGCTTATAGTCTCTGTTGTCCGAAATGAAGATATTTTCCGGCTTGATATCGCGGTGGATGATGTTGTACCGCTGGCACAGCTCCAGCGCCTTGCAGATATCGATGCCGAGCCTGATAATGTCCCGCCGCGCCATCGGGTGCTCGTAGACATACGGCAGCAGCGGGTGCAGCAGCTCCATGCGGATGAGAATGTCCCAGCCGATGCCGTCGGGGTGCTCCAGCACGCGCAGGTCCTCGCAGCTGACGACGTTTGCCGTACCCTTGAGCTTGAACATGATGGAAAACTCATGCATAAGCTCCTCGACGATGCCGTGAAAATATGCCTCGGCCTGCGAAACGCTCATACCCTCGGAGATCACGCTCCGGACCTCCGCGCTGCTCTGCGGCACCGTGATCACCTTCAGCGCCGCCCGGTACGTCTGCCCGAACTCGCTGCGCTCGATTTCAAATACTTTTCCATAGCTGCCTTCGCCAAGCAGCCGCGTTATATTCCAGCCATCCAAAACAGCCGCATCAACTGAATATTCCATATTTCTCCTCTGTTTTTCCACACTTATCTTATTGGTCTTTTGCTCTGCCGTCACGCACTTTCAAAAAAAGCCAATCGAAAATCAGTCTCTTATGCAGGACTATCTTCCACTTTCAGCCCCACATAATGCACAACTCCACCTTCAACGTAAACCGTTGCTGTCTGCTCATTGAGTTGATAAGTAAACGTAAAGTCGTCATCACTATACCAATTATACTCCAGCTGTGCACCATTCTTCAGAATCCATTGGAGGGGTACATGGGGCGGCATTTCAGGAAAGCCGAATAATTCCAGTGCCATTTCCGCCGCATCCCCGACCTGCAATGCGCCAAGCGCGACGAAACCAGGTTGGTTTATACAGATGTCGCAGACAGCTCCACCCACGGGTGCAGCAAATAGAAACCCGAATTCATTCTCTTCGTAACCGGCAGGAATTGGCATATCCATACCAAAGCAATTGTACACCGTGTCTTGTGTAGCATCGTTCATCAGGTTGGATTTGGCGTAGGGATATGACGCATAAATGCTCTTGGCTGTTTCAATGCTCGTCTCTCCCAGCACCACGGAATCCACTGTCATTGGGAGCACCAGATCGCGAACCATCGGCCAAAGCTCGTCCTGCAGTTGCGCTGACAACAGTTCCGCTTCCCATTTTTTCAATTTTATCTCCGCATCTGCGTTGGGTTCAAGTTCCAAAGCAACTCGATAGTCTGCCGCAGCCCGCTCCAAATCAACAAGCTTTTCATAGGTGTCGCCACGGCCCAGGAAGGCTTCCGCCCGCTTGGGATCAATCTCAATCGCCGCCGTAAAGGCCAGAATGGCCTCTTCATACTTCCCCTCGGACAGGTAGCGCACGCCGAGGTCATACTTTGCCTGCCAGCCGGGGGCTTCGTCCGCCGGTTCGGCGGCTTCCGGGGCTTTCTGGCACGCGGCAAGCGACAGCAGCAACAGCGCTGCCAGAAGGATATAAAAGAAGCGTTTCATATCGATTCTCCTATTGCATACCGTTTTCCCGTCCGCGCAGGATCACGCGTACCGGATCTCCACGGATTCTATCATGTAATAAAACGGGATCTCGCCGTCGAGATTTACATTCGGGTTGACCCGCAGCTTTGCCAGCGCGGTCATGTATAGGCCATCCATGGGGAAAGAATAGGACAGCTTGAGCACGGCGCTGCCATCCTCCGAGCGTTCGAAGCCGTCCAGCGCCACCTGTACCGCGCCACGGTCGCCTATGCCGAAATAATAGCATGTATCACTGTCCTTCGGACAATAGCTAGGCACATAATCACGCGGCGGCAGCTCTACGATATGTCCATACATCGCATTTGCAACATCCTGCACATTTTGACGGCTATCCATCCGGTAACCTTTGTACATCCAATAATTGACGTCATCGGCATCAAGGTATCCCCTCTGATTGATTTCGTAGTTATAAATTGCCGTCCAGAAGCGGTTGGCATCTGTTTCGTCCGGATAGAAAATTCCCTCGCCCGAATCGGTGCTGTTCAGCATATCCGCGTATGCGTCTACAAGCTTCCGCGCACTGTCGGCAATGGTGTCATATGGCAGCGTATCGATATAGGCCAGTATTCTCGATTTGGAAGCTACCTCTGACGCGAAGTAGATCGTCATTTAAGTTTGCACCATTTGTGCCGTAACTGTGATTTTCCGCCCCATTCTCCAGCCGTCACCACAACATCGCTCCGCTTTACTCCCGGAGCAGCCATGCTGTCTCGGCAGCCTCAAGCTGCTGCAGCGTGTCGGCATCGACAACGCCCGTTTGGGTAAGTGAATGGTTCTTTTGCCAGCGCATCAGCGCCGCTTCCGTAGCCTGGCCAAAATCGCCGTCAACAACCACGCCATCATAGTTCATGACAACCAACATAGCCTGTACATATTTGACGTCCTCTCCCTGGCTGCCGCGCTCCAAGGTGCGCTCCGGGCGGGGATAGAGGCTGCGGTCCGCTCTGGTTTCTGCGGTGATGGTATAGGGGTCGGCGCTGCTTTGGGCCTTTGCCACGTGCGTGATGATCCACCGGCCGCTGCGTTTCTCAAATGAAATGGTCTGAACGGAATCAAAGTAATCTCCAAAACGCATCAGATCACATTCCGCCTCGCAGGTCGTTTCATCGAAGCTGACGATTTTCAGCGTCTGCGGGTCATAGTTAAATACGCCGTATCCGCGCCCGCCGCGAACCAGATACAGCCCGCCGTCAAATTCCAGAATATTCGCGTCCAGCACATCCGAAACCGTCGCGTAAGGGCTTTGCATAATGCCCAGACTGTCTACATCCATATATTCTCTCAGGTTATCCAGCATCTGCTCTTTACTGGAATAGTTCGAAATCGTGTTATAGGAGCTATACGTTGGATCGATGGCCTCGTCCTCTGCAAGCGAACGTTCAAGCTCCGAGGTGGTCATCGGAGACGGCACAAGGCGCTTGATTCTTCCGTACTGGCCGTTTTCATAGGAAACGATCGCCATATACGATCCCTGGCCCTCAACAAAGAATGTCTCACCCTCGACCGCGTTCAGCCATGCCAGATTCTCCTGCAAAAGCGCCAGAAGCTCCTGCTCGCTCAGCTGCGGCTGTTCCGGCTGCCGGCTGGCCTGTATGGAATCGCGCAGGTACTTTCTGCAATTCTCCGGGGTGTTGGCTAGGAAGTGCAGCACGTATTCGTCGTCAGCTGTGCAGGCTGCAAGGCGCTCGTCGAAAACAGCCTCGGAAACCTCCACATCATCGAGGTAGCATACCCGCTCACCGGACACATCCTCGGTTTTCGCGTAGCTCCAGAAATCATGATGCTCGATCTGCACGCCGTCCCAGCGGACATACTGCAGCTCGTAACCGGCAGACGTGCCGTGGCCCTCATTGACAATGGCCCCCGCCGTGGTGACGCGGACATCGGGATTGATCCAGGTATCGACAAAGCCGTTGTACAGCTCCATCACCTGATCGTTTTGCCATGTATAGAGCGTATAATCGGTCAGCGCGATCTGCTCAGACTGCCCCTGCGTATCAATTTCGCCGCAGATCAGCTCCGGCGTGCCGTCTTCGTCCAGATCGGCAAGCGCAAAGCCCATCGTGCCGTCTGTGCCGAGCAGCGCGGCATAGCCGCGCTGCGCCTCCTGCGGCCACAGCTCGCAGAGCGCCTGCAAATATCGTTCTTCACCCGTCTCGAGATAACGCGCCTGCAGCCGCTTCGCAAGCTCCTTCCCGGTTCCAAGCGCCCGGCTGCATTCGATCAGACGCGCAAGCACATCCTCGTCCTTTTCGAGCAGCTTTTCATAATAGGACTCCGCCTTTTCATAGTCCTGCGCACCGTAGTACGCATCCGCCGCGCGGCGGTACAGCTCGTCCGTCTCGCTCCCCCACTGCATTGCCGATTCGTAATCCTCCGCAGCGCTGCGGTATGCATCCGTCTGTTCGCTGCCCTGCGCGCTCTGCGCCAGCTCCCAGTACGCGTCGCCTCGCTGCTCATACGCCTGCGCGTTCTTCGGGTCGATCTCGATGGCTGCGGTAAAGGCCAGAATCGCCTCTTCATACCTTCCGTCCGACAGATAGCGCACGCCCAGATCGTACCGGGACTGCCACGTCGGCGCGGACTGCTCCTCAGCGTCAACGGAATGCGCGGAACAGGCGCTCAGCAAGCCGAGCAGCGCCAGCAGGAAACACATCATCTTTATTCTTTTCATACTTTTCTCCATTTTTTCCAAATATCTATAACGCAGACAAAAGGGGCAGCGTGGAAGCACTGCCCCTTTGTAATTCTGTCTTAGTTGAAGCTGCTCTGCATGGTCGCCTTCAGGCCCTGATCCGTGTTCTGCAGCTCGCGGGCCGCCGTATCCATCAGCGTTGCGTAGCCCTCCAGCATTTCAGAGAAGCTTGTGAAGCTGCTCTGCATACTCTCAAACTTTGCAACAAACGCAGCCTGTGCCTCGCCCTTCCAGGTCTCGTTCAGCGCAAGGATCAGCGAGCGCAGCCGCGCCATCGTGTCAACGGTATTACCTTTTTCCCACAAGAGCCGCCTTACCTCTTGTCCATCACGATATATCGGAAAATTAAACTCTATCGACTTCAAAGGCATC
>ERZ827168.5085-NODE-5085-length-11359-cov-7.947010_pt1 | contig 11359 bp, 8 predicted proteins | sample MGYA00519868_ERZ827168 | MGnify/ENA primary metagenome ERZ827168 (study PRJEB31778, sample SAMEA3449271) | human gut metagenome | biome: human gut; feature: human-associated habitat; material: faeces | place: United Kingdom | collected 2010/2012 ...
GGGCCGTTCACATGTTGGTTTTCTTATGTTTTGGTGGTTGCGGAGCGGACTCTACATATTTCTGTTAACCAATTAACGTCTTTGGACGGAAGTTTATCCTGCAATAAACGAAGCATTTCTGAAATATTGGTCTGAAGGCCTTGCGTTTCGGCTGCGAAATAACCGTCATCTTCCGGTTCCGTCAGCAACTCAACTGATTTGGAGTAGATCCATAGCTCTTCGGCAATATCCCCAATAGAAGGTTCTTCGGCCTCTATGGCGCCCCTTTCCGTCAAAACATATTTTTTCGCAAAGCAGTTGAGCATCTGCGCCGTCACGTCCACCGGATATGGGACCATCTGCTTTTCAAGCAATGAATAGTCTTCTGACTCAATCGTTTTTTTGACATCAGCGAGCATCTGTCGAGAGAGCTGCAACGCCGTAGGGGTTATTTCTTCAAGATCGTTTGCAGACAATATCACCAGATAGTCAAAGGGAGCTTCAGAAAACGCAATACTGCCCAGGAGCCATTCAGTTAAATTGCCTTCCAATGTCATATCAAAATCATCAACTACGATGGGATAATATCTCAATATGCCAATGGTGTAAATCTGATCAGGAAAATGAATCGAGTACTTGGATGCCAATTCCGATAATGCCTCTTCTGCAATCCTTCTCTCTTTCCAACAGTGCCTGTCATACCAATCCTTGATCTGATATTTATCAAAATATCTGTTCGGTGCGTGTTCAAGGTAATAACTGCAGCACATGGCAAGCCGTTTGATGTTTCGTTCTTCCATTGCGCAAAGAACCCGCTGCCTTTCCTGAATATCAAATTCTGCCGCAACCTCTGAAAAGTAGTTTTGCATCAGTACAAGAGCACTCTGCGCCGCTGTGAGATTTACCATAGGCAACCGCCGCTTCTGCTCATCTCTAGTGAGAATCCCCGCAAACTGATTAAAGAAGTTTTGTACACTTTGGAAGTATTCTCCTTTTTCCTTTTCCAGTCCCTCCGGCAGCGCAGCTTTTTTCTCAAACGGACGGTCCTCTTTGGGATATCGCTTTTCTCCTGTGGTCATCTGAGTAAGCTCTTCATGGAGCTGATCGATTTCTCTGCCCAAACTTCCTAATGGCTTTCCATTCAGGAGCTTATCCATGCAGGCGCAGCACTTATCGGCAAGCAGACATATCTTCTCTCTCACACTAAACCAATAATCTAACCATTCGCTTACGGTATCAAATTCGTAATTGCTCATAATGGTCTTATTCCATAACGATGTTAGGTTTTGATGAAACATGATCACAATGTTTCGAATGGGCATCGCTTTATGTGCATCGTCGGGAACAGAATAAGTCGAAAGCAGATCAACTGTCGGCTTGAGCGCATCCGCACAATACAAATCGAAAATAGGCAAGGTCTTGCAAAGAAGTTTTAGCCTTGAGACGCTCTGCTCATTCCCCGTTTTGATATTGCGTAATCGAAGGATATACTCAACATGAATCGCATTTTTTTCGGAATCAATAAATACCCTATGTGATCTTGTCCGCTGCTTGAGGTACGTAAGAATACTCTTAAGATTTCGTTCCACAAATTCCATATATTTCTCTCTGTTCCCGCAGTAGGAGAGATACATCAGCGTAGAAATGCACTCCAGCGTCAATTTTTCCGACTTGCTCCAAAGATCGTCCAGAGAAAATCCGGCCGACACATTCCACTCCGGATTGATGTTATAGATCCACTCAGAAATGGAGGCATAGGCCGTGATGTCCTTTATTCCGTCAAAACGAAGGGGGCGCAGTTTCCTATATAGACAACCGCAGAAAACATAGACATACGTATCCTGCAAATGGCAGGCGGGAATACGCTCCCGCAATCGGCAAAGATATTCTATATTCTTATTATCCGGAAATGTTTCCCGCATTTTGTCCAGCGTATCCATCGACACACCGAAATCCTCGAATACAGCAAATGGGCACATTTCGGTCGATAGAAGGAAAAGACCGCCGTGGGCATCTGCATCGTCAAACGTAGCCCGATTGGAAAGGAAATACTGCATCACATTCCCTGAAAAAAGCCCCTGTATTGCAGAAGTATAGTTTGAAAGGTCTTTTTCATCCCATAGGCTCTCGACCGCATCGCAGAAAAATGTCTCTTTGTTCAGGGTAAACTCCGGTAGATGGGAAAACAGTATCGGCAGGTCCGCTTTGTCCGCCATTTTCATAACGGAAATGGCGGTATCGTCAATCGGCAGGAATTCATGCAGTCTCTCTACAACATGCTTTGACCGAATGGGATGCAGACCCTCAATATACCTGCTCTCTTCATTCACGTGCACAAGAAACTCGGATTCCATACTTTTTAAGAGCTCACCAAAATCTGAGCCAGAGTCTTCTGATTGACTCGCATAAAGGTTGACAACAGAAAGACTGACTCCGCAAAGATCTGCAAAACATACTTTGCGTAGGATTTCACATTTTGCTTTACCAGAAGATGATTGTCCTATTTCGGATATTTGTGAGGCTATTCTTTCTGATAACATCTCGCCATGAGTAAGCAAGTAGACATATTCTATAAGTAGTTGTCTTTCTGCAATCTTATTCCATGCTCTTTGCCAGCTTGTTATGCTTGGGTGAAGTTGCTTAGCCTCTCTGAATAGATTGAATATCTCTATTGCTTCCTTTTCTTCTAAAGCCGGCTTAATTACTTTCAAAGACTGAATATTGCTCAAGTCGCCACTATAATTATACCAATCAATCTCACGCGATGTGATGAGCAACTTATAATGACAATGCAATTCGGATTGTAAGAGTTGAACAAGATAATTCCATTTGCTGAGATGGTTATCCAGATTGTCAATTAAGATGAGAATCTTTTCACCAAGCTGAATTCTTGCTTTAAAATATTGGGCAATATTCCCAATCTCTTTGATTTCATCGCACCATAGCAATTGATATGGTATATATTCATTTTGGAGGATATATGCTGCCTGCAAAGCCAGCGTGGTTTTTCCTTGCCCGCTAGAAGCTTTAATTACAGTAACTGTGTTTTCGCAAATGGAATTAATAACATCTTTTTCTAAGCTCGGTCGTTTGATTGGAAACCCACTTGCTATATCTGCTGGTGTTGCTTTTTTCCCCTCGTAAAAACTACGACCTTCATCAAGACTAGGCTTAGAGTAGTCCAGTTTATGAATCCAACTATGAGCTGGATTCTGAGGGCCCTTACTGATATCTATTTTGACAGATTGGATTTGGGAATCTAATTCCGCTTTGGTCACATAGGCCCGCTGCTCCATTTTTTCAAAGCAAAGGATTTTTATGCTGTTTGCAAATAAAGAAACATTGTCCGTGTTAATCTCATAAGTTCCAATTAAGGCTTTTTCAATTTCAGCAGCAAGTATAGATTTTTCAATTTTCTCAAATGACAAATGTGAAATAAATTCATCGAAATCATATACAGACCAATTCCAAGAAGGAGTGTTTTGCTTGATATTTGAAATCACACCAGTCCAATAGATGCGTGATTTTTCGTCCAGATCAGATGCAAATATCTTACTTAGATTGCCTTTTGCAACAGGAAAATCATAAACCAGCTTAAAAAATCTATTTTGATCCAGCAAATATGCTTCAAGAAAGTTTTTAAGCACATCAGGCAAAAAGCTGGCATCCTGTTTGTTGACGGAATATTTCAGCTGTATATGCGTGACATCACTGCTGTCATTTTTCTGCTTAATACAATCAATATCTTCAATTCCCTCAAGCTGAAAAGAAATGCCCGGACTTGATGACGAAAGAATTAAATAGCACGAATACAAGAATTGATACGAGTAGCCTCTGAGGGCGATTTGTCCGCCATCTCTGGAAGCATTTAATTTTTGGATATTGGCTTTTGGAACTGCAACTTTTTTGCCTTTCTTGTTCGTTCCTTTTCCCACATTCATCACCTTTCAATTTCTTATTGTTATTGTTAATTTACAAGTGCAGCTAATCAGCGCATATCAAGTTTTCCAGTTCAGAATATCGAAAAACTCTATTTCTGTAGGAAGGTAGATGGCATTCAACAATTCCATAGCCTTGTAATGAATGAAACAATTTAGATACTGTATTAAAAGAGAATCCCAGGTTTCTTTCGGCAACTGTTATTGTTGTAATAGGAGTATCCTTGAGATAATTATAAATTTCAAATATACTTTTTGTAGATTTGCCAATCTCCGTAAGGCGATGCTCATCTAGTGCAATGATACGCTCGTATTGTGTCATTAGCTTGGCGGATTTTTTGGCTACTTCACCTACAGCATTTACAAAGAACTTAATCCACCGAATATAACCACCGCTGTATTGGGTAGACCGAAGCAAGTCAAAATATTCATTCTTGTTGTGATACAAATACTCAGACAAACATATCAGTAGCTTTGCTTCTCTAGCGATATCACTCAGCATCATCGGCACAATGATTCTCCCAACAATACCGTTATATCGCTCAAATGGATGAATCATTTCAAACTGGTAATGCACCAAGGCAGCCTTAATCAACGGATCAGTTTTTTTGTCGTTATAGAGATACGCAGAAATATCAGCCAGTGCCGGCAGTACTGCATCCGGTGCTGTGGGGTTGTATCCTTTGAGGTTCGTCTTTGCTCCTAACCAAAATGTTTGATGATCCCTAACGCTCATCGGATTATCCTCTGATTCTCCGTAAAGGGCGATGCCGCAAATTCGGCTCAAATCAGGGGCGCAGATTTCCATATTTAGCGCTGCTCTGTATGCCGCCTCCAAGTCTATGATTGGAGATATGTTACCTTTGGCAGTTCCTCGACTGGTGAGTACCTCTTTGAAATCAGGATTGTCATAGTCAATCATACGAGAATAAGTACACTCTTTCAAAAGCATTAGCTCAGCAAATGCTTCTTTGTTTGGTGCATACTTAATGAGCCCTTCCAGAAAGCCAATGTTCCTATGGGCATCGATTAGCAACATAGCCAATTCGTCATCCATCTGATATATGTTCCCACGCATCAAGGGGCGAGGGGTGAAAGAATAGAATTTGAGACTGTTCTTTCCGGGTTCGATGTGCTCAATATAATCACCTGTGTAAGGCAGCATCACATATACCTCAACAACTAAAAGTCATTTTCAGTATATCATCGGTAAGGAGAATAGAAAAGCACTATTTCCTGATTTATTTCAAAATATCAGGAAATAGTGCAATAAAAATCAGAAATGGAGTTCCATGAATTAGACATACTCATGCAACTGTTTTTTTACTGTTTTTTCACCTTTTTGCTCTTAATTTCACTAATCTTTTATGGTGTTTTAACCGCTTTTCTTGTACTTATAGTTTAAATTATACTCAAATATCTATTGAATGTGGTTTTGTCGTCAGCTTAGCGTAAGCGGGTAGATTTCATTTAAAGTCATGTATTCATTTTAATGGATAGGTACATGCTATGGAGCGTTTATGTTATTTCTTTTTTACTATCTAGGTAGCATAAAGATTAAATGTTAAAAAAACGCCATAGGTTGTGCCTATAGCGCTTTTCTATATAGTTTATAATTCGACAAAAATCTGATTCTCTACTTTTATATTGATTGGTACAAGATTTCGATATTGAGCTAAAATATCGTCATATAAAACTCCAGGATATTTTGGAATCTCAACTGTGATGGCAACAAAATATTTCATGGGTGTAGTCCCAGCAATATCTCTATTCATTCCATGAAGTATGAAGAAAGGATTGCTCAAAGAAGACGCTCTCATAGTAATAGTTTTTTTGGTCACAGTATCCCATTTTAAATGCTGTGACCGTAATTCATCTTCACTCAAAAATTGCTTTGGCGGTTTAGAGATTGGTAGATCAGAACGACTATATCCTAAATCGTATAGTTCTTTTTCTGCGTCTGTTCCCACAAAGGCTGCTTTTTGCTTTCTACCATGTATTGTGTTTTTGAAATAATTGTAATGTTTATCATGCGGGTAAAAATAATCTTCTACACAATTACAGGTATAAGAATCAACATCATTTGGGTTTAATTCAGATAAAGTTGAAAGCGTCCATGTTATATTGGCATTGCATTTAAGCCCATTTATATCAGGGAGAAGAACAGGGAGTTCTATATTTTGTTTAGGAGCAATATTTCCTTCATATAAAACAACAACTTTATTGTCTTCACAATTTAGGATATTTGTAACATCATCAATACAGAATCCGAATCCTATTTCTTCGATGCTATATTCATCTGAATCTTCTGCCGTGTGAATAAGCAATGTTTTAGCCATGTGCTGAGAGATTTCAGAGGATAATGCCATCATTTTTCCTAGTTTACCAGTAACAATAGGTGAGGCAAAACTGGTTCCACATTCTACAGTTGTTTTATTTGGTATAGTGCTTATTAAAACAGCTGGATTTTCTGGTGCTCCTCCAAATTCCAGAACATCAGGCTTTACTTTGCACCCCTCACGTCCAGGGCCAATGCAACTATAACTAGCTCTTATCTTTTCTCCATTTTTGTCAAATGTATAAGCACCAATCCCTAAACCATTAACCAAGTCTGAAGGAGCTTGTATCCTATTAAAAGGATAAGGCAAATCTCCGTCATTTCCGACAGCAACACAAAATAGTGGATGATGAGGAAGCATGGAAAGTCTATCCAATGCATAGGTAAAACGACTAATGTCATCATCTACAATTGCACCACGAGGACCAAAAGATAAATTATATAATACAGTTTCTGTATAGTTATGCACGATTTCTTCTATTTGGTCGATTGCAGGATATAGACCGCTATCTTCTATAGGATTTCCCGTTTGCTGTTGGGGTAATACTCTATATGAGTCAACAGAAACAATCGGTGTTTCAAGCTGTTCGGTTGATGGTTTATAATTCAACAGTCCGTATAAAACAGCACCACAAACAGCAGTTCCGTGTGCAATGAGTGCTGGATGTCCAGAGATAGGTGTCAGTTCATGTGCGGTGACAAAATCTTTTAAATGAGGTAATGTTGAATCAGCACCACCATCAAAAACGCCTATTCGCATTTGAGGAGTCCCTTTATATAATGGTGGAACTGGTGCGTCAAAAAAAGAGTTACCACGCATATTGGGTATATTAAGTTCTCCTAAAGGATGAACTGTTCTTAAGGGGTTAAATTTTACCAATCGTTCTAATGTTTCATGATTACATACGGCAGCACAGAACAAAGGGCCATTTTCATAACCGGATATTTTATATTTATCTGTTTCTAAATCTAAAAGGGTTAAGAATTGTTGCATTGCAAAAGTGTCATTCCATATAAATGGGTGTAAAACAATTTCAACTAATCCGCTATCCCATGTACTTGAAAAGCCTGAAATTTTTTCTGTAGAATCAAGTAAATCAATTGTCCGAATAGTTGAAATTTGATTTTGCCAGGTAACAGTGTTGTCTTTTTGTCCAGACTCCAATATGTATTTTAGGTTTTCTAGTCCGCGATCACTGGTTTTTGCAAAATATAATTTCGATTTAACCAGACCTTCTTCAGACTTTGAAATTATATATTTACGACCGCCAATAGGAGTAATACCATCCACCGATAAAATCATATCAGGTGAATAAGATTTAGCTTCAAATTTTGGTTCCATACGAATGCAGACAACTTTTTCTTGTAAAAAAATTTCGTCATTTCTTTGGACTTCTTCTTGAATAGAAGCAATGTCCTTGATTAAAGCTATTTTATTTTCGTGATAAGTATGGGGGAGTTTTTGAGGTCCTCCATAGTAACGTTTTTCAATATCTTTTACATATAATTCTCCGCGTCCTAAAATAGGATGTTTGTTACTCATTTAATATACCTCCTCATATAATCAAGTGTTTTTTATTGAAAATTCAAGGTTTTTCAACCTTTCATATCTCAGTGAATAAGCCACAGCTATGAGCATTTCGATGTATCAGGTACTGAAATAGCGGTTAAATGGTATACGAAATAAAACGTCATTGATTTTCGCTTTACTGGCCTTGTGTATACCCTTCCCTCTATGGCAGCTAACCTCCTATATCCACCAGGATCATCTCTGTCTCCAGAGGTCCTAACTTCCTTCGTCCTGCCTGCCCATAACCAGGGTGTCAGCTATGCTCCGTTACAGGGTCATGCCCTCCGTTCTGTAAATAACGACTTACAGATGTTGCTGGGATTTTTGTTATTTTTGATATATCACGTATGCTCAAAGACGGGTCTGCCTCTCGGAGCGAGTTGCAAAGTTCTATTTTCTGTGTTTTACTATCGCAGGAATTTAAGCAAAATTCTTCAAAAACAATTAAATCGGAATTATTCCCAGCTAAAACAATCTTTCTTTTGACATGTGTACATAGTTTGCAAATATCGGCAGCACTGATATGAGCCGTTTGTTGTATTGCAAAAGAAAGCGCTTTTGGCGATAGCATATCATAATACTTGCCTAAGTATCTTTGTAATAATAATTTGCGTTCACTTGTTTCTGGAGTTATGAATGTGATTGTTCGATCAAAACGTCTCCATATGGCTTTGTCTAATAAATCAGGATGGTTGGTTGCTGCAATAATAATGCTTTGACTTGGCCACGTTTCTAATTCTTTTAGCAAGACATTGACTAATCGTTTTAATTCTCCTAAATCTGAAGCATCATCTCTACGTTTGGCAATTGCATCAATCTCATCTAAAAGTAAAATTGATGGAAACGATTTTGCATAATCAAAAATATTCTTAATATTTTGACCTGAACGACCAAGATAACTTGAAATAGAAGTGGCTAAGTCCATTGTTACTAAAGGTAGATTTAATTTGTAAGAAAGCCATTTTGCAGAATAGGTCTTTCCTACGCCTGGTTCACCAATAAAAAGTAAACTATTTGGTGGAGTAATATCCTCAATAAGTAGTTTCTCGATTTCTGTCCTTTCGAGTATGAAATTGTTTAGTTCCTCCATGGTCTCTGATGATAATATGGGAGGGTCGATTTCTAAAGGTTCTTCTGCTTTGCAAAGAGTAAAACGAGTTTCTCTATCGATTGGAAGTGGTTGTACATCGGCAGATCTTATGGCAGAAGCTCCATTCCTGGAGTAAGTTAAAGATTGAGAAATTTCCTGAGCAATATTAGGTTGCTTTTTTTTATATAACTTAACCAACATAGTAGAAATTTCTTCAACCAATCTCCGGTCATTATCTAAACATGCCCGTACTAGTTTTGGTACTAATTCATCACTGTTCATCATTTCACCTCATAAATGCTATTTTGGTACAGATAAATTATACTATAAATTCAATGCAAAATCAATAAAAATGTTCCAAAATATAAAGAATGTCAAAAATGGAACAGTAGCCGAGAAAAAAATACATTAGGAAGTTTAAAGCCTATAATGTTAAGAGTTTCTATTTCATTTGATGAGTCCAAGTCATCTAATCATTTATCAAAATACTTATTTAAGTTCTAAGTCCACCCCAAAAGATGAAACGCCCACGGCAATCAGCGGCCAGCAATACACCGGACCGCTGGCACTATTAAATTTTGTCGTTAATGAAACAGCCTCCTTTATTTGACAATTTTCTCATCATATTTCAACTTGGAAAAGGAATTGAATAAATGACGGCAAACGCTCAAACCCCTTGAAAATAAAGGCTTTTTCCGTTTGTCGTTATTATACCGTAACGGCACAGTCATGTATCGCTGCTGATCGACATGGGCTTCAGTGCCGTGGCAATTGCCGACCGCGTGGGACATGAAAGCATCGACATCACCTACCGTTACGCCCATCTCTTCCCCTCGAAGCAGGCGGAGATGGCCAACAAACTGGACGATGAAAGGATGGTGAATCTGAATGTCAGCTAAGAACTGTGACCATCACAACCGCTGGCGGAACATCACCGTCGGCTTCCGGGTTTCCCCGGAGGAAAACGAGCAGCTGAACAGAGCGGTGGCTATGTCCGGGCTCCCGAAGCAGGAGTACTGCTATCGGAAATGCATGGACAACAGCATCACTGTCACCCCGAATCCGCGAATCTTCAAAGCGCTGAAAACCGCACTGGATGATGTATGGACAGAGCTGAGACGCATCAGCACCGGAACCCCGCCCAGCGATGAGCTGGTGAACGACATCACACTGATTGCAAAAATGCTGAACGACATGAAAGGAGAATGAACATGACCAGTATCTTTGAACAGCTCGGCGGCACCTATACCCGAGGAAGCGACGGCATGCTTTACCCCAACCTCACTTTGGGCACCCGGGAACATCGCCCTATCGGCCGGTGGGGACAGATGCACAGGGCCTATCTGGAAATAGAACATCCCGGCCTGTATGATCGGATGATCCTGAATGGTACTCTGGACAGGAATCTGGCAGATGCAGAGGAACGTGCTCAGGCCATGCTGGAGCAGTTGACCCGGCGGATGGCGTTGCAGGAAGGCGTCACGGAAAACCTGAAGGCTGCCGACCAAATGGAATGGATCCGCAGGATGAACAGCATCCGCAGCAGAGTGGAAGAAATCGTAAGGGATCAGATCATCAACACCCTGTAAGCAAAGGAAACCAATCATGGAAAAAGCAAAACGAAACATTCACTACAGCTTCAAAGTGTCGCCTGATGAGGATGCCGCCATCCGACAGAAAATGAAATCCTTCGGCATCCGGAACCGATCCACTTACCTCCGGGCGATGATGCTGAACGGATACCTGCTGAAGCTGGATCTGCTGGAAATGCATGAGGCCGTTCGCCTGATGGGCAAGATGAGCGGCAACATCAATCAGATCGCCCGAAGGCTGAACGAGCATGGCTCGATCTATGAAACCGAAATGGACAAAATCGTCGATGAGCAGAGAGAACTGAAGGAACTCCTAAGCCAGCTTCTGCAACGGCTGGGACACGACCATGGATTACGAACAGAGAAAAAAACATAGCAACACAGCGGCGGATGGTGCAGTCACATCCGCCGCATACTTTTGAAAAGGGGGAATGTCATGGCAACCACCCATATCATTTCGATCCACGTTGGAAAAGGCAAAACAGCACATCAGAGCCTCAAAGAGCGACCGGATTACATCATGAACCCGGAAAAGACGGACGGTGGGATTCTGATCTCGTCCCACGCCTGTTCCCCCGAAACTGCAGCGGAGGAGTTCATGCTGTATCGTCAGGAATACCTGAACACTACCGGCAGAAAACGCGGGGATGAGGTGCTCGCCTATCATGTGCGGCAGGCTTTCAAGCCCGGGAAGATCACTGCGGAAAAAGCAAATGAGATCGGGAAAGCATTGGCCGAACGACTAACGGATAAGCAGCATGCTTTCGTGGTAGCCACACACATTGACAAACAGCACATCCACAACCACATCATATTCTGCGCTACAAGCCTGGACGGCCGGCAGAAATACAG
>ERZ827168.5090-NODE-5090-length-11352-cov-3.085864_pt1 | contig 11352 bp, 9 predicted proteins | sample MGYA00519868_ERZ827168 | MGnify/ENA primary metagenome ERZ827168 (study PRJEB31778, sample SAMEA3449271) | human gut metagenome | biome: human gut; feature: human-associated habitat; material: faeces | place: United Kingdom | collected 2010/2012 ...
TGGAAAAAGGTTCTCCCTCCCCGCGCCCCTCCCTTCCAAAAACTTTTGCCGCTGGCCTGCGGGGATGTCGGCGCTTGTGTTCCGTGCAACAGGGTGAATCCCCTTCTGTGTGCCTCAGACAGCGCGCGATGCTCGTTTTCATTATCGCATCAGCAAACCATGCTCCCCAGCCTGTAAACGAACCGGCGTCCAATGAGGCCTCGGGCAGCAGGCACGTTTTCAGGTGGACCATGCGGATCCCGGATCTTTTCCCGGATACGCTAGACTAAAAAAAGCTGTTGTCACAGCCATAACCGCTGCGTCCGGAAGACTGACGCGGGATAGCTGCAAAAGCAGGCCCGGCTGTGCTCTTGGTTTACGGCCTTTTGCTCCATGACGAGCTGATTTGCCATCCTACCGACTGCGGTCTGCGTTCTTTTCAGGGTAATCTTTGATTTCTTCATGCGTTAGCCTGTACCACGCCGAGAGAAGTCAGAGTGCGGGCTAATCTCCTTCAACCTGTGCCCTTCACGCTGAAATGGGCTTGCACAAAGTGTTTCTTATGGATAGTATATAAGTATTGATTATTAAATTTATTAAGGAGGCTCCATGAAAAAAATCGTCCTGGGGACCACTCTGGTCCTGGTCGGTATCGCACTTTATACCAGTCTTGCGCTGGCGGCAGAAACGAGCCCGCTTGCCAATGCCATCGCCAAACAACTTGAAACGGCGCCGCAGTCCATCGACATGCAGGCGGCCCCCGGCTATCTGGGGATTCCCGGCGGGCCGCAGACCAACATGTTGCTGGCCTTCGGCTGGGCCCTGTGGGTGGGCTGGATCTTCTCCACGGTAGGAGCTTTTGGCGGCGTCATGGCCGGTGTGGGTCACATGAGTGTGCATGGCCTGGGCGCCTATGCCAAATCCTTTGGGCAGACGCCCCTCAACAAATCCATCACCGACTCTGTGCGGGCGTCCAACCAGATGCTGGCCGGGCTTTCCGCGGCCCTGAGCACCTTCAGCTACTATCGTCTGAAGCGTATCGTGCTGCCGCTGGGGATCGCTCTGGGGCTGGGGTCCATCGTGGGCGCTTTCATGGCAGTCAAGCTGACGGCCGGTAAACTGAATTTTTCCTCGTATCAGGGCTATTTTGGTCTCTTTGTCCTGCTGCTGGGCTGCTATCTGATGTGGGAGACCTCTCCCGCCGGGCAGCGTTCCAAGGCCAAGGCCAAAGAAGCTGCCAAAGCTTTCGAAGCGTCGGTGAAAAACAAGAATCCCGGTGAGGTCGTGGAGACCGGTGTCCGTCTGCGCAGCTTCAGTCTGGGACGCTGCGTCTTCACCTTCTGCGGCGTGGAGTTCTCCTTCAATCCTGTGCTGCCGTTCGTGGGCGGTATCGTCATCTCTTCCATTGCCGCCTTCCTGGGTGTGGGTGGCGGTTTCCTGCTGGTACCTTTCCTGACCAGCATCACCCAGCTGCCCATGTATCTGGCCGCAGGAACGTCCGCTCTGGCCGTGCTGGTGAGCATGATCACCGGTATCACGACCCTGCTGCTGCATGGCGTGACTGTGGACTGGTCCCTGGTGGGGCTGGAACTGGTGGGCATCGCCGTGGGCTCGCTCATCGGGCCTTACACGTCCCGCTTTTTCTCGGACATCTGGCTGAAGCGCCTTTTCATCGTCCTTGCCCTGTATGTGGGTACGGATTACGTCTTGCGCGGCTTCTTCAATTACCGTATTTTCGGGTAACTACCGGAGGGCAGGGGCTTTCCCTGCCCTGTTTTTGCGCGGCATGAAAAGTTTTTTGTTGTGGATAGATCCCTGGTGCATCGCTCCGTACCGTTGGTTCCCGGAGCTGCCGGAATGGGGCTATATAGTGGGGACATGCGTACTGGCAGCCCAGGCCGTGCTGCTGGGTCTGCTGACCTTGCGGCTCGGGCAGCGCATGCATGCGGCCCGTCTCAAGGAACTGCGCACCGGGATGCGGCATTACCACAAGCTGAGTGAGCGAGGAGGCTTACAAGGCAGTCAATCGCCAGGGGCATGAGGCCTTTGGCTATTATTTTTCCCTCAACGGAGCCCTGTGGGTAGCGTCGTTATGGCCTGTCCCTCTGGCTCTGGCCTGGATGCAGGCCCGTTTCGGTACGGTCAGCCCCTCCCTTCCATTTTCTTTGCCCCTGTTGGGGCCTGAGCCGGGCTTCGTCTTCTGGTTCGTGCTGGCCTACATCCCCTTGCGCCTGCTGCTGGGACGTCTGGTATGTCCCGTCGGGCAGGACGGACAAGAGGCGATCATCGACTAATACACGCCCGCCATGCGGGCAGGAGTCCATATATGGCGTCATCCATCGTCTACTCCTTGTGCGGCATGTGCAATACACGCTGCCCTGTGGAGATTCATTGTGAGAACGGCGTGCCGCGCTGGATATGCGGCAACAGCCACAGTGCTTCCGGGGCGGCCCTGTGCCCCCGGGGCGCCGCGTCCCTGGCTCTGTATGCTGATGATGAACGTCCGCAGGGGCCGTTGATCCGTGCCGGAGAGCGCGGCGCAGGACTGTGGCGTTCCGTGAGCTGGGACGAGGCCCTGGATTATGTGGCGGAACGGTTGAAAACGATCATGGCCACCTACGGGCCGCGCAGTGTGCTCTGGTCCGAGCGGCCCGGGCCGTTCTCCGACATGAGCAAGGCCCTGATGCGCGGTCTGGGCTCGCCCAATTACTGCACTCATGATGACGCCTGTGCCCATAACGTCAACCAGGCCTCCTATTCCCTGACCGGTCACGGGCGCGGCAAATGGATCTATGATTTTAAGAACTGCCGCCATATCGTCGTGCAGGGCCGGAATTTTCTGGAATCTCTCAAGGTCGGGGAGCTCAATCAGGTGCTGGACGCGCTGAACAAGGGCTGTCGCCTGACCTGTGTGGACGTTCGTCCCACGGTGACGGGGCTCAAGGCGCAGCAGAACCTCTGCATCCGTCCCGGCACGGATCTGGCTCTCAACCTGGCAGTGCTGCATGTCCTGATCGAAGAAAAACTCTACGATGCCGCGTACGTGGAGCGTTATGTCCAGGATTTCGAAGCGCTGGCGGACTTTGTGCGTCCCTATTCGCCGCAATGGGCCGAAAGCCAGTGCGACATCCCGGCAGATGTCATCGCAGAGCTGGCGCGTTCCCTGGCCGCTGCGGCGCCGCAGGTCATCTGGCATGGCGGCTGGATGAGCACACGTTATCCCCAGTCGTTCATGGTCTGCCGTACGGCCTACCTCATCGACGCGTTGCTGGGCGCTTTCGGCAGTAAGGGCGGCCTGCTGCTGGCGGCGGGTCCCAAGGATGCCGGCCGCAAGGGCCTGCGCTCCTTCACCTCGCTGTATGCCGCCCCCAGGGAAAAGCGGGCGGACGGCGTCGGCTGGGCCGAACCGGCCTTTGCTCCCGGCGCCAGCCTGCTGCACAAGGCCTTCCGGGCCGTGGAAAGCGGGGATCCGTATCCCGTCAAGGCCTACTTCACCCTCAAGCACGACCCTCTGTCCGCCATGCCGGACCCTGAACGGCAGAAGGCCCAGCTGGCCGGTCTGGAGCTGATGGTCTCGCTGACCTTTTCCTGGTCGGATACGGCCTGGTTCAGCGATGTGGTGCTGCCCATGCCGTCCTTTGTGGAGCGGGGATCCCTGCTCCAGGTCAAGAGCGGCAGCAAGCCTGCCTTCATCATGCGCAGCCCGGCTGCGGATGTCCGTTTCGATACCCGGCCGGACTGGTGGATCCTGGGACAGCTGGCCCGCCGTCTGGGGTTGGAGGATCTGGCCTGCGAGACGCTGGAAGATGTCTGGCGCTTCCAGCTGGAAGGGACTGGTGTCTCCGTGGAGGATTTCCGGTACGGTTCCGTCTCTCTCGCAGATGCCCCCATCGATCTGGGCCCCCGTTTCGCGACGCCTTCCGGCAAGATAGAAGTCCTTTTCGGTCCCTGGCGGGAAGCCGGTCTGCCTTCGCTCATGCCCTGGCAGGACGTGCCCCGGCCGGGAAAGGGGCAGTTCCGCCTGATCGTGGGACGCAATGCGCGCCACACCCATTCGCACACCCAGAACAATCCCTTGCTGTACGACAGCCTGCCGGAAAACCGTGCCTGGATCGCCCCGGAACGGGCCCGCGAGCTGGGCGTGGAGGATGGAGATACTGTCCGTATGGAAAGAGCTGACGGCAAGGGTGGCGAGATCCGGGTGCGTGTCATCCCCGGCATGCATCCCGATGCCGTGTTCATGCTGCATGGTTTCGGGCATCGCCTGCCGGTGGAGAGCAGGGCCCGCGGCAAGGGACTGGCAGACCAGGAGTTCATGCATGGCGGACTGGACAAGGAAGATGCCATGGTCCACGGCCTTGCCCTGCAGGAGCATTTCGTGACCCTGCGCCCCGTCCGCAATGATCATGCCCGGGAGGAAAACTGATGAGCAGTTCCACCTGTATCGTTTTTGACGAAAAACGCTGTGTCAATTGCAAGGCCTGCGAGATCCACTGCCGTCAGTGGCACGGGATCTCCCTGCCCCTGTGCCGGCAGCTGGGCGGCACGCCCGCTCTGAAAGAGGGCAAGGTCAGCCTGCCCATGGGCTTCGTGACCTGTGTGCACTGTGCGCGGCCCGCCTGTCTTCGCGCCTGTACGCATGATGCCATGTGGCTGGATGAGGAAAACATCGTCCATATCGATGCCGACCATTGTACGGGCTGCGGGGCCTGCGTGACGGCCTGTCCCTACCATGTGCCCCATCTGGATGTCGTTACCGGCAAGGCCTGCAAGTGTGATCTGTGCCATGACCGGCGCAAGGCCGGGCTGGAGCCCGTCTGTGTGGCCGGTTGCCTGGCCCGGGCCCTGCATGTGAGCAATGATGAGGACATGCATCGAAAGATGAGCCGTCAGACCATCCGCTGGATCAAGGATCTGGCAGGAAGCCTGCCGGAATAGAGCATACGCTCGTCCAGACCGGTCCGCAGGGGACCAAGACAGCAGGGAGGCTTTGCCGTACGGGCAGGCCTCCCTGCTGGCGTTTCGGGCCCTTCCGGGAGGGCTTTGCGTGCGGAGCGGTTGACAAGGAGAGGAGGGCGACATAAAGAAATAGTTTAGTAACTAAACTATTTTTCAAATAAATAATTAAGAGGGCTCACATGGAATGGACGCAGATACCGGATCTTTCGGAGATCCTGCTCTCTTTGGGAAAACACCCCACCCAGGGGCCGGATATGCCGGAAGGCACACTGCCCACGGCACCGGGGCGGATCATCGAGGCCCTGGTGGCCTGTGCCCCCAGAGGGCTCATGGTCAAGGAGCTGGCCCAGTTGCTCTACCTTTCGCCGGGCTGCATCTCGCAGACGGTGCAGGGGCTGGTCCTGGAGGGGCTGGTGGTGCGGGAACCATCGGAAAAGGACCGGCGGGCGGTCTCCATCCGTATGACGGACAAAGGCATGGAGCGCTACCAGTATCATCACGACAAGATCAACGGCATCCTGGACCATCTGCTGCGTGATGTGTCGGCGGAAGACAGGGCGACCTTCGAGCGTGTCCTTGCCATCGCCCTGGAGGAAGGCAAAAAACTGCGGGCAGCGCAGGCGCAGGGAGCGGGCAAATGAGAAGATCCCTCCTGTTGTCCCTGCTGCTGTTCCTGTGTGCCGTCCCCTTTGTCCGGGCGGCCATGCCGGGGCCGGGCATGCCGGTACCGGCGCCTGTGGTGGAAGTGGGGGAAGTCCTTGCCGTACAGGACACCCAGAGCCGCCGCTATACCGGTCGGGTGGTCTCGCCTGCCACGGTATCGCTGGTGCCCCGGGTGGCGGGCGAGATCCTGGAAGTGGGTTTTCGCGATGGCGATACGGTCCAGGCCGGCCAGATGCTCTACCGCATCGATCCGGTGCGCTACGAGGCCGCGGTGAAGAATGCCCGGGGCAAGGTCGTGCAGTACAAGGCGGAGCACGCCTATGCCCGGGCCGACCTGGCCCGCAATCGCAGCCTGTTCAAAAAACAGGCCGTCAGCCGTGATGTGCTGGAAAGCGCCGAACGGACGGAGCAGGTGGCCTATGGTGAACTGCTGGCGGCGGAGGCCGACCTTGTGACGGCCCAGGATGACCTGCGCAACACCCGGATAGTGGCGCCCATGGCCGGGCGTATCGGGGTCACGGCCTTCACGGCCGGGAATTATGTGACCACCTCGTCCGGCACGCTGGTGACGCTGGTCAGGACGGATCCTGTGCGTGTGCGCTTTGGCCTGAGCGTACGCGACATGCAGGCTGTTTTCGGTTCCGAAGAGGAACTGCGCTCGCTGGGGCGTGTGCGGGTCCGGCTTGCCGACGGTACGGACTACGGGACCGAAGGCCGGGTGACCATCGTGGACAACACGGCGGAGAGCAGGACGGACACGATCCAGGTCTACGCCGAGCTGGCCAATCCCCAGAGCCGTCTCGTGCCTGAGAGCACGGTGGTGGTGACCCTGTACCGGCAGACGGACAGCCTTGTGCCTGCCGTGCCCCCGTCGGCCGTGCAGCATGACGCGCAGGGAGCGTTCGTCTATGTGGTGCAGGAGGACGACCGGGTGAGCCTGCGCCGCGTGACGCTGGGGAATCTGGTGGGCGAATCCCAGACGGTCCGCTCGGGGCTGACCGCCCATGAGCGGGTCGTCACGGACGGCACGCACAAGGTGGCTGACGGGATGAAGGTGGACTATGCCAGCAAGGGCGCGGATGCCGGAGCGCAGAACTAGCATGTTTTCGCGCATCTTCATCGAACGTCCCCGCCTTGCCGCTGTGGTAAGCCTGATCCTGCTGCTGGCCGGCGGCATCTCCCTGGCCAACCTGCCGGTGGCGGAATATCCCGAGATCGCGCCCCCCACGCTCTTCGTTTCGGCGACCTATTCCGGGGCCAGTGCCGACGTGGTGGCCCAGACCGTGGCCATGCCTTTGGAGAACGAGATCAACGGCGTGGAGGACCTGCTGTACTTTTCTTCCACCAGCAGCAATTCCGGCTCCTATTCCTGCTCCGTGACCTTCCGCTCCGGCACGGATTCCGACATCGCCCTCGTCAACCTGCAAAATGCCGTCAAACGGGCGGAGGCCCAGCTGCCCAGCGAGGTGACCAAGGTCGGCATCACGGTGGAGAAGCGCGGCAACGATATCCTGGCCATGCTGGCCTTCCAGACCGACGGCACCTCCCTGAGCCTGAACGAGCTGGTCAACTATGTGAACAACAACGTCAAGGATGCCCTGGCCCGTCTGGAGGGGGTCTCCTCGTCGGACATGATGTCGCAGCAGGAATACGCCATGCGCATCTGGATGGACCCCTTGCGCATGTCCGGGCTCGGCATCTCGTCCAGCGAGATCAGGAGCGCCGTGGAGGCGCAGAACGTGCAGGCGGCCGCGGGCACGCTGGGGGCCGAAGGCAGCAACCGTTACGTTTCCTACAAGCTCAATGTGCAGGGGCGCCTCAAGACGGCGGAAGAATTCGGCGAGATCGTGGTCCGCTCCGATGCCGACAGCGGCCGGATAGTACGCCTGCGGGACGTGGCCACTGTGGAGCTGGGCTCCAGCAGCTATTCAGGACGTTCCACCTTCAACGGCAAGGAAAGCGTGGGCCTGTCCCTGTACCGGAGTCCTGATGCCAATGCTCTGGCGACCATGAACCGCATCAAGGCCGAGCTGGCCACCTGGGAGCAGCGCTTCCCGCCCGGTGTGAGCTATTCCATCGCCTATGACCCGACCAAGTTCATCGTCGCCTCCATGCGGGAGATGGTCTCCACCCTGGTGGTGGCCCTGATCCTGGTCGTTCTGGTGACGTGGCTGTTCATCCAGGACTGGCGGGCCACGCTCATCCCGGCGGTGGCCATCCCCGTGTCGCTGGTGGGGACCTTCAGCGTCATGTACGCCCTGGGATACAGCATCAACACCCTGACCATGTTTGGCCTGATCCTCGTCATCGGTTCCCTGGTGGACGATGCCATCGTGGTGGTGGAGAACACGCAGGGCATCATGGAACGCGAAGGCCTGCCCGCCCGTGAGGCAGCCATAAAAAGCATGCGGCAGATCACCGGGGCCGTCATCGCCACGACCCTGGTCACGGTGGCCTGCTATGCGCCTCTGGCCTTTTACGGCGGCATGGTGGGGGCCATCTACCGCCAGTTCGCGGTGAGCATGTGCGTGGCCCTTTGCCTTTCCACCGTGGTGGCGCTGACGCTCAGCCCGGCTCTGTGCGCCCTGGTCCTGCGCAGGTCGGGCGGGCAGTGTGCCCCCATCTTCCTGCCCGTCAACAGGTTCCTGGACGCCCTGCGCGGCCGCTACCTGGGCATGACGGGGCGCCTTGTGCGGCGCGGCGGGCTGACGCTGGGCATACTGGGCGGGAGCTTCCTCGGCGTATGGCTCCTGTACGGGCATATCCCGCCGTCGTTCCTGCCCATGGAAGACAAGGGCGTCATCTTCTGCAATGTGGAATTGCCCGGCGATGCTGTCCAGGAACGTACCGATGCGGTGCTGGCCACGGTGCGCGAGCGTCTGGCGGCCATCCCCGGCATCCGTTCCGTCATGCAGGTCTCGGGCATGAGCATGCTCAGCGGCAGCGGGGAGAACGCGGCCATGTGCATCGTGGAGCTGGATCCCTGGGAGGAGCGCAGCACGCCGCAGACCCGCCTTTCGGCCATCATGGGGCAGATCCAGGCACGGACGCATGACATCGCCGCCGCCAGCATCGTGGCCTTCACGCCGCCGGCCATCATGGGCCTGGGAGCCACGGGCGGTGCCTCGTTCGACATCTGCGGCATCGGGGACATCGATGCTTCCGCGCTGGCCACCGTCACGGACGCCTTTGTCCGTGATCTGTCGGCACGCCCCGAGACCATGTTCGCCATGACTGCCTATGATGCGGCCACGCCGCAGCTCCGCCTGCGCCTGGACCGCGAAAAGGCCGAACTGCTGGGCGTACAGGCCGGGACCGTGTTTTCCACGCTTCAGGATGTGCTGGCGTCCTACTATATCAACGACTTCACCCTGAGCGGCAACAATTTCGAGGTCAAGCTCCAGGCCGGGGCCGACTCCCGCTCGTCGCTGCACCATGTGGAAGAATTGCTCATCCCCAACAGCAACGGCGACATGGTGCCCCTGAGCGCTCTGGGCACGCTCCAGTATGAAGTGGGGCCGCGCCAGATCACGCGCTTCAACAAGATGGTCGCGGCGGAGATCAACGCCCAGAGCGCCCCCGGTGTCAGCTCCGGCGACCTGTATGCGGCCATCGAGGGCATCAAGCTGCCCGCGGGCTACCATATCGAATGGACGGGCCTCAGCTATCAGGAAAAGCAGAACACCGGGCAGATCGTGTTCCTCATGGGGCTGGCCCTGCTGTTCGCCTATCTTTTCCTGGTGGCGCAGTACGAGAGCTGGACGATCCCCGTGCCGGTGATGCTGACCGTCAGCTTTGCCGTGCTGGGGGCCCTGCTGGGGCTGACCGTCTGCGGGGAATCCATGAGCATCTATGCCCAGCTGGGCCTGGTCATGCTCATCGGCCTTGCGGCCAAGAACGCCATCCTGATGGTGGAATTCTCCAAGCAGGAGCGCGAGGGCGGCAAAGGCATCGAGGAGGCGGCCCTTTCGGGAGCGAACCTGCGTTTCCGCGCCGTGATGATGACGGCCTGGAGCTTCCTCTTCGGCGTTCTGCCCCTGGTGTTCGCGGACGGTGCGGGTGCCGCCAGCCGTCAGGCCATCGGCATCACGACCTTTGCCGGCATGCTGGCGGCCACATGTGTGGGCATCGTGTTCACACCGGCCCTGTATGCCGTTTTCCAGCGCCTGCGCGAAAAGGCTTCGAGAAAGTTCCGCGGCGGTCGCGCGGCCCTGTGCCTGCTGCTGGCGGTGGGTCTGTCCGGTCTGGGCGGCTGCACCCTGGGGCCTGACTTCAAGCGGGCGGACGCGGACGTACCGGAAAACTTCCTGCCCGGCACGCTTGCCGGTACGGGTGCTCCCCTGCGCCCGTCCTGGTGGGAGGATTTTCATGATCCGCTGCTGACGGCCCTGGTGCTCGAAGCCCAGGAGGGGAGCCTTTCCGTCCGGCAGGCCGTGCAGCGGGTGGCCCAGTCGCGGGCGGCACGCATGGAGGCCCGTGCGGAATTCCTGCCGGATGCCACAGGGACGGGCGAGCTTGCCCGCTCCCGGAACTATGCGCCCGACGGGACAGCCACCAAACTGGACGCCTCCGTGCAGCTGGCCTTGGCCGTGGACGTGTTCGGCGGGCTGCGGCGCAGCCTGGAAGCTGCCGGGGCCGATCTGGAGGCCGCGGGCATAAGCCTTGCCGACGCACGCGCCTCCCTGGCGGTGGAAGTGGCCAATGGCTATGTGGATCTGCGGCTGGCACAGGAAAAACTCCGCATCGCGCTGGAGAACGTGGCCGTGCAGCGGGATACGGTACGCGTCATCCAGGCCCGTGCCGATGCCGGTACCGTGGCCATGCTCGACCTGCATGCCGCCCGGGCCCAGATGGAGACCACGCAGGCGTCCGTGCCGTCGGCGGAAGCGGAGGTCGTGGCGGCCATCCGCGGTCTGGAGGCCCTTGCCGGCCGCAATCCCGGCATGTTCGATGCCCGGCTGTCCCCCGCCGGGCCCATACCGGAATTGCGCAGTCTGCCTTCGGCCGTGCCTTCCGATCTGCTGCGCCGCAGGCCGGACGTCCGCAAGGCCGAAGCCGAGCACCATGCGGCCACGGCACGCATCGGGGTGGCCCAGGCCGCGCTCTTTCCCAGCTTTTCCCTTGTGGGCAGCGGGGCCGTCACTTCCTCGGACTTCGTCTCCTGGAGCGACGCCATGAAGAGCCTGGGCGTGGGGCCCATGGCAAGCTGGAACATCTTTTCGTTCGGCCGGAACAAGGCCATGGTGGATCAGGCCCGGGCAGCCGCGGCAGAGGCCGCTCTTGTGTACCGGGAAACGGTCCTGGAGGCCCTGCATGACGTGGAGACGTCCTGGTCGGCCTATGAAAAGGAATCACGCCGGGAAGACGGCCTGCGTGCGGCCCGGGACCATCAGAGACAGGCCCTGCGGCTTTCCCGCGATCTGTACGCGGGGGGCAAGGGCGACTATCTGGATGTCCTGACGGCCCAGGCATCCAGCCTGAGCGCCGAGACGGAATACGCCTCGCATCGGGCGGCCATGGCCAAGGATGCTCTTTCTCTCGTCAGGGCCCTTGGCGGCGGCTGGACAGGTGAAAACATGACGCAGCCTTGATGAAGAAGAGCCCTGCCGGAGACCGGCAGGGCTCTTTCATATCGGTGGACCGGCCGCATCTCAGTTGGCCGTGACTTCCTTTTCTTCCACCACAGGCGCTTCATCCTCATCCAGCGTCACGACGAAATAGCGTCGCCCGCCGGTATCCTTGCCCAGGTGC
>ERZ827168.5096-NODE-5096-length-11339-cov-5.342609_pt1 | contig 11339 bp, 14 predicted proteins | sample MGYA00519868_ERZ827168 | MGnify/ENA primary metagenome ERZ827168 (study PRJEB31778, sample SAMEA3449271) | human gut metagenome | biome: human gut; feature: human-associated habitat; material: faeces | place: United Kingdom | collected 2010/2012 ...
GAGCAACTGACTCTTAATCAGTGGGTCCGGGGTTCGAGTCCCCGAAGGTGCACCACCGCAGCTGCGCGGCGCCGAGAGGCGGAAGCAGTGAGTCAGTGTTATTTCGCAGAGGGTCCACCTGTTCCCATTCCGAACACAGAAGTTAAGCTCTGCTGAGGCGACAATACTTACCTGGAGACGGGTCGGGAAGATAGCGCATCGCCAACACATCAAAGCCGATTCGTTTCCCGAGTCGGCTTTCCTTCTATTCCTCCTTAGCTCAGTCGGTAGAGCACCTGACTGTTAATCAGGGTGTCACTGGTTCAAGTCCAGTAGGGGGAGCCATCTAAGATAGACGAAATGGCTATCTACCTAAAAACCCTTGAAATTCAAGGGTTTTTTCGTATTTTGGGGGCAAAAAACATCTTTGGTTTTTACGGCTGTAAAATACCGACATCAGAGACTCGAACGAGCGACTTATTGCCGAAAATGCGAGCAAATAACTGGTAATCGCATTCATTAACCCGAATGACTGTTAATCAGGCGGGAAACCGCCCCAAATACCGTTTGGCACTGATCACTACCTGTTTACAGTCATCCGCCTTTCAGGATAATTTTCTTTGATTCGGAGGTGATTTCTTTGAGCAAATACGAGCCGCTTTGGAGATTCCTTTCCGGCGACGGAAGTGGGTGTATTCAATTTTCCTTTGATCGGATTAGGGAGATCCTCGGCTTTCCGATAGATCATTCCTTTCTTCGATACAAACAGGAAGCAGAACAGTTCGGTTACCGTGTCGAGAAAATATCCCTCAAAGAAAAATGGGTGCGCTTTGTCCGCATAGCCGCATAGTGACACCATACCTTTGCAAATCCTCTTGCTTTCCTATATAATATAGGTGAAGAAAGGCAGGGGACACACATGAAAAAGAATTATGAATCCGTTTACCGCATGAAGCTTACCGGCTATCAGGTCAGAACCGCCATCGGGATTCTGAACGAACGCCGTCTTGCATTGAAGTCACAGGGATGCACCCTTGAGAACAGCGAAGAATATGTGGGTGTATTTAACCTGCTCAGCCGTTTTCTTGACCTGCTTCCCGCCTGACACAACTGAATATCTGAAATCAAGCCATCTTTATACCGCAATTTCGCGGTCAATGGAGGTGGTTTTTTTTATTGCCAAAATTAAAATTCAAGGAGGAACCGAATGTACATTGAAATGAACCCAACCGGGCTGACGCTGACAGACCTGATCTGCGTTGCCCACCGAAAACGAAACGAGGACACCGGCTTTCCGTATGCCGTGCAGTCCTGCCGATGCTCCAACTGCCGTTATATCAACGAGGGTAAGTGTTCTATGAAAGAGTGTTGCTGTATGGCTGAGCGAGTAAAAGCGCACACCTGTACCATTACCGAGATTCTGAACACCTGCTTTGCCAATGTGAAGGACAATGTGTTTCACTACCGACTTAGCCTCGCTGCGGAACGTGCAACCATGGCAAAAACCTGTTTTCTTGACAGGGAGCACAGAGCAAGATTTCAGAAAGCGCTCCACAGTGTGCGCGGGAACGATAAAAGTCTCATTGCGCAGCTTTTTGTCCTTACCGCAACCGAAAGTCTGTGGGGCGCATCGGACGAAGCCGTAGGAAAGAGCAGTGTCTCCTATCTTGACATTGACTTTCGCGCATTTTCAGAGAACGACTATCTTTTCTACTGCATTGCTTATGACCTCGGAAACGGAACTTCGCATACGGACATAGAGGATCTGTCCAACGATGAAGTCGTGGATTTCGACCTATTCCGTGTTGTGTGTTCCGCGATTGCTATCTCTGTTTACGGCTATGATGCCATCCGTGTGTCTGAGCGATTCCGGAAGCACAAGCGAAGAAAGAGCAGAAAGGGCAGGTGGAAGCATGGCGAATGAACCGAACTATTCCTCCAATCCCTCAAAGGACGAGCCGAAGAAGGAAAAAGTCCGTGTGATTCCTCTGGAATACATTGATGAGTTTCCGGGGCATCCGTTCAAGGTGTTGGATGACGAGAGTATGCAGAAGCTGATGAACAGCATCGAGGAGATCGGGGTGCAGTCGCCCATTGTCGCACGAATCAAGGAAGATCAGAGATACGAGATCATTTCGGGTCACAGGCGGGTTCATGCCTGCCGCAGGCTGGGGCTGAAGCTCATTCCGGCGATTGTGCGTGACCTTTCCCGTGATGAAGCCATCATTGCTATGGTGGACGCGAATCTGCAACGGGAGCATATCCTGCCGAGCGAAAAAGCAGCAGCATACAAAATGAAGATGGATGCGATGAAAAGAAGGGCAGGCAGACCAAGTAAAAATAATTCTGCCCCATTGGAGCAGAATTTCGGAATTACAACAAGAGATGTTCTTGCTCAAGAAAGTCCAGACAGTAGTGAGCAAATAAGACGCTATATCCGCCTTAACGAACTTGTCCCCGAACTGCTTGAAATGGTTGACCGGGAGAGCATTGCTTTCCGTCCTGCCGTGGAACTTTCGTATCTTTCGGAGGACGAACAGCGTAACCTCGTTGAAACCATCGACAGCGAAGAAGCAACACCGTCCCTATCGCAGGCGATCCGTATGAAAAAGCTAAGTCAGGAGGGGAAGCTGGATATGGACAAGATATTCTCCATCATGACCGAGGAAAAGCCCAACCAGGCAGAGACAGTGAAATTCAAATCGGACGAACTCTCTCGTTTCTTCCCGGAGCGCACCCCGCCCGAACTGATCCGGCAGACCATCCTCAAGCTGCTCGACGCATGGCAGAAGTCAAAAGCGACGGAACGACCAATCACACGCCGCAGCCGTGACGATGCCCGTTAAGACCTTACCCGAAAGCAAACGGTAAGGTCTTTTTCTTTTCCCCTTCCTCACACTCTAACCCCTTATACTATCAGTTTACTGACAGGAGAGAGTATAAGAGATTAAGTTATATATATTCAAAAAAGGAGTTGGTGACAGATATGACTGTGTAAAGGACGCTCAAAATTCATTTCAGGGAGGAACCATGTTCAAAAAAATCAAGGCGTGGATACGCCGAAAACAGACCGAGATAAAGGCGGTCACAGAAAACAAACGCGGCGAATTTTACTTGGATAAGGTAATCGGCATGATTATTGCCGTAGTTCTCGGCGGCTTGCTGCTTGCCGGACTGTACGCTTTGTTCAACAATACGGTTCTGCCGGGACTGACGGATAAGATTCAGTCCATGTTCAGCTAAGACGGATTCGATCAGCGGAGGCGAATCCGTTTTTCTTTTTCCGCACAACAAAAAAACAAAATCAAATTTCAAAAACGAAAGGGTAAAAATCATGTTCAACAAAATCAAGAATTTCTTCAACCGCGTGGGGAAAGCCATCGACAACAAGTGCAACGAGATCTACTGCAAGGCGCAGACTGCCGTTGCCAATGCCAAAGCCGAGTTCTATATCGACAAGACAGTCGGGATCATCATCTGCGTTGTGGTCGGCGTTCTGCTCATGGGTATCGTGTATGCATTCATCAAGGGCAACATTCAGACCCGTCTCGATACCGAGATCGGCAATCTCTGGGATTACACCGCATAAGAAAAAATGGCTGAGGGAGAGTGAGTGTTTCACTCTCCCCGCTTAACGGAAGGAGGATATGATGCCGGAAATGATTCGGATACTGTGCGAGGGGCTTGCAACCGTCCTGTTCACACTCATCTGTACGCGCTATCTCTGCAAAAACATGAAGAAACGGGACTTTCGCTTTGTCCCGTGGCTTCCGTATGTGCTGACCGGGTGTGGCTCAGCGATGCTGTTCCTGCTTGGCGGACTGTCCCCGTGGACTTTCTGCGGGATCGCATTTCTGTTTGTGCTGCTGTATGCGTCCGTGCAGGATCACTCTACTCATGAAGCGGACGATATACTGTCCGTTATGATGCTGATGCTGGCGGTGACAAACACCTCGGAAGCGACCGTTCTTTCACAGCTTCTCGGTGCCGCCATTGTATGCGGTGCGCAGATGCTCATCGCCCTGTGCGGTAAGAAACGCATGGGGATCGGCGGTGCGGACATCAAGCTGTCTACAGCTGCCGCGCTACTGCTCGGATTCTATAAGGGCATGATCGGCTTTATGCTCGGACTCCTGATTGCCGTGGTTGCACAACTTATCATTACCTACAGGAAGAAAGAGCAGAGAACACAGCCCTTTGCACTCCTTCCGTATTTGTCAGTCGGTTTCATAATCGGCTATCTAATCTAAAAATTGGAGGTACTCATGAAAAGTAAAATGAGAATCACCGGCAACCGAACGGTGATAGGAATTATCTGTATTGTCCTCGCTCTCGGTATCACATTCGGGATTGCACCTCTTGTCAACCGCTTCACGGACAGAAAAGTGGAAGTGGTACAGGTAAAACAGAATGTGGAGCGAGGACACCTGATTACCGAGGACGATGTGGAGCTTGTCAAGGTGGGAGCCTTGAACCTGTCGGACAGAACGGTAAAAAATAAGAAATATGTGGTGGGCAAGTACGCCGCGACCAACCTTTACGCCGGGCAGATCATGATTGCCGACCTTGTTGCGGAGAAAAGCAACAGTGCGGATGATGTGCTGTCCGCACTCGACGGAACCAAGGTTGCCATCTCGGTCAATATCGCGTCCTTTGCGCAGGGGCTGTCCAATAAACTCCAAAACGGAGATATTGTCAGCGTCATTGTCTATGACAAGGAAACGAATCAGTCTCATGTGCCGCCCGAACTCCGGTATGTAAAGGTTATTACGACCACGACCGGCGATTCGGTGGACAGCGACCGGAAAACCGACGCAACACAGGCGATCACGGTCACACTGCTTGCCTCTCCCGATCAGGCAAAGCTGCTTGCTTACCTGAATACCACAACGACCTTGCATTTCTCTCTGGTGTGCCGAGGGGATAAGACAGTCGCGGAGCAGTACCTGAAGGTGCAGGAGGACTACCTTGCGTCCCACTCGTCGGAAACCACTTCGCAGGAGGACACCAATGGGTAAGATTATCGCAGTATGGGGGACACCGAATAGCGGAAAGACGGCTTTCACCATGAAGCTCGCCGGGCATTTGTATGAGACGGGGAGACGGAGACAGACCAAAGTCGTTGCCGTCCTCACCGATGTCATTGCCCCCTCCATGCCTGTTGTCTTTCCCTTATATCGCAGTGAGGACATTTACTCGCTCGGTGAGCTGCTTGCCAAGACCACGATTACGGCGGACGATATTTTTTCCTATACCACGCTTTTGCGCGGCAGGGAAAACTTCGGTGTTCTCGGCTATCGTGACAAAGAGAATGCCCACAGCCACCCGGCATATACCGGGGAAAAGGCGCTGTCCTTTCTCAATATCCTTGCCGCCAATACGGATTATGTGTTGGTCGATTGCATGAGTGAGCCGGAGGACAGTATTCTGACGCAGACCGCACTTGCAACTGCCGATAACAGCGTCAGATTGGTAACGCCCGACCTCAAATGCCTTTCCTATGTGCCGTCGCAGTCGGGACACTTCATGACACGCGGATATATGCCGCCCACACAGATCACCGTCATGAACACCCCGAATCAGACCTTCGCCATGCCGGTTGCGGACGCAAGAAGCCATCTCGGAAAGATTGCGGTTACGCTTCCGTTCTCTGCGGCGCTTGCCGAACAGAGTCTGGAGGGCAGTATGAGTGAGGTGCTGAAGGATCGGCATTTTATGCAGGCAGTCGGGATGATTGCCGAGAAATTGAGGTGAGTGTATGCCGAAAATCGATTTAGCCTCCCTTGCAGGCATGGTGCAGCAGTATATTTCAAGAAAGTATGCGGCGGCACTCATTGACCGCACCAAGGTGGCGGAACTCAAAGCGTATATCGCGCAGTACCTCTATGACACCGGTTTTACGGTGGACGAATATACCGAAAAAACGCTTGCCGAAAGACTGTATTCGGAAATGGCGGAGTATTCGGTATTGACGCACTATCTCGACGATCCCGATGTAGAGGAGATCAATGTCAACGGGTGGGACGACATCGCCATTACACATCTTGACGGTCGGATTGAAAAGACCAAAGAGCATTTCTTTTCCCCGCAGCACGCACAGGATGTGGTCAAAAAGCTGCTTCAGCATTCGGGTATGATTATCGACAATGCGTCACCCTTAGCACAGGGACATCTGCCGAACAATACCCGTATTACGGCGGTGAAAAAGCCCGTGGTCGATGAAGAACGCGCGATTGCCGTCAGTATCCGTAAACTGTACCCGCAGAGAGTGGACAGGGACAACCTCATCCGCACAAACACACTGACGGAGGAAATGCTCGGTTTCCTTGAAACCTGCATCCGATACGGCGTGTCCTTTGTCGTTGCGGGTAGAACCTCCTCCGGTAAAACCACACTGCTCAATGCTTTGCTTGCCGGGATTCCGGACAATAAGCGTATCTATACCATCGAATCGGGCGCAAGGGAACTGTCTCTTGTCAAGCGGAACGGAGCAGGGGAGGTTATCAACAATGTGGTGCATACCATCTCCCGCCCGTCGGATAACGAGGCATATAACATTACGCAGGCACAACTGCTTATGGCGGCACTCCGTTTTGACCCGGATATTATCTGTGTCGGAGAAATGCGCGACCGGGAAGCATACAGTGCCATCGAAGCCAGCTCTACCGACCATACGGTGGTGTCTACCGTGCACGGCGGTGGCGGGCGTTTTGCGCATCGCCGAATCGCTTCACTTGCCTATCAGAACTTTGAGAAGCAGTCGCTGCAACAGGCGGCGCTTGCTTTTCCGGTCGTTGTCTTTGCGCACAAGCTGGAGGATAACTCCCGTAAGGTGATGGACATTACCGAGTGCGTGGTCGGTGACGACGGGGAACTCATCTACCGCAAGCTGTGGCAATACAGAATTTCCTGTAACGAGTATGAGAACGGGCGATTCCGCGTGGAGGGAAAATTTGAGCGCGTCAACCCGATCTCCGACTCTCTCCGCTTAAAGCTCCTGCGCGGCGGTGTACCGCAGGAACTGCTGAAAAAGTACACCGGAAAGGAGCAAACAGAATGACAGTCGTCTATATAATCAGTTTTCTGCTGATTGCCTTTGGCATTGTCCGCATCCTCGGACTGACGCCGGAGAGCATCGGCGCAGATGTTTCCGCTATCCTGGACAGGAAAAAGAGTCTCCGCGACAACGCAATGCGCGTGAGAGGCAAGAAAAGAACCAACAAGCTGGTGCTGTGGCTGGATAAGATCCGCCGCGCACTTTCCGATACGGGAAAGGAAAAATCCTTCGGCGTGGCGTGTGCCGTGGCATTGCTATTGATGATCCTCGGCTGCGTCGGCGCCATCGTTATTGGGAATCCGTTTCTGGCTCCCGTTCTGGCAATCGCACTTGCCATGATTCCGTTTCTCTATTTGCTTCGCACCGTGGAGCAGTACGAGGAGCAGGTGAAGTTAGAGCTTGAAACCGGGCTTTCCGCAATCACTTCTTCTTATGAGCGCACTATGAATCTCAAAAACGCGGTGGAGGAGAACATCGACAACCTCAAGCCGCCTGTCAAGGGACTGTTTCAGAGCTTTCTTGTGGAAATCTCGGTCATCAATCCCGATGTCAAAGCGGCAATCTGTCACCTGCGGGAACGGGTAAAGGACTGTGTGTGGGAGGAATGGTGCGACACCCTGATCTCGTGTCAGGACGATAGCCAACTGATCGGAACGCTTTATCCCGTGGTCGAAAAACTGACGGATATGCGTATCGTCAACGCCGAACTGAAGGTCATGATCTCGGAGAACAAAAGAGAATATTATATCATGGCGCTGATGGTTATTGCAAACATTCCGCTTCTGTATTTTCTCAACAAAGAGTGGTACGGAGCGCTCATGTATACGACCTTCGGCAAGATCACGCTGGCAATCTGCGGTGCGGTTATGCTCTTTACCTTTTTGAGGATGCAGAAATACTGCAAGCCGGTCGAGTACCGGAGATAAGGAGGGCGTATGATTGTTTTACAGATTATCATCGGCGTGACCGCCGCAGTCGGCGTCGGGTTCCTCTTGGCGGACCTTATGAAGATTCCCTCGCTGAAAGCCTCCAAAGCAGCAAACAGCGTCGGACGGAAGGGCAAGAAAAAGACGGGCGTCATCGAACTCTATCGACGGGACTTTGCTACCAAGCTGGCAGGGAAGCTGCATCTGAACGAGTTCAAACGCGCCAATCTTGTGATTGACCTGCGCACAGCGAATATGGAGATCACACCGGAGCAGTATATGGCGGATGCCATTGTCAAAGCGCTCATGGTCGGAATTCTTGCGATTCCGGCATTTTTTATTTCCGTATTCTTCGGCTTTCTCATTCTCGGTATCGCGTTTTTCGTGTATTTCTCGGAATCCAAAAAGGTGACGCGGAAGATCAGGCAGAAACGAGCCAATATCGAGTACGAACTGCCGAGGCTGGTCGGTCACATTGAAAAACTGCTCACGCACAGCCGTGACATCATCTATATTTTAGAGTCGTATATCCCGATAGCTCATCCCGAACTCAAGGAGGAGCTGTTCATTACGGTTGCCGAAATGCGAAGCAGCGGAAATATCCGCAACGCCTTGGATTCCCTTGACAAGCGCATCGGCTCGGCGTGGCTGAGCGAGGTCGTAAGAGCATTGGAAACCGTGGAGAATTCTGCGGATACAACGGCACTCTGGACATCACTTTCCATGAAGTTCAAAGAATTGCAAAGGCTGAACCTCAAAGCACAGGCGAACACTGTGCCGCGCAAGGTCAAGAAGCTGTCGATGGCGCTGATGATGTGCTTTTTGCTCATCTACATTGCGGTCATCGGGCAGGTGCTGATGAACTCTCTGGGCGGCATTATGTAAGGCGGTGATCGGATGAAAATGAAAAGGATTATGAAAAGCACCCGGGGCGAGGGCTATATTGACCTTGCCGTTGCGGTGCTTGTTCTTGTTTTTGTATTGGTCATCGCAATCTCTTTGTGGTCGGCAATCACCTTAAAGCAGGATATGCGGTATATGTGTGAGGAACTGATCGCCACAGCAACCTCTACGGGAAAAGTCGGGGAGGAAGTCGAGCAGCGATTTGCGGAACTCTGCGAGGAAACGGGCATCACGCCAACGGTCACTTGGAACACGACCTATTACAATGCGACAAAGAAGCAGGTGCAGCTCGGCGAGATCATCACCTGTACCTTGACGCATGAGATTACCTTGCAGGGCTTCGGAACCTTTACGCTCCCGTTCTCGGTTACGGTCACGCAGTCGGGACTGTCGCGTGTGTATTGGAAGTGAGGCGGAATATGAAGATGCTCAGAAACAAAAAGGGCTTTTCGTATATCCTGACCTGCGTTCTGGTACTTGCGGTGGTGATGATGATCGCCGTGTCCGTGCAGTATTCGCTCGTGTTCAGCCTTGTGAGAAGTGAGAAGGAAGCAAGCCGATTGGCACTGGACAGTCTTGTGACCAAATATGCGGTGGAACAGTATGACGCACTCAAACAGGGAGAAGCGTATGCAAGTCATATCGACCGCGCACAGCTTGTCCGCCGCGCTTACGGAACGCTTGGCTTTGCGGATGCCGGAATCACCGAAAAGACCGTTTCCAAGGGCGATGCGTCCTATACCGTCAGCCGCCCGGAGATTACGGCGGCGGACAGCGGGAGCATCGGTGTGACTGTCCAGTACACCATGACCGTTCCGTTCCGCGCATTCGGCAGAATTGTGGCGGAGATTCCGATTCCGGTGAAGATCAATGCAATGCTCAATGAAAAGTATTAAAGGAGAACCAACATGAAAAAGAAAAATAATGTTATGATGATCGCTGTCATTGCGATCACCCTGCTGATGATCGGTTGCGTCATCGTGATGGGGATTATCCGCAACAGCAACCGAAACAATCCGGATGTAAAGCCTCCGGAGCAGACAACGGATACAACACCTCCGAATCAGACAACACCGGAGATTCCGCCCATTACCGATGACGGAAAGGGAACGGATCCTGCCCCGAAGCCGGGAGATGTGAGTATTGATGTGGAACTGCCCGTTGACGGGAGTCGTGACGACAAGCCCGGCATTGACGGCGATGTCGCGGTTATTCCGGGCGTTAAGGAGGATACCGAATGAAGAAAAACGCAATCAGAATTCTGTCTCTGTTCCTTGTGGTCATGACGCTTGTCGGGGCGATTTCGCTTCCGGTATCGGCGTACAGTTACCCGATGAACTACACGATAACCTATAAAACCAAAAGCGGGAAAGTGCTTGGCACAAACAGCGGAACAGTTGATGGTGCAGCAGAAACAAGAAATGCGCTCAGAATCACCTCTCCGTCTTATGCCGGATATGCACTTTCCAACTATAAGGATTCTACAGTGACCGGCTCTATGATCTCATGGAATTTTCCGGCTTCAAACTATGTCCGTCACGGCACGGGAAGTTATACCGTTTACTACGAACCCGCCTATACTGCGACGGTTCGGTTTTTGTATGGCGACAGCGGACGCTCGGCGGCAGGGGACAAAACCGCAACGGGTAAAAAGGGAGATCAGTATTATATCTCCTCTCCGCGAATCACCGGCTATACGCCCAATAAGTATTCCGTAACCGGATACTTTCCAAGTGGGGATGTTTCCGATACCGTCTATTATTACGAAAACACCTATGCTATTGCGTATAATGCAAACGGCGGAAGTGGTGCTCCCGCAAATCAGGTCAAATCACATTTCACGCCGTTGAAACTTTCCACGCAAAAACCGAGAAGAACAGGTTACACCTTTCTCGGATGGAGTACGAGTTCAACCGCAACGACCGCCACGTATTCACCGGGAGATACCTACACCAATAATGGTCGTGTTACTCTTTATGCAGTCTGGGCTTCCAAAACTTATACCATTTCATACGACGCAAACGGTGGCGGCGGTGCGCCCGGCTCGCAGAGAAAAACTCATGATATAAAAATACTGATTCCTACGGTAGAACCGGTAAGAAACGGATATACCTTTCTCGGGTGGGGAGTGAGTAGAACCAGCACCAGCCCGACGTATCAGCCCGGCGAGTGGTATTACTCCAATATCAGTCGTACTCTCTATGCCGTTTGGCAGAAAAACGGACCGGCAACCTACACCGTTTCGTATAATGCCAATGGCGGCAGTGGTGCGCCGGGCAGTCAGACCAAAACCGAAAATGTCACGCTGACGCTGTCTCCTGTATCGCCCCGCCGCACGGGGTATACCTTCAAGGGCTGGGCAACGAATAAATTCATGCCAGGTGCGCAGTATCAGCCCGGCGGGAAATATACCGCAAACGCAAGCGTGACGCTGTATGCGCTCTGGGATTGTGCGCATACCACCACGGAGAAAC
>ERZ827168.5098-NODE-5098-length-11338-cov-4.887973_pt1 | contig 11338 bp, 8 predicted proteins | sample MGYA00519868_ERZ827168 | MGnify/ENA primary metagenome ERZ827168 (study PRJEB31778, sample SAMEA3449271) | human gut metagenome | biome: human gut; feature: human-associated habitat; material: faeces | place: United Kingdom | collected 2010/2012 ...
ATTGATCCCACCAAGCCGCGCTACCCCAACACCAGCATGGAAGTGCTGCTGATGCGCAAGGAGCTGCTGATTGATCTGCGCATCGCGCGCGCCAAGGAGCTGCTGCTCGCCGGCGAATCGGTCAGCAGCGTCTGCGAGCGCCTGCACTACGCCTCCGCACCCTATTTCATTAAGCTCTTCCGCGAAAAAACAGGCTTTACGCCCGCAAAATATCAGAAAACTCATTCCTGCGGAGAATGAAAACCGTCGGAATAGGGCGGTTCCTTTTGTTGAATTTTTCTAAATTTCCCTTCATAGCCCGCAGTTTGCGCGCAAACCAATACCAGCTATCCGCCTGCCCAATCACACGCCCCGCTTCGCAAATTCTCCGCTCCGGGATTCGTTCAAGCCGCTTTCGCACCCTGCAACTTCCCGCGGAGCCGCATCCGACAAACGAGTCCATGACTTCTGCCAAAGCTCTTTTTCATCCCTTCCCGGTGAACATAGGATTTGTAGCGCCTATTCGCCCATCATAAAAAGCAAAGCCATCCGTTATAAGGATGGCTCAGCCTGTCAAAAAAGGTCGCGTAAAGCGGCCTTTTTTGATATAATGGGAACAGGTGATGAAAATGATGAAGCGAGAAACGGAACAGCGGCAGGCAATCGAAATGCTGTGCACGGATATGCTGGTGCCAAAGGGGCACCTGTTGCGGAAGATCGACGCAGCGGTGGATTTTACGCACATCTATGAGCTTGTGGAGGATTTATACTGCGAGGACAACGGCCGGCCAGGCTGCGATCCGGTGGTGCTGTTCAAGTTGGTGCTGATACAGCATCTGTTCGGGATCCGTTCGCTGCGGCAGACCATGCGGGACGCAGAAGTGAACGTGGCGTATCGCTGGTTTCTGGGGTATACGATGTCGCAGAATCTTCCGCACTTTGCGACGATCAGCTATGCGTTCTGCCATCGCTTTACGGCGGAAGTAATCGAAGGCGTGTTCCGCTGGATACTGGAGGAAGTGGCCCGGGCGGGATATCTGTCTCCGGAGGTGGTGTTTGTGGACGGAACGCACATCAAGGCGAACGCGAACCTGAAGAAGCGCGTGAAGAAGGAAATCCCCGTGGCGGCGAAGCGGTATCAGGAGCAGCTGGACGCGGAGATCGAAGCGGATCGAGCGGCGCACGGGAAAAAGCCCCTGAAAAAGAAGGACGACGACGATGACAGCACGCCGTCCGCCCCGGCCAGACAGAAAACGGTCACCGAATCGACAACCGACCCGGACAGCGGCGTGTTTCAGAAGGGCGAGCACAGGAAATGCTTCGCCTACGAGGCGCATACGGTCTGCGACAGGCGGGGCTATGTGCTGGAAACGGAGGTCACGCCCGGCAATGTCCACGACAGCGTCGCCTTTGACACGGTCTTTGAGCGTCTGGTCGAGCACTATCCCGAAGCCCAGGTCGTCACCGCCGACGCGGGCTACAAAACGCCGTGGATCTGCAAGCAGATATTCGACAGCGGGAGAATCCCGTCGCTGCCCTATAAGCGGCCGATGACGAAAAAGGGGAACCTGCCCTGGTATGAATATGTCTACGATGAATATTACGACTGCATTCTCTGTCCGCAAAACCAGATTTTGAGCTATTCCACCACCAACCGCGAGGGCAACCGGGAGTACAAAAGCAAGAGTTACATTTGCAAAAGCTGTCCTGTCCGCGAACGCTGCACCGAAAATCAGCAGTACACAAAGACCGTGACGCGCCATGTCTGGCACGACTACATAGAGCGCGCGGAGGACGTGCGGCATTCGCCTCTTGGCAAGGCAAGCTACGCGCTGCGTTCGCAAACCATTGAGCGCGTCTTTGCCGACGCGAAGGAAAAACACGCCATGCGTTATACGCCATATCGAGGGCTGCCCGCAGTTACCGCCTGGGTCAAGCTCAAATTTGCCGCGATGAATTTGAAAAAGCTCGCCATCCACAAGTGGATGCGCTTACTTTTTTCCGCCTTTCTATCGTATAAAAAGCCAGATTGCAAACTCGCAATCTGGCTTCTTTGACAGCCTGAAAAGGACTGAAACCTTGTATCAAAGTTTCAGTCCTTTTATGTGTCTGCACCGATATATGGATACAAGTTACGATTGCCGGTTGGGCAGATTCAGGGTGTTCAAGGGGTGTGCAGCTGAACCTCCCGTGAACACCCTGTGTTGTCTGTGTCTTCCTCAACCCGACAGCTCCGAGATCTATCCTTGATTACAGCACGCCGAACTTGGCAAACGCATCGGTGGAGAACTTGTTCACGATGGTGCTGCCGATGTCCTTGGAGGGATGCTCGGCGTCGTAGTAGTAGGACAGAACAGCGCCGGTGGGCAGGTCGCCAGTGATGATGGAGGAATGCGTGACCATTCTCTCAAGAACGACAGGCTCGATCAGCAGGGGGTAGAAATCCTTGCCCTTCAGGTCCTTAGCCTTCTGCAGCATTTCGGCGAACTCGTCGGAGTAGTAGTCCAGACCGGCGTTGCAGACGTCGTCAACATTGTAGCCCAGTTCCGCCAACAGGGTGCCGTTGACATCCCAGCAGTTCTGAGTAGCGGTGTCCTTCAGGCCGGGAACGGCATAGATGCCCAGGCCGTCGTAGCCGTTGGTCTTGGCGCAGTCCCAGATGTCCTGGGGAATGGTGGCCTTCAGCTCGGGCGCGTAAGTGTCCAGCATGTCGTCCAGCTTGACCCAGTAGCCGTCCTTGGCGTACTTGTTGTACTCGTCGGCAGACCAGTTGCAGGTGAAGTACATATCGACCTTGTCGCCGCCGGCCAGAGCGGTAACGGTGGCCTGATCGAAGTCGCCCCAGGTGCCCCAGATGGGCTCAATGACGACGTTGATCTTATCCTTCAGATAAGCGTTGACAGACTCCATGACCTTCTCGGAAGCGTCGGGAGTGACGGTGCTGCCGTGGAACCAGATCTTCAGGGTGACAGGCTTCTCCTCAGCAGGAGTAGCAGTGGTGGGTTTGTCGTCGGCAGCGGCGGTGGGAGTGGTATTGCCGGAGCCGCAGGCGGCCAGACCGAGCACCATTACCAGAGCCAGCAGCAGAGCCAGTAACTTTTTCATGTGTCTTCCTCCAAATAAAATTTGTTTTTACTAAACAGCCAGACGTGGCTGCATTAGCCATGGATTGCGCCGATACGTGATATCGGCGGACTTGGGTACTGCCTTCTTTGGAATCAGCCCTTCACGGAGCCGACCGTCAGGCCGGAAACGATGTAGCGCTGGAAGAAGGGGTAGGCGCAGGCAATGGGAACGACGATGAACACAACCAGAACCATTCGCAGAGCCTGTGACGGCATCTTCGCCGCCTCGGCGATGGCGTCCGGGCCCAGCATACCGGCCATACGGTTCAGGTATTCCGTGTTATTTTGCAGCTCCATCAGCAGCGCCTGCAAGGGCTGCAGGACCTTCTTCTGCTGAATGTACAGCAGGGAGTTGAACCAGTCGTTCCAGTAAGCCAGAGCGTTCAGCAGAGCGATGGTGGCAATGCCGGGCTTGGCAATGGGGACGACCACACGGAACAATGTGGAATATTCGCCGCTGCCGTCAATGGTGGCTGCTTCGATCAGCTCCAGAGGGACACTGCTCTTAAAGAAGGAGCGCATCACGATGATGTTGAAGGGGCTGACCAGCAGGGGGACGATCAAAGCCGCATAGTTCTCGCTCAGTCCCAGCAGCTGCTTGCTGACGATGTAGGTCGGCACCAGACCGCCGCCAAAGATCATGGTGAAGAAGCTGAGGAAATTGAAGAAGCTGCGGAACTTGAAGTCGGGACGGTACAGGACGTAGGCGTACATGGCACACATGGTAGTGCTCAGCACCGTGCCGATGACCGTGATGTAGATGGAGTTAAAGTAGGAGCGCCAGATCTGGGGCAGCTTATTGAACGCATACTGGTAAGCGTCCATGCTCCAGCTGGTGGGGATGAAGGAATAGCCGATAGTGGTGATGGATTCCTTCGACGAGAAGGAAATAATGATAACGAAGAGGAAGGGGATGATGCAGCAGACGGAGAACAAACCGATCAGCACATGAAAGACCGCTTCGGTTCCCACGCTGACGCAATTCAGACGGAGGTTCTTCTTTTCAGCCATTTGGAATCCCCCCTTAGAACAGACTGCTTTCGGAATCGATCTTCTTTACGATTCCGTTGGCCGTCAGGATGCAGACGAAGCCAAGCACATTTTGCAGCAATCCGGCCGCGGAAGACTGTCCCGGGTCACCGGTCGCCATGTAGGCGCGGTAGACGTAGGTATCAATGGTCTGGGTCACGGAGAACAGCGCGCCGTTCTGCATGGGAACATTGTAGAACAGGCCAAAGTCAGAAGCGAAGATCTTACCAACGTTCATGATGAACAGAATGGCGATCATCGTGCGCAGATGAGGAATGGTCACGTGCAGCACCTGCTGCCATTTGGTAGCGCCGTCAATGGCGGCGGCTTCATACTGGTTTGTGTCGATGCCGGTGATAGCCGCGAGGTAAAGGACTGTGGAGTAGCCCACATTCTTCCAGAGGTTCGCGAACGTCAGGATGAACGGCCAGGGGCCGGGGGTCGTATACCACGAGGTGCGGGCATGTCCCGCGGCTTCCTGCATGGCGGGGATCATGCCGTACTGGGCGTCCAGAAATGCGTTGAGGAAGTAGCTGACCACAACCCAGCTCAGGAAGTAGGGGAAGAACATCATAGTCTGGTAAGCCTTCTTGAAGAACTTTCTGGTAATCTCGTTCATCATGATGGCGAAGGCCACGGGAATGATGACACCCAGAATAATGAACACGATGTTGTAGGCCAGCGTATTGCGGATCATGACCCACGCGGAGTCGGTCTTGAACAGAAACTCGAAATTCTTGAATCCCACCCATTTACTGTTGATCAGATTGCTGATAAAGGAGGGATTGCGGGGGTTGACCTTGTAATTCTTGAACGCCAGCACGATACCGCCCATGGGCAGGTAGCGCAGCAGCAGCAGCCAGATCGCCACGGGAGCAACCATGGTCAGAAGTACCAGAGTTTTCTTGTTCTTCTCAAACCAGCTCGGGGACGTGGTTCTTGGCTCCAGACGTTCGGTGGTTTTTGTAGCCATTCACTTTTTCACCCATCTTTCATAGGATTCACAGTTTTGCCGTTCCGGCAGTCGTTTCATTTATCTATATTTTACAGGCATTGCCTGGAATTGTCATGAGACGGCCTTGTTGTTTTTTGTTTTTGCTTGTGGGATTCCACAATTCGGTACAAACGGAAAAGGCGGCGCTCGACATTTTGCACAAATTCGATCGCCGCCTATTGGTCACAATGACCTTATCTCTATTCTCTTTATTTTAGTGTGTTGCGGTACTCGTTGGCGCTCATCCCCTCCTGCTTTTTGAAGGTTCTGGCAAAATGCGCCGTGTCCGCGTAGCCCACCCGCTCGCCGATCTCGCCGATCTTCAGTCTCGGGTCAAGCAGCAGCTCCTTTGCCTTCTGGATGCGCACGGTGTTGAGGATGTCGTAAAAGCTCTGGCCCGTGTGCCGGTTCAGCAGCTTCGACAGGTGCCACTGGGAAACATAACAGCAGTCCGCCACCGCCTGTAGTGTCAGCTTTTCCGCGTAATGCTCCTCGATGTAGGCCATCGCCTGATTGACGATGAAGCTTCCCGCGCCGTGCTGCTCCTCCTCCGGTTCTTCCTCCTGATGCCGCAGCTGGGACTGGGCATCCAGGCGTGTGGTCATGGTCACAAGCGCTTCCTTGATCTCATCCATTTTGGAGGGCTTCAACAAAAACCGGGTGACACCCAGACGAATTGCCTGCTGGGCATAGGAAAAGTCCTGATAGCCGGTCAGCACCGTCACCTGCATGTCCGGGAACTCACTGCGCAGCGCCGCCAGCATGGTCAGGCCGTCGGCTCCGGGCATGCGGATGTCGGTGAACAGGATATGGGGCTGCAATTTCCGGATCAGCGCCGCGCCTTCCTCGGCGCCGCTGGCCGTTCCCACGACCTCGCAGCCGTAGTCCGCCCATTTGATGACCCGCCGCAGACCTTCCACAATGATGTTTTCATCGTCAATGAGAACCACCCGATACATCGTATCCGCTCCTTTTTCTTTCTTCCGGGGCACGCTGCGCCCGCCTGAGTCCGGTTAGAAGCCCATCATCCCGTAACTGTATCAACAGTTACGGGATTTTTTACATGTAAAAACCCTATTCGTTTCTCTGGATAGCCAGAGCTACCGCCTTTTCGGCGGTCATCTGGCCGGTGACCACCTTCTGAATATTGGTAAAGAGGGTGCTCTTGGCCTCCGCGCTGATGGCGTCCTGCACCGCGGGGCTGACCTCGGTCAGCTGGGCGTTGGTCTCCGCCGCGGACTGCTCCAGACTGTTCAGGCCGACGGGACTTGCGCCCTCGATCAGCGCCGTGACCTCGGTCTTGATAAAGGTGCTTAATATCTCATTGGACGTCAGCATTTCCACAAACTGCACCGCCGCGTCCCGTTTTTCCGGGTCTTTCCATGCCTTGCGGGTGATGAAATAACCCATGGAGATGCCGCCGATGCCTTCGGTCGCCTTCCGCTCACCCTTAGCCGGCACGAAGCGCACCGCCATGTCCTCGATCTTGTCGCCGTACAGCTCCCCCAGATGTCCCACCTGCCAGGAGCCGTCCACCAGAAACGCCGCCTTTCCGTTGCCGAACAGGGAGACGGTCTCCTCGTCGGTTGCCGTCAGGGTGTTGGGCGGGAAATAACCCAGATCGTACAGCTCTTTAATATCATTCAGCGCCGCGACCCATTTCCGGGACACCTCGTCGTCCTGCAGATTGCCGTTTTCGTCCAGCGTGGGAACCTCCAGATGGTTTTCCACCGTCCCGTTGTTCATAACGGCAAACTCAAACAGATAATGCGGCACCTCCACCAGCGAACAGGCAATGGGGATGTAGCCGCTGCCTTTGATGGTCTCGCAGTCGGAAAGGAACTGCTCCCACGTGTAATCCGCCCCCGGCACCGAAACGCCGCAGGCCTCCAGCACCGACTTATTGACAAAAAGATTTTCCCAATACCCGGCGGCAGGAACGGCGTAATGCTTTCCGTCCGCAGCCTCCGCGAGCATGGACTGCTTCATATTGGAAGCGTAGTCGGGGTAAACCTCCCGGATGTCCTCAATGGAGATCACCCGCCCGGCGTTGATGATGGGATCGGCATCGGCGTTGGTGAAGAAAAACAGCACGTCCGGCTCGGAGCCGGTCTCGAAATCCGCCAGCACCTTGGCCTTCCAGCCCTCGTTGGAGGTAGCCGAACCATCTCTTACTTTGTTCCCGGTGGCCGCTTCATAGGCGGCTACCGCCGCTTCAAAGGTGCCGCGGCTGCCGTCGTCGCCGCCGTAGGAGGTGACGACTTCCAGTGTGACTGCCTGCTTTGCCTGGGTAGCTGCTGTCTGCTCCGGAGACGCAGATGAAAAAGCACAGCCGCTCAATCCCAAGGCCAATACCAGTGAAACGGCTACCAGTCTTCTTTTCATAGATCGGCTTCCTCCCTTTTCTCTTTCATGGCAACTTACCCATACAGCTCCCCTAAATTATACCGCTTTCAGGTGATTCTGTACAAGTCCATTCTTCGCCTTTGCTTGGCTTTTTTTGACTGTCGTTGTCATTTTTGTCTTTGCTTGTGCTTTTTTTACTGTCCGGCAGGGATGACAACCCGGGCGAGGACCGTTCCGGCTCTGGTCTGATCCAACGTCAGCGTTCCCTCGTCGCCGTAAATCAGGTTCAGCCGCTGGCTGACGTTGCGCAGTCCTACCTGACCGCCGGCAGCCGCTCCCTGAGCGGACTGCGCCAGCAGAGACTGGATCTTCTGCCTGTCCTCCTGGGTCAGGGTGCCGTCATGCTCCACTTCCAGCACCACCTTGTCCGTCTGCCGGTAGGCTCTGACCCACAGGTCGCCGCCCCGGTTGGCGGTGATGTCATGCTCCACCGCGTTTTCCACCAGCGGCTGCAGAACCAGCCGGGGTACAGGCAGCGCGAGAATGGATTCATCAATGTCCTTATGCACCCGGAAGCCTTCGCCCAGCCGTTCCCGGATGATGTACAGGTACGCGTCCACGTACCCCAGTTCCTCGGAAAGGGGGATTTTCGTCCGGCCGTTCCGATCCAGCGCGGCCTTCAGCATGGTGGACAGGGACTCGATCATGGCACTGACCCGTTCGTTGTCTGCCATTCTGGCTTCCCAGTTGATAATTTCCAGCGTATTATTCAAAAAATGGGGGTTGATCTGGGATTGCAGCGCCTTGATGTTCGCCTGCTGGGTGGCCTGCTGCTCCAGATACGCCCGCTCAAACTGCCGCTGAAGCTCCGCCGACATGGCGTTGAACTGGTCAAACAGCTTTTCAAATTCCCGGTTGGGGGCTTTCTGCCCGATCTCATAGCCTCGCTCGCCGCTTTTCACCAGCTGATACGCCTGTCCCAGCACTTCCATGGGACGGGTGACATGGCGGTAAAACAGGGCAATGGTCACGAGAGACAGAGGCAATATCAGCAGCACCACGCTGCCGATGGCCCAGCGCATCCACGGATTTTCCCCGAAAATGTCGTATTCTTCCCTGTCCGCAGAGAAGCCGATGATATGTCCCTCGGTCTTGGCCTGATAATGTACGTTCCCGGTCTCCTCCGCCGCCTCCACCAGACTGCCGTCTGCGGTGATGGTGAAGCGGTAGCCGTCCAGACTGTATTGCAGATTCCCCACCCGGTTCACCGAGTCCAGCGGAAGGAACAGGTTTCCCGGCTGCAGCAGCATCACCACGCTGGCATAGGGGGTGAAGGTGCTATCCAGAAGGTTTCGCGCCATGTACATCTGCCCGTCGATCAGCAGCAGACGGATGTCCGTGTCCGCGTCTTCCATTTCCGCCATGATCTGCGGGGCACATTCGCGGCACTGACGCAGAAGGCCAAAGCTGGTGGTACCGTCGCTGAGGACATAGGCGCTGGCATCCACGTTCCAGAAGTGGATGAACACCGCCTGATAAATTTCGTCTCTGGTGAAGCCCTGGCTCAGGTAGTCGGCGACGGTGCCGTACAGCCCGGCGCTGTCGCCGTTTTGCAGCCAGGTGCGGTAAGCGTCCCGCACGGTGCCGTCGTAGGATACCGCCTTGGAATCGTCGATGGCGTCCTCGAAGCGCATCTGCACCAGCCGCAGAGCATTCGCAGCGCTGCTGTCGATCTCCTGCTGCACGGACTGCCGGTAGTTCTCATTCAGCAGCACACCTGCCAGCGCCACCACAATAAAAATGGGCACCAGCCAGCAGATCAGTATGGTCATCAGGAAGCCCGTCCTAAGGGACGTTTTTGTTTTTTTCATGGCGTTCCCCCGCTCTTCCAGTGATGCTATATCACGCCGGAAATGAAAAAAGAAGCGTTTTTACGCGCTTTCCTTTCTTTTTCGTGTTGGGGCAGGAAAATCCATTCCTGCCCCAACACATTTTCACTATTTTGCGGCCTTCAGCGCCTTGCGCTCGGCCTTGGTTTTGCAGAAGCACTCCAGCTCCGGCACCAGAAGGATGCAGATCACCGCCGCTGTAAAGCCGCCGTTATACAGGCAGAACCCGCCGTGGAGATTGGGGACGGAGGTAACCAGGAAATAGTGCATCACGGCCGCAACCATGCCCCAGAACCAGCCGTACTTGCTGGTAATGGGACTCAGGCCGTTGGCGAAGCACAGTCCCACAGCGATGGCCTGGGCGTTGATCACATAGCTGAAAGTACCGCCCAGCAGTGCCGACAGCAAACCGCAGACCCAGGAGGCCACGGCGTAACCCAGCATAATGGGCAGCACGTTCCCCGGATGGGAGCCGGAATTGCAGGTACACAGCATGCAGAAAATAATGCCCAGCGTCACGCCGTTGAAGGAGGCACCGATGAGGTTGTAGTAAGCCAGAATGAACAGTCCGAATACGCCCACGTTCATCAGGAATACCTCCGTACCCATCTGGGAGGAAACGGAACCCACATGCTCCGGGGCGGTCAGCAGCGCCCAATACTGCTTCGGCTTGCAGCCCATGGCCAGCGCGAACACGATGCACAGCCCGAACAGGATGCCGCAGAACAGATTCACCGTCAGCCGGGACGCTACCAGCAGGGTATCCGCGCCGGGCGCGGCGGGCAGCTCAATGCCCATGGTCTTGAACAGCGTGGCGTTGAGGAAAAACGCAAACAGACACACCGGCACGGCGGCAGAATACAGATCGAAGCCCTTATGCACCTTCGGGGAATGGGTCAGCCCCGCCGGGAGGAAGAAGCCGATGGCAATGCCCACAATCATCGCCACCACGAACCCGTACAGGTTGAAGCCCACCACATCGGGATAGGGATGGCGCACCAGCAGGTCGCTGATCAGCGGCGCAATGCCGGTGGAGAACAGCATGGCGTTGACGTTGGCGCCCAGCTTTTCCTTCTTCACCAGGCAGTAGAGGACAACGCCCAGCACCGTCGGCCAGATGTTCAGGATGTTGATGCCCCAGGAGCAGAAGCCCAGGGTCAGCACGAAGGCCAGGGTGGAGACATTATTGACCGTCGCGCCGCACATGACATACAGCCCCAGGCAGCACAGCCCCACCAGACCCATATTCAGGAACGTCGCGGCATAGCCGCCCACGGCAAAATAGTTGGTGGAAATTTTCCCCGGCTGGCTCATGATCTGCCACAGGCCGGAAAACATGGTATTCCTGTCCGGCATACACACAGCCGCGATCAGAAACGCCGCGGAAAAGAAGCCGAAAAACAGCTTCAGGAACGCGCCTTCCTCCAGATTTTTTATTGTTTTCATAAAAGCACCTTGCTCTCAATATTGAATTTGAATGTCCATAGACAAAAAGGGCGACCCAGCGTGGAAACTGAATCGCCCAGACGGTCGGCAGGCTTTTCTCTGCGCTCCCATGCGGTGTAAACCCGCGAATCCGTCAGTTACGCAGAAGCCAATATGGCGTTATACTCTTTCGGCAGCCTCCACCACGTGCTTCATCAGCACGGAGGTGGTCACGGAGCCGACGCCGCCGGGAACGGGCGTGATGGCCTCAACGATCGGCTCGACCTCGTCAAACTTGGCGTCGCCGGCGATGCCGCCCTTGCCGCCCTTGGCGTTGATCTTGTTCTCGTCCCAGTTGATGGACACGTCCACGACCACCTGTCCGGGGCGGACATAGTCCTTGGTCAGGCTGTTCAGCACACCGGCGGCGGAAACAATGATGTCCGCGTTCCGGCAGATTTCAGCGGTGTTCACCGTCTTGGTATGGCAGACGGTAACGGTGGCGTTCTTGCCCATGAGCATCATGGCGGCGGGCTTGCCCACCACCAGGC
>ERZ827168.5100-NODE-5100-length-11336-cov-2.809414_pt1 | contig 11336 bp, 10 predicted proteins | sample MGYA00519868_ERZ827168 | MGnify/ENA primary metagenome ERZ827168 (study PRJEB31778, sample SAMEA3449271) | human gut metagenome | biome: human gut; feature: human-associated habitat; material: faeces | place: United Kingdom | collected 2010/2012 ...
GGAGGAAGAACGAGACCGTTGTTGTCGCCGTGGGTCATGATTATGCCGCCGATGAGACGGGTGGAAACGCCCCACGAGGTCTGAAACGGGAACTTGCGGGTATTGTCCTTGTCGGTAAACTGGATGTTGAAGGCGCGCGCAAAGCCGTCGCCGAAGAAGTGGCTTGTTCCTGCCTGAAGCGCCTTGCCGTCATGCATGAGCGCTTCGATGCAGTATGTGGAAACGGCGCCCGCAAATTTGTCGCTTTCGGTCTTTTTGCCTTTGAGAACGGGCATTGCCAGTGATTTTTCGCAGAAATCCGCATATATATTGAGCATACGCTCGGTTTCTTCAACCGCCTCGGCTTCGGTCGCATGGATGGTGTGACCCTCCTGCCACCAGAATTCACGGCTTCTGAGGAAAGGACGGGTCGTCTTTTCCCATCTAACGACGCTGACCCACTGGTTATAGAGCTTGGGCAGGTCGCGGTATGAGCTTACGATGTTTGCGTAATGTTCGCAGAACAGAGTTTCGCTCGTCGGGCGGACGCAGAGACGCTCTTCAAGCTTTTCGTTGCCGCCGTATGTCACCCATGCCACCTCGGGCGCGAAGCCGTTGACATGGTCCTTTTCTTTTTGAAGAAGTGATTCGGGGATAAACATTGGCATCTGGACGTTTTCGTGACCTGTTTCCTTGAACGTTCTGTCGAGTATGTCACGGATATTTTCCCAGATTGCGCAGCCGTATGGGCGAAGCACCATGCAGCCTTTCACGCTGGTATATTCAATAAGTTCGGCTTTGCGGCAGATATCGGTGTACCATTTCGCAAAGTCAACGTCCATCGAAGTTATTTCTTCGACCGCTTTCTTTTCAGCCATAAACAAATTCCCCTTTTGTTAAAAAATACGCTATTGAAATATTGCTTCCGTCCGTGTATAATATAATCAGACCGGAGTTGTATTCCAAAATATAATAGCATACATTTTCCGATAAGTCAAGAGGTCGTTTATGCGTCGTGTAATATTGATTCTTCTCGCAATCGTCACTGCCGTGACGGCGACGGGCTGTTCCGTCGTCCGTGACATTCTCGGCGACGAAAAATATGACAAGCTGTCCGGCAAGCTGACTGCCGCGTGGGAACGGGTCGGCAAGGACGCACTCGGTGAGCTTACCGACGACGCATGGCGGGAGTTCGGCTTCGGCAGAAGTCTTGACTGGCCCGATGACAGCATTGCTTCTTCGCTTCCGAAGCTCAGGAGCGGAAAAATCGAGTACAGCTATTCCGCCGGAGACGGCGGCTATATAAAGCTGAAAAACATCAGTGACAGCGAGCTTGACGACTATCTTGCCCGTCTCGGCGAGATAGGATACCGCAAAACCGTTGAAACGCCGCCGTTTACGGTTCTCGTCACATTCGACGGTACATATGTCGGCTTCATACGCGGCAGCGGCAGAACCTGCTCGGTCATCTACGCGGATTCGTTTTCGAGGATCACAGAGATCTGTTCAATTGCTGAGGTAAAATGAAAAAAATCAACCTTTTCAAAACCGTAATTTCAATAATGCTGGCGCTGACCATGCTCGCCGGCTTGCCTCTTTACGCCTTTGCGGAGGAAAGCGGTGCCGACGGTGCTTCGGATGTGTCCGCCGACACGGGAAGCGAGGGTGCTTCCGACGGAAGTGAAGAGCAGAGCGACGCCGTGTCGTCGGCGGAAAGCGGAGAAGAATCTTCCGACGAACCGTCGGAAGAGCCGTCGGAAGAGCCGTCGGAAGAGCCGTCGGAGGAAAGCAGCGAGGAGCCGTCGGAACCCGACGACAACTGCATTTTCGTGACGGTACCGGACGTACGCCCGGGAAACATCACTCTGAGCGGCTGGATGAGCCGTGAACGGGAGGGCGACGCGACGGTTTATGAGTTTTCAGGAAAGTCGGCGACCTTTACGGTCACATATGAACCGGAGGATGGCTGTTCACTTTGGGGAATATATAAAGACGATGAGTTTTACGAGGCGTATAACGGGAGCAGCATCACCTTCACCGTATACGACGACTGCGTTCTGAAACCGATCGTTTCGGGCTACCCCACCGTGCGCGGCGAGGTCATGTTCGAGGGCAGCGACGAAGCGGGGATTTATATCACCGTTGACGGCTCACGCTTTGAGCGCGGAAGCTACATCAAGGGATATTCGACCGAAGTGAGAGCGGTTCTGCCGCTCGGTATGAAAGCCGAAAAAGCGGTTTTCGCCTTTGCCGACGGCAGTGAGAGCGTGACCGTTGATTTTGTTGACAATGCCTGCGTTTTTCCGGCGGTGAACGGCGATTTCACCGTTACGGTCACTGTATCGGGCAAGGCACTGAGCGCCGTCAGGGTGACTTATGACGGGAGCGGCAGCGTTTCCGCCGACTGCGGCGACAGCATCGTAAGGGGCGGCACGGTCGTTTTCACGGTGACGCCCGGCGAAGGAATGTATGTCGAGAGCGCGACTCTCAACGGCAGACTCGTTTCGGTCATCAACGGAACATATATTGCTGTCGCATCGACGGACCTTGTTTTCCACGTCGTGTTTGCCGAAAAGCCGGCGGCACAGACTGTGACCATCTCGGTCGATTCCCGTGCTTCGGGAGGCAGAATAGCCTTTGCGGCGTATGAGGGAATGACTGCCGAGGTGCCGTACGGCGAGGATTGTGAGATCATATTTACTCCCGATGAGGGGTATGTGCTTGACAGGGTGTATATAAACGGAATATCCACCACGCCCCTCGAAAACCGTCTTGTTGTAAACGTGAATCGCGCCTATGACATCGTTGCGACGTTCAGGAAGGCGACTTACAAGATAACGGCGGTCGTCGCGAAGAGCTACGGCGGCACGCTTGAGGCTGTGGGCTACACAATGACAAACGGGATCGTCAGTGTTGACCACGGCGGCAGCGTCACCTTCCGCTTCACTCCCGACATGGGACATGTTGTTTCGGCGGTCAGGATCGACGGAGCGTCGCTTGAGGGTGAGCTTTCAAACGAATTCACTTTCACAAACGTCACGGCAAACCATACCCTTACGGTCAGCTTTGCCGTTGAAGGAGAAAATGTGAAATACCATACCGTGACCGTTGACTGCGGAGACCACGGCAGGGTCGAGCCGTCGAACCGGATTGAGGTCGACGACGGCGACGACATCGTGATCAGCTTCATACCCGATGAGGGCTATGAGATCGACCGCGTTTATTACGACGGACAGCAGGCGACGCTGACGCAGGGCAAGCTCGTGCTTGTCAATGTCACGGGCGACCACATAATCCAGGTCAGCTTCCGTGAAAAACCGGAAGATAAGCCCGACTGGATAACCGCCGACGATATAAACTGGGCTCAAAGCGACATAACCATCGATGTCTCCCGCAACACCAAAGTGGGTAAGGATGTTTTTCTGAAAATCCAGTCACTTGAAAGCGGAAGGCGCGTCACCTTCACAAACGGACTTTTCGATATAACCGTGATCGGCGGAAGCCCGGCAAAGGTTTCGGGCGATTTTGCGGATCTGGCATACGATACGATGATCGCGCCCGAAAGCAGCGAGGTCTTCCTGCAGTGTCTGGGCGAAAACGGCATAAAATCGCTGTATACCGTTGTTGTCGTGCCGGATGCGTATCCGACGGGCAGTGTCATGAGCATAACGCTGGGCGGCGGGTTTTCGGCAAAGACCGTTGACTGCTATGCATTTGACGGCTCGGTGTTTGCGAAGAAAAACGGCGGAGTTGTTGCCGACCTGAACGGAAAGGTGACCATCCCTCTCTACGATGTGCGTACCGTTGTCATTGCAATCGATTCGACTGCGCCGGTCAACCATATCGTGACCGTAAACTGCGGCGCGAACGGCACAGCCGATCCGATGAATTCACAGCCCGTTGCCGACGGCGGCGGCATTACCGTGCGTATTTTCCCGTTTGACGGGTATATGGTCGACAGTGTGACGGTCGACGGTGTCGCGCTCACACTTGACGAAAATGCAAGACTCAGCGGCGCCTGTGAGCTTCCGCTTTCCAACATACGAAAAGACACCACGGTTGAGATAAAATTCACCGTGATGCCTGTCGAAGAAAATTCCGGTATCGGTCTTGTCTTCGTTGTTGTGATCATTTCCGTCGCGCTTGTCGGCGGCGGCGTCCTGTTCTTCATTCAGTGGAAACGGACGAAATATTAATATAATAAATCGACAAAGGGACCGCGGAGCCGTTCGCGGTCCCTTTGTCGGCAGAGCAGTGTTTTGAAAAGAAAAACAGAGACGCCGGTCTTCCCGGTTTTTGTCTCTGTTTGCTTTCGGAAAATTACATTGTCATGTGTTTGGGATGCATACCGACGGTATACGGTGATTTTTCGGTTGACGGTATCCGCGGAAAGGGCGGGGACGGTCAGTCGACATCCTCGACGATCTTTTCGGGCGGATTGTCAAGCGCTTCGGGGTGGAGATACAACTCACGCATATATTTGAGTGCGCTTGCGAAATAGAAGCCGTCGCAGATGCGTTCGTCTGTCACGCATTTGTAATCGACCAGGCGCTTTACCTTGACCGTACCGTCACGCTGAAGCTCGTTGACGCTCTTTTTCGGCCCGAAGGAGATGAACACCGGTATGTTGCCGAAGTTATAAAGATGATGATATATCGGCGGGATGCCGAGAGACGCCATTGAAGTGATGGCAAAAGAGCCGTGGAAGGGTGAGAGAAGGGTCAGCTTGCGGGGAAGCAGACCGAAATAGTCAAGCAGATTGAGGAACCATACCGCAAATTTCAGGAACACGCCGGGAATATAGTTGAGTATTTTTGCGGTGTCGTCGAAATCGCTGTCGGTATTGCGCGCGTTGTTTATCATTTCGGTCATGGTGTTATAAACATCGTCGGCAGTGGCGTCCGGCTTGAAAACCATTTTCAGCACGGTGTCGGGGCTGTTGAGCTTCATTTCGCGCTTGATGGTTATCATTATCTCGATGCAGTTGCGTGCGTATATCTTCTGACCGCGGATGAAGCGGTTTATTCCGGGACGCTGGCTGACGGTGCGTATGTATGCGGCAACGAGCAGATGCATCATACCGAAGCCCTTCAGACCCTCGCTTCTCTTGCGGAAAATATAATCCTCGGCGTTTTCACAGTCAAAGCTGTCTTCAATATAGTTCAGAGCGTCATTACGTGTCACCATTATATAGGGTGCTACCTTGCTCATCGGGGAAAGCGATTTGAGATATCTTCCTTCTTTGACTTTCTTTTTCTTGCACACACACAGACCGCCTTTCGTCAATCGGTTGGAGGTGCACTACTTTGCACCGCATAATAGTTTATCACAATCGTACGCCTTTTTCAAGTGCTTTTTGTCTTTGCACACGAAAAAAGTGCCGATTTGTCATGCGTTTTGCGAAAAAATCTCCGTCAAACCGCCAAAAATGCTTGCAAAACAAGTCGTGATGTGATATATTATTGTCAATAACCATTATGAAAGGAAGAATCATATGAAAAAAATAATCGCGCTTCTTCTTTGCGCCGTTATGGCAACCGCTTCATTTGCGGCATGCGGTAACAACGGCGATGAATCCAAGCCCGAGGATTCTTCGTCGGCGCCCGCGGTATCGGAGACCGTTTCGGATGTGAGTGATGAGGAATCCAAGCCCGAAGAAATCAATTATCTTGAAAAGATCTATACCGGAAACGACTACAACGGAAAAACCTTCACTTTCCTGACCTCCGGTGTAAACGCCACTGCAACGAGCGAGATCGTGTATAATGAGGACCTCACCGACAGCGAAAATTTCCCCGAAACGATAAACGAGGCGATAAAGCGCCGCAACGACGCGGTTTATGATCTTCTCGGCGTCGAAATCAAGGAAATTTACTTCCATGATCCCAGACGTTACGGCGGCGATACTCTTGCGAAAATAAGAAATTCCGCCTCCGCAGGCGACAACAGCTTCCAGGCTGTTTCCGTTTGTCTTTATGACTGCGGCACGCTTGCCACCGAAAACTATCTCTTTGACCTGACAACGCTCGAAAACCTCCACGGGCTTGAATACCCCTGGTGGGACGAAGGCTTTTCGAACACCGTCCGCATTGCCGGCAAGCAGTATTTCATGCTCGGCGATATGGGCATAAACTACAAAAACTCCACACCGTGTGTATATTACAACCAGTCCCTGTTCGAAAAGCTGGGACTTGAAAATCCTCAGCAGCTTGCGATTGACGGCAAATGGACGATCGACAAGGCGATCGAACTTTCGACCTCCTATCATGACGACATAAACGGCACCGACGGCATCCAGTGGGATGACTGCTATGGCTGGTGCGGTCAGAACGATGATATGCCTTCCATGCTTTACGGCGCGGGCGTCAGAATCGTTTCGTCCGACAGCGAGGGATATCCTTATCTCACTCTCTGGAGCGAGACCGCGAACAACGCCGTTGAAAAGGTGCTTGAGCTGATGCTCAACTCCGATTACTATGTAAGCGGCAACGACTGGTTCGGCAAGACAGGCAATTACGAGTGGCCGATGCAGGCGCTTGAAGCAAACTTCATCGCCGGTCATGTGCTGTTTTACTCCGGCGGCATTTCCACCGCTATAAATCTTTCCGCAATGGAGGATTCGTTCGGCATTCTTCCCGTTCCGAAGCTCACCGAGGAGCAGGATGACTATTACTCACTGCTCAACACCTGGACCACCAACGCCTATGCCATTACCACAAACAACACCGAAGAGCAGGCTGAATTTGCTGCTGCGGTTCTTGAGGCAATGGGTTATTACAGCTGGGAGGGCAACGTCGATTCCCTCGCAGTCGCATATTATGAACGCGTTCTGAAGATGCAGAAGCTCAAGGCGGACGAAACCTCGACCGCACTTCTTGACCTCATTTTCGCTCAGCGCGGATGCGAGCTCGGCTCCGTGTTCCGTATCGGCAACATCACAGGCTCCAAGAGCGTTAACGATATCCTCGGCACTCTCATCAACGAGAAGAAAACAGGCGCCTTCCGTTCGACATACGAAGCTTACGAAAGCATTCTCGAAGCGGACGTTGAAGCCGTTGTGGAATACTTCAAGAGCTGAACGGGACCGTAAAAGACACAGTACCGGGAAAGCAAAGAGAACATAAAAACAAATCAGCGTTTCTGCCGTGTATTCCGGCGGAAACGCTGATATTTTTTGTTATTGTTTTTTCTGATAAAACAGGGAACAGCCGGCAGCGCGGAACTCTTCCACTTTTTTGCGGATAAGCTCCTCGCTTACGGAAAAATGAGCCGCAAGGCATGGTATGCAGAGAAACTGCACGGCGCCTCTGTTTATCAGCTTCTTATGCGCTCCGACGTCGTCCGACGTAAGCGGCGCACCGCATTTCATGCATTTCGGATCGGGCATTACTTAACGTCGACGATCTTGCATCTGAGCATACGGCAGCTGTGCGGTGCAAGCTCCTTTTCGCTGCGGAAGATGTCCTTGAATGTTCCGAGATCCTTCTTTTCCCAGAGATCATAGATCTGCAGTCCCTTGCCGGCCGAACGGTTGAGACCGAGAGAGGAGAAGGGGATGAAGGGAGTTACGGGGTTGTCGTTCATATTGAACATGCCGAGCAGGAGATCGCCGTTTGAGAGGTGTCTTGCCCAGACAAGAGAGATTCCCCAGTAGTCGCAGACGAGATAGGGCTGGCGGTATGCTTCGTCCTGGTCGATCGCGATGATGTCCTTGTCCTGAAGGATTGCCTTGATTTCGGGTGAGCAGCTTCTTATGTCACAGCCCATCATGAGAGGGGAGCCGAACAGCGCCCAGAGGGAGAAGTGAGTTTTGTATTCTTCGAGGGTGCAGCCGCCGACGCCGACATTGCCCTTGCCGTTCATGCCGACGACGAGCATATCCATGTCGTTGAAGCAGCCCTGACCGTTGTATTCGACGATGGGAAGCTGTTTTTCGTAAAGCTCTTTGATGGAAGCCCAGCTGTCGACGATGTCGCCGGTGGAACGCCACATATGCGCGCCCGTTTCCTTGATCCACTTATGAGTCTCGTCGGCGCCCCAGGAGCAGGCGGAGAAGAGAATATCTCTGCCGCAGTTTGCGAGCGCAAGACCCATACGGCGGTACAGCATTTTGCCGATCTCAAAGCCGGGCTTGAAGCAATAGTCATATTTGAGGTAGTCGACACCCCACTCTGCAAATGTGCGGGCATCGATGAATTCGTATTCGTATGAGCCGGGATATACGGCGCAGGTGTAGTTGCCGGCGCAGGAATACATGCCGAATTTGAGTCCCTTGGAGTGGACATAATCGGCAACGGCTTTCATGCCGTTCGGGAATTTTTCGGGATCGGGTTCAAGCTCGCCTTTTTCGTTACGTACACGCTTTGACCAGCAGTCGTCGATGACGAGGTATTCGTAACCGGCATCGAGGTAGCCCTCGTTTACCATTGTGTCGGCAGTGGTTTTGATCAGCTCTTCGTTGATATTGCCGCCGAAGGTGTTCCATGAGTTCCAGCCCATGGGGGGTGTCTTGACTATCATAATAAATATCTCCCTGAAAGGTTTGTTTGCATGGGGCGGCATTGTCTTTAATCCCGCCGTCATGTCATCATCGTAACATATAACGCCGCAAAAGTCAAGGCGGAATGAGCGCATAACCGAAAAGAATTTCACGGCTGTGAGCCTGCGCGTTATCCGATAAGCATACGCCGTACCGGTATTGACCAGAAGCGGTTTACTGTCACGCGGATGCAGATATACGCCGCGAGGATCATCGCTGTCGCATAAAGCAGGACGAACAGCGGATTTATGCCTTCACCGACCAGCACCTCTGAACCTATAAGCCCGTAGAAGAGTCCTGCTCCGGGAGCACATCCGAGAATGAAGGTAAACGCCGTTTCGCCGAGATGAGTGACGGCAGCCGTATGCGGTCTGACGCCCGCTGTCCGCAAAACGCCCCATGTGCGGATATGACTGCGTATGCGTTCCGCCGTCATGGCGCATATGTTTGTCATCGAATAGATGGCGAAAATCAGGATTATCAGTCCGCCGTTTACGCCGATTGCCACGGTTTCCGAGACTACTTCGGCGTTTGCAGCCCGTTTGGAATATGCCCTGAAGCGCGAAAGCTCACGCTCCTTCATTGCGGTTATGCATTTGCCTGTTACGTATACCTCGCCGCACGACGGTGTGTCGAGACCGTCGATCATGTTCAGGAGGGTCGTCTTTCCGCAGCCGCTTTTCCCGACGATTGCGGCAAGTGAGCCTTCGGGAATCGTCAGGCTGACGTTGTTCAGAGCTTTGGCGGTTTCATACTGCTTGGTTATTCTGCGAACATCGATGAAATCTTTCATTGATTTACCTCCGATTTTGCATGTATATATCATACAACACATCTGACAAAATGTAAATGTTTTACCGTCAAAATGAAGAAAGTTTACAATTCTTGAAAACAGAAAGCAGACCGCATCGCGCGGTCTGCTTTCATAAGTCGGAGGTCAGTTTTTCTTTTTGACTGACAGTCTGAGGACGAAGGTGTCGAGGAGGTACAGCACCGACGAAAGGACGACGGTTATCATGATGACGAGCATATTGTGCCGACACGAAAACCGGGGACGCTGTCTGCGGAACGGGAACAAACCAACAGTCACTTCGTTTTGTCCGAAAATCCGAGGAAGTAGTCGGCGCTGACCTTGTAATATCTGCAAAGAGTGACGAGATGGCGGAGCGGCAGTTCGTTTGCGCCGCGTTCATAGCGTGCGTACATCGTCTGCGAGGTGCCGAGAAGCTCGGCGATTTCGTTTTGGGTTTTGTCGTTGTCCTCGCGCAGGTCACGCATGCGTTTCATGTAGTCAGCCATTTTCTTCCTCTGCCGTTTTTCGAGCTATTTCGACAAATATTATAACAAGAATTTTTAAATCCCTCTTGACAATAGTAAAAAAATGTACTATAATGGGGTCAGTGCAAGAGTTGGATATCTTCCCTTGCATTTCCAGCTCTGCTATACTGTTTCCGTGGGGGGAGGCAGTACGCCGGGCATGAAAAGAAGTCGGCATTTACACCGACTTCTTTTTCGCTATAAATCGCATTTTTGCCGTGGGACTATGCCCGGCAGAGACTGCTTTGCGACGTTTCTTACAATTATTATATATAATCAAATCGGTCGTTTCAGAAAACCCGCCTGAACGACGGTTTTTCCCCGTCGGCAAGTGTGGGGAGAAACGCCATGAGCCGTTCACGTGCCGCGCAGTAGGTTTCGAAATCTCCGGACTGCGCCGCCCCGTACAGATCCGCTGCCGCTTCGTCGATGCGGTCAAGCTCGTCCTCGTGTATTGAAAGCGAAAGCGACGGGCGTTTTTCACTCCACAACGCATAAAAGCTCTTCACGTCGTCGCCGCCGGACGCTTCAAAGCCGCCTTTTGAAACGGGCAGCTCATTCAGACGCGTGTACAGCTCGTCCGTCACGCTTCGCACAAAGGTTGCGTTCATAACCACAACAAGAAGTATGAGTATGAGCAGCATGCCGGCAATTATTGTGTGTTTCATCGTTTTTTCTCCTTCTTCACGGTGACCTTGTTTCCGAGATCGTCGCAGGTCATATACAGTATGTCACGTATCGCGGCTTTGCATCGGCGCGCTTCTCTTTCCGTTTCTTTGAGCGGAATTTTTGCGGTTTCGGCAAAGCAGTTGTTTATTTTGCCGTCAATTATCACGGGGTGGGTCATTCCGCTGTTTTCGACGCCGATGCCCATATCGTTCGGCGTAAGCTCATCAAACGCCGCCTTCGGCAGTACACTCATTTTGCCGTTCTGTTCGAGTATCACGTATTGAACGTCGCCGATGTTGCGGTACCCTGCGCCCCGTATCTGCGCAAATACCTCGTCAAGGGTTATTCTTGCGGTGGATAACGCTTTTTCGATTACCTTTCCGTCCGATATCAGCACGATAGGCTCGCCTGTGAGCGCTTTGCGGACGGTCACGGACTTCTGAACGGCAAATGAGATCAGCGTTTCGAGACAGCCCAGCGTACATATGGCGACAAAGCCGTGCATGAGCGGTATGTCAATGTCGGTGATGGGAAGCGCAGCCATTTCGGAAATCAGAAACGCCGTCACAAACTCGCTGACCTGCATCTCTCCAATCTGCCTTTTGCCCATCAGACGCATGATCGCTGTAAGTACAATATAGAATATAACCGTTCGCAGCAAAATGACCGCCATAAGACACCTCAAGCCTCGTTTTAGCTTATTATTGACCACTAATGTGCAATATATACATCGAGTGCTGGATATATAACGGTCGATTTATGCAAAATTTAGTCAGATTTAGTGTTGACAATTGAAGAGTGATGTGGTAGAATAACTGAGCTGTCCGAGAGA
>ERZ827168.5101-NODE-5101-length-11334-cov-2.883589_pt1 | contig 11334 bp, 8 predicted proteins | sample MGYA00519868_ERZ827168 | MGnify/ENA primary metagenome ERZ827168 (study PRJEB31778, sample SAMEA3449271) | human gut metagenome | biome: human gut; feature: human-associated habitat; material: faeces | place: United Kingdom | collected 2010/2012 ...
TTCTCCTGCGGAAAATTACGGATTTGCTCCAAAAACGGGTTCTTCTGCGCGTGCAGCGCTTGGAGCGTTCCCAGCAGGAACAGTGCCGCAGCACTCAAAATGCCCCCCCCTCCATATCGTATCATAGCTGTTCGAATTGCCTAACTATCCGCAAGATAATAAAAATTTGCGGATCGTGCAAATCGGTAGCGCAGGAAGCGGGGCGGTTCGTGGTGATCTTTTGCTCCGCCAGCCTCGGGGAGCGGCAAAAGCGCGGCGGGAACTTCGTGCGATTATCGACCGCCGATCGGTTTTTCGGGCGGCGTCATGCGTTTGAGCCGTCCGTAGACGTAGACGAAGGCGGGGACGAGGAAGAGGTCGGCGGCGATCCACGCCGTAGGATCGCCGAAGCAGACGGCGATGTAGCCCAGGGCCGGTACGGCCCACAGGCTGACCGCCGTGCGGGCGATCATCTCCGAGACGCCCGACAGCATCGCCAGATTCGTGTAGCCTGCGCCCTGGATCGTATAGCGCAGGATGCAGAGCAGGCCGAGCACCGGCAGGAAATAGCTCGCCACGTGGAGGAACAGCCGCGTGTCGGCGAGAATCTCGCTCTGCGACGGATCGATGAAGAGCCGCGCCAGCAGGTCGGAACCGGCCATCAGCACGACGAAGGCGAAGAGTGCGTAGCCGAGCATCAGCCCCGCGGCGACCTTGATGCCCTGCCAGATGCGTTCGGGCTTCACGGCGCCGTAGTTGTGGCCCGTGTAGGTGGCCATCGCCATGCCGAGGCTCTCGAAAGGCGAGATGACGAACATCTTGATGCGCACGCCGGCCGTGAAGGCCGCCACGCAGGCCGAGCCGAGGGCGTTGTTGGCGCTTTGGAGCATGATGCTGCCGATGGCCGTGATCGAGAACTGCAATCCCATCGGCAGTCCGATCGCCAGCAGCGTGCGGGCGTGCCGCGAGCGGAACCGCCGTTCGTCGCGCGTACTGCGCAGAATCTCGAAATGGCGGTGCATGTAGGCGAAGCAGAGCGCGGCTGAAACGCCCTGCGAAACGACTGTCGCCACGGCCGCTCCCAGCACGCCCCAGCCGAGCGTGAGGATGCAGAAGAGGTCGAGCGCGATGTTCAGCACCGTCGAGAAGAGCAGGAACCAGAAGGGCGTGCGGCTGTCGCCCAATGCGCGGATGATGTTCGACAGCAGGTTGTAGAAGAAGGTGCAGGGGATGCCGATGAAGGTGACCAGCAGGTAGAGGTAGGCGTCGCGGAAGATGTTGTCGGGGGTGCGCATCGCATGCAGGATGTCGGCGTACCAGATGCTTGTGACGATCGCCACGGTCACCGAGATGCCGACGGCCAGCCGCAGGGCGTTGGCCACGTAGCGGCGCATGTCGGCGTAGTCGTGCGCGCCGAAGCGCTGCGCCACCGGAATGCCGAATCCGCAGCAGCAGCCGTTGCAGAATCCCAGGATGAGGAAGATCACCGAACTGCTGGCGCCTACGCCCGCCAGGGCGTCGATCCCCAGAAACTGGCCCACGATGGCCGCGTCGACCAGCGAATAGGTCTGTTGCAGCAGGTTGCCCAGCAGCAGGGGCAGCGTGAAATTGAGAATCAGGGGCAGCGCCGGCCCCGTGGTCATCTCCCGGGATGTCGTCATAGTGAAAAAACCTCTCGCCTAAACCGCAGCAAAGATACGCAAACGGATGCGAAAGTGGTACGTTCGGCCGGCGATTTCGTCCGAAAAACGGCGGGCGGCCTTTCGGAACCGCCCGCAGAGGTTATCGTGCGTCGCGGCACGAACACGTCTGCCGTCGCCGCAGGGCGCGGATCGCCTCGCCGCCCAGTGCGATGAGCGAGGTGAGCCCCACGATCCAGGCCCACTCCTGCCACGAGAGCGGGACGGTGCGGAAGACCTCGCCGCCCAGTTCGACGATGAGCCATTGCCCCAGCGCGATGAGCGCCAGCACGGTGAGGAACGTCCGGCTGTGCGCGATGCCGTGGCTCGCCGCGCATTCGGCTTCGAATCCTTTGGCGTTGAACAGGTTCCAGAATTGCAGGAAGACGAAGGTCGTGAAGAATACCGTGAGCTGGCGCACGGTGGGCTCGCCCGTCGTGTAGAGCCACCAGCCGAGCATTCCGAGCAGGACGACCACGAAGATCGAGCCGCAGGTGGCGATCGTGCGCACCATCGCCCGCGAGACGATGCTCGCATCGCGCCGGCGGGGGCGTTCGCGCATCACTTCGTGCTGCGGCGGCAGCGATGCCATGGCCATGGCCGCCAGCGTGTCCATGATGATGTTGACCCACAGGATCTGCGTCACCGTGAGCGGCATTTCGGTCTCCATGACCGAGCCGGCGAGGAAGACGACGATCGCCGCGAAGTTGATCGTGAGCTGGAAGAGGATGAACCGCTGGATGTTGCGGTAGAGCGAGCGCCCCCACATGACGGCCGTTGCGATCGAGCGGAACGAATCGTCGAGCAGCGTGATGTCGCTGGCGTCCTTGGCCACCGACGTGCCCGAACCCATCGAAAGGCCCACGTTGGCGAAGTTGAGCGCCGGCGCGTCGTTCGTGCCGTCGCCTGTCACGGCGACCACCTCGCCCTGCTGCTGCAACAGCCGCACGAGCCGCTGTTTGTCGAGCGGCCGCGCCCGCGAGAGGATTTTCAGCGAACCGATGCGGGCGAGCAACTCTTCGTCGCTCGCGGCTTCGAACTCGACGCCCGTCATGCGGTTGCGATCCGTATCTTCGGCATCGTTCCACAGTCCGATCTGGCGGGCGATTTCGGTGGCGGTGGCGGCCGTGTCGCCCGTCACGATCTTGACGGCGATGCCGGCCGACATGCACTCCGCTACGGCGGCGGGAACCTCTTCGCGCACGGGATCGGCGATCGCCGCGACGGCCGCCAGGCGGTACGGCTCCTCCGCCTCTTCGATCCGCGAGGCGTTCGTCGGGACGTAGGCCAGCGCCAGCGTGCGCATGGCGCGGCGCTGCATACCCAGCAGCTGTTCCTGAATTTCGGCGGGAATCGTCGCGGCGTCGCAGCGGGCGAGCACCACTTCGGGCGCACCCTTTATGAGCAGAAACCGCTCCCGTGTATCGCATCGCTCAATGAGCGTAGCCATGTATTTGCGTTCGGTCGAGAAGGTCAGCCGGTCGAGAATCCGCACCCCTTCGCGCAGTGCGGTGTAGTCGCCGTTTTCGCGCCGGAGCCATTCGAGCAGCGCGCCTTCGGTGGGATTGCCCAGCGGACGGCCGTCGGCGTCGAGGAAGGCGGTCGAGTTGGCCGCCACCGACTCGCCGAGCAGCCGCTCGTCGGGAAGCCCGTAGCGGATGATCTCCTGCACGCGCATCCGGTTCTGGGTGAGCGTGCCCGTCTTGTCGGTGCAGATGACCGTCACGGCACCCATCGTTTCGCAGGCGTGCATCTTGCGCACGAGGTTGTTGGTTTTGAGCATCCGCCGCATCGAGAGCGCCAGCGAGAGGGTGATGCTCATCGGCAGCCCTTCGGGAACGGCCATGACGATCATCGCCACCGAGACCATGAAGCAGTTGAGCACGATGCGCACCACGTGGGGCCACGGCGCATCGGCCAGCCCTTCGACGAGGAAGGCCTTGCCGATCAGAATGACGAAGATCAGCACCGACAGCGCGATGCCCACTTTGCCGATCTGCCGCGAAAGGCGTGTCAGCTGGCGGTGCAGCGGCGTCTGTTCGCCGCTCTGGACGGTCGCCTGTTCGGTGACGCGGCCCGCTTCGGTGGCGTCGCCGACGGCCGTGACGACCATGCGACCGTATCCGTCGCGCACGGTCGTGCCGCGCAGCAGCCGGTTGGAGGGGTAGGTCGCTTCGGGGTCGAAGAGCTCCTCGTCGACGTACTTCGCCGTTTCGGGTTCGCCCGTGAGCGTCGACTCGTCCATTTGCAGCGATACCGCTTCGACCAGTTCGCCGTCGGCCGGCACCGTCTCGCCCGCTTCGAGGCTTACGAGGTCGCCGACGACGACTTCGCGGCGAGGAATCTCGCGCATCACGCCTCCTCGGCGTACCTTGACGGGCTGCTCGTCGTTTACACGGTTAAGCCGGCGGAACCGCCGCATGGCGTCCCACTCGAAGAGAAATCCCACGCAGGTGGCCAGCAGGATGGCGCAGAGGATGCCGATGGTTTCGGTGAAGTTGCCTTCCATGAAGGCCATGGCCAGCGACAGGGCTGCGGCGACGAGCAGCACGATGATGATCGGGTCGCGGAACTTCTCCGCGAGCAGCCGCCACGCCGAATCGTCGCGTTGCGGCGTGATGATGTTTTCGCCGTGGGCGGCGCGGCTTGCGGCCACCTCTTCGGGGGTGAGACCTTGCGGGTTGTAGGGGATCATATCCGGTTGTTTTCTGACTTGCAAAAATAATCGATCCGTCGTGCATTCGCGCGGCATGGGGCGAGATTTAACGGTTCGTTAATATCCGCCGTATGTTAACGAATCGTTAAGTCGACGGGAACTGCCGCGTCGAAGCATCGAGGCGGATGGCGATGAAGAGCAGGATGGTGAAGGCCAGCAGCGACGATCCCCCGTAGCTCATGAAGGGGAGCGGAATACCCATGACGGGCATCAGCCCGATCGTCATGCCCACGTTGACCAGCACGTGGAAGAGCAGGATCGCCGCCACGCTGTAACAGTAGACCCGCCCGAAAGGCTCCTCCTGCCGTTCGCCCATTTTCATCAGCCGCAACAGCAGCAGGCACATGACGCCGAGCACCGCGACGGCGCCCAGAAACCCCCACTCCTCGCCGACGGTGCAGAAGATGAAGTCGGTGTGTTTTTCGGGCACGAAGTTGTATTTGATCTGCGTTCCTTGCAGGAACCCCTTGCCGAAGAGGCCGCCCGAGCCGATGGCGATTTTCGACTGGTTGACGTTGTAGTCGATCCCCTGCGGTTTGTCGACGATGCCCAGGTAGCTCAGGATGCGCTCCTGCTGGTGCGGTTTGAGCACCGATTCGAAGATATAGTCGGTCGCCGGGACGAAGGCCATCGAAACGACGAAGAGTCCCGCCATGAGCAGGATGTTCATCAGCCGCGTGCGGTAGGCGTAGACCGCCACGATCGGCAGCGAAGCGAGCGTCACGGTCAGCAGGCTGCGGTAGATGTCCATCGTGCCGGGGGCGATGAGTCCCATGAACGACGAGAGGACGATGGCCGAGAGCGCCAGCGAGGCGAGGTAGACGATGCGCGAACGCCATCGGCCGTTCATCATCGCCTCCGACACCACGCAGATCAGGATCAGCAGCACCAGCAGCGTCATGGGCGTCAGCAGGAACGAAACGATGAAGAGCGCAGCGATGAGCAGAATCGGGATGCAGAGCCACTTGTTGAGTCCTTCGCGGTAGAGGACGAAGAGGAATGCACCCAGCACGATGCCCGAACCGGTGTCGTTTTGCAGAATGGTGAGCAGCATCGGGATGCCGACGATCACACCCACGCGCAGCAGATCGCCGAAGCGGTTGATCGAGAAGGAATAGTTGCTCATCACGCGCGCCAGCGCCAGCGCCGTGGCGATCTTGACGAACTCGACGGGCTGGATGCGCAGCGACCCCAGTTCGATCCATGACTTGGCGCCGTTGACCTCCTTGCCGGCGATCAATACGCCGATCATCACCACGATACCTATTATATATAGCGGATAGGCCCACATGTGGTAGTAGCGCACGTCGAGCAGCAGGACGACGAGCGCTACGACGAGTACGGCCGTCACCCACATGTACTGCTTGATGTAGAAGTGCGAGAAAGCGAAGAAATCGGCCGTCTCCTCATCGAACGAAGCGGCGGTGATGCAGATGCAGCCCGCCGCGACCAGCAGCAGGTAGTAGAGGACGGCCAGAAAATCGACCCCCTGGAACAGACCGCCTTTGATTCTACTTTGCATAGGAGGGATAATAGATTTGCATGTTCTTCACCCTATCGACGAGCCACGGGCGGGTGATCGTGTCGGTGAGGTAGTACTCCTCGACGAGCGAGGCGATCGGCAGGGCGATCGTGGCGCCGAATCCGCCGTTTTCGACGTAGACCGAGATCGCGATGCGGGGATTGTCCTTCGGTGCGAACGACAGGAAGGTCGAATGGTCGCGTCCCTGCGGGTTCTGGGCCGTGCCCGTCTTGCCGCAGACGTCCCAGCCGTCGAGCCGCGCCACGGTCGAGGTGCCGCCGACGTTCACGCCGCGCCACATTCCCTCGACGATCGGTTCGAAGTGTTTGGGGTCGATCATCGTATACTGCTTTTCGTAGAAACGGCGGTCGATCGAATCGCGCCCTTCGATGCGCTTGACGATGTGGGGGATGTAGTAGTAGCCTCGGTTGGCCAGGATGGCCGCGAAGTTGGCCATTTGCAGCGGCGTGCAGCCCAGTTCGCCCTGCCCGATCGAGAGCGAGATGACCGTCAGCGCGTTCCACGAACCGTGATAGACCCGGTCGTAGTATTCGCTCGACGGGACGTAGCCTGCCCCTTCGTCCAGAAAGTCGGATTCCAGCTTGCGGCCGAAGCCGAGGCTGTTGACGTAGGTTTTCCACATGTCGAAGCCGTGTTCGACGTCTTCGTAACGGCGGTTTTCGAGGATGTTGCGCAGCACGTAGCAGAAATAGGCGTTGCACGAGTTGGCCACCGCCCCGCGCAGGTCGAGCGGCGAGGCGTGGGCATGGCATTTCATCATGCGGTGGCCGTAGCGGAATCCGCCGTTGCAGGAGTAGCGGTCCGCCGGCGTGAGCACGCCCTCTTGCAGTCCGATGAGCCCCTGCACCAGCTTGAAGGTCGACCCCGGAGGATATTTCGCCTTCACGGCGCGGTTGAACATCGGCTGACGTTTGTTGTAGAGCATTTTCATGTAGTTGTTGCCCCTGTGGCGGCCTACCATTTCATCGGGGTCGAACGTGGGCGAGGAGACCATCATCAGGATCTCGCCCGTCGAAGGCTCGATCGCCACGGCGGCACCCACCTTGCCCCGCATCAGCTCTTCGGTGAAGGCTTGCAGGCGGGCGTCGATCGTCGTGACGATGTAGCTGCCCGGTTCGGGCAGTGAATCGAACATGCCGTCCATGTAGGAGCCCTTGACCACGCCGTGCGTGTCGATCTCGTTGATCTTGACGCCGTTCTTGCCGCGCAGTACCTCTTCGTAGGCCTTTTCGACGCCGCTTTGGCCGATGTAGTCGCCGGCGCGGTAGCGGGGGTTGCGTTTGAGCTGCGCGGCGTTGATCTCGCCTACGTCGCCCAGCAGGTTGCCGCCGATCTTGCGCGGATAGCTGCGTATGGTGCGGTAGACGGTGTAGAACCCCGGGAAGTTGTTTTCGTCGAAGCGCAGTTTCACTTCGCTGGAAATGAAATTGGTCACCATGTAGGGGATGCGGGGGCTCATGCGGGCGTTGCGCAGCGCGCGTTCGAGTTTGGTGCGGGAGATTCCCAGCAGGTCGAGCATTTGCAGCGTGTCGAATCCTTCGCGCGGCAGCTCGCGGTAGATGACCATCAGGTCGTAGCAGGCGCGGTTCTGCGCCAGGTACTCGCCGTTGCGGTCGAAGATTTCTCCGCGCGGCGGGTATTGGACGACGTGCCGCAGCGCGTTGCCGCGCGCCAGTTTTTCGTATTTCGGGTCGATGAGCTGGATGTAGGCCAGCCGCAGGATGATGACGCCGAAGATCAGCAGCACCACCGCTTGCAGCGTGCGCATCCGCACGTATCCTTTGCGGGAGTCGGTCATATGCGCGGCGAGAGTCGGGAGGTGAATACCTGTGCGATCAGCCAGCAGAAGAAGACGCCGACCGCGGCGCTCACGCCGAGCCGCAGCAGCGTCAGCAGCGCGTGCGACCACGAGAGCGCCTCCATGTAGAAGAAGATCGCGTTGTGGAGGACGACCGTCAGGGCGAGGTAGACCGTGAAGGACTTTTCGCCCAGCCGCCGTGCCGAGGGCACGCCGCCGTCGTGGACGTTCTCCTTGCCGCAGACGAAGTTGAGAAGGTGGATACGCACGAAGGCGACGAAGACCGTGGCGATCGTGTTCACGCCGGCGGCACCCATCGTCCAGTCCATCGCGAGCCCCATCGCGAGCCCCGCCAGAAGCATCCGGATCGGTGTGGTCTCCATCGGCAGCAGCGCGATGAAAACCACGTAGACCAGCGGGTTGAGGTAGACGCTCAGCGACAGGTTGTTGAACAGAAAGATCTGCAACAGCGCCGCCACCAGAAACAGAAGTGCGTATTGTAGGGTTCGGTACATAGCTCGGTCGAAAAGTCGGGGCGTGCCCCTCCGGTTTGTGTTAAATTCCCTCTTCCAATTGCCGTTGTTCGTTGTAGTCCTGATTCTTGACGAGCACCACGTCGTGCAGCGCCGTCATGTCGGCGGCCAGGCGGATGCGCACGTCGTAGGCCGTGCGGGTCTCGTTGAGTTCGAACTCCTCGACCGTGCCGATCAGGATGCCGGCCGGGAAGTAGCGCGAGAAACTCGTCGATACGATCGTGTCGCCCCGCTCCACGGCGGCATATTTCGACAGATCGCGCATACGGACGTGCTCCGCGTCGAAACCGTCCCAGTAGATCGAGCCGAAATGGCCGTCGCCCGCCACCTCGCCGCTGGCGCGGAACGAGGTATTGAGGATCGACACGGCCACCGAATAACGATCCGAACAGCTGACGATGTAGCCCACCATGGCGCCCGAAGGGGTGACGACGGCCGTTTCGGGCGATACCTCGAAATCGCGTCCCTTGTTGAGCGTCAGCAGGTTCTCCTGCTTGTTGATCGAGTTGGCCACGACGCGGGCGGTCGTGTAGCGGTAGGGACCCGCCAAGGGCGATCCCACCGTGTCGAGGGCGGCGAAGAGCGCCTGCTCGCGATAGAACGACAGTTCGTTTTCGAGCGCTGCGACCCGTTCGAGCAGGCGTCGGTTTTCGTCGGGCAGGGCGAAGAAGCGTTTCACGCCGCGGAAAGCGCTGTGGATTCCGCCCGCCAGCCGGTTCGACTGCGTGAGGATACGTGCCTGCGTGAAGTGGGAGGAGTGCGCATAATAATTGATCGCCACCGCTTCGATGATGACGAACAGAAGCGCTACATAAGTGCTCCGCAGGAATTCGAGTAGTTTGTACACCTCTCCGGTCAGGGTTTGTCGGCGGGAGCTCCGGCGGACGAAGATTCCCGTTTCCGGCAGGGGCCTCAGCCTCCGCCCGCAAACGGGAACTGTTCCGGAGGTCGCCGCGGACCGCTTATTTCATCAGGAACGAGAAGCGGTCGATGTTTTTCAGTGCGATGCCCGTTCCGCGCGCGATGGCACGCAGCGGATCTTCGGCGATATGGAACGGCAGTCCCGTCTTCTCCGTAAGACGTCGGTCGAGGCCCTTGATAAGGGCGCCGCCGCCGGCCAGGTAGATGCCGTTCTTGACGATGTCGGCATAGAGTTCGGGCGGCATCGTTTCGAGCACCTTCATCAGCGCGGCGTCGAGTTTGATGAGCGATTTTTCGAGTGCGTAGGCGATTTCGTTGTAGTTGAGCGTGACGCTCTGCGGCAGTGCCGTCAGCATGTTGGGGCCGGTGACGGTGAAATCCTCCGGCTCTTCCTCCAACTTGGGTATGGCGGCACCGATGGCGCATTTGATCGCTTCGGCCGTGCGTTCGCCGATGCGGACGTTGTGCTGCTGGCGGACGTAGTTCTGGATGTCGGAAGTGAAGACGTCGCCCGCCACGGTGACCGACTCCGAGCAGACGATGCCGCCCAGCGAGATGCAAGCGATCTCGGAGGTGCCGCCGCCGATGTCGATGACCATGTTGCCTTCGGGCGCTTCGACGTCGAGCCCCGCGCCCAGCGCGGCGGCCATCGGTTCGTAGATCATGTAGACCTCGCGCCCGCCTGCGTGTTCGGCCGAGTCGCGCACGGCGCGGATCTCGACGTTGGTCGATCCCGACGGGATGCAGATCACCATTTTGATCGAGGGCGAGAAGAGATGCCCCGAACTCTTGACCTTCTTTATCATGCCGCGCAGCATCAGTTCGGTGGCCGTGAAATCGGCGATCACGCCATCTTTCATCGGGCGGATAGCCTCGATATTGCCGGGAACCTTTCCGAGCATCTGTTTCGCTTCCTTGCCCACCGCCTGAATGCTTTTCTTGGCACCGGAATGCCCGTCGTGCCGGATCGCGACGACAGAAGGTTCATCCAGAATAATGCCTGCATTCCTGACATAGATCAGCGTGTTGGCCGTCCCCAGATCGATGGCCAGATCATTTGAAAAATAACCGCGTAAAAATCCAAACATGAACAGTCCCGATATATAAAATTTCCGTATACAAAAAACGGTTGAACCTGCAAAAACAGTCGAATTGCAAACTTCACGTACAACTATGCAATAACCGCACATTCTACCTTATAATTCTGGGGTTATATCTGATGTTCAGCATGCAATTGCATTTCATTCCGAAATTTTTTTGTAACAACCGAACCATTCATTATGTCTCTTGAACTTTCCGATGTGGAACGCATCGCCCAGCTGGCCCAGCTGGAGGAGCAGGCGGCCCTGGGCCGGGCCTGTCTGGAGCAGCTGCGGGAGGACACGGTGCGTCTGGCCCGGCTGGCGGACAAGGGGCTGGAGCCCGGGGTGGCCGAAGCCATGGTGAAGGGGCTGGACGGGCAGCAGCTCATGGCTCTGAAGCAGAGCTTTGAGGCCCGGGCGGCGGAGAAGTACCCCGTGCGCACCCAACTGTCCTACGCCCCCGCAGAAGGGGAGCGGGACCGGGAGCACGACCGGGCCTTTTTGATCTGAACCCGCTGTTTTCCGGCCCTGGGCCGGGAATTGGGGATAGAACGGAATTTGAAGGAGGAGAAGGAAATGAACAAGATCTCTTTTGACGGCATCGGCCAGGAGGTAGCCACCTTTGAGGCGGCCAGCGGCGTGACCGCCGGCCATGTGGTGAAGATGGCGGACAACGGCAAGGTGAGCAAATGCAGCGAGGGGGACGACTTCTGCGGCGTCGCCCTGAATGTGCGCGGCGGCTGCGCCGGAGTACAGCTGCGGGGCTTTGTCACCCTGAAGTGCGCGGGCACCGAGACCGTGGGCTATGTCAGCCTGGTGGCCGACGGCAGCGGCGGCGTGTTCACCCAGGAGAGCGAGACCTGGCTGAACTTCCTCCACCAAAACGGCATCAGCTGGGCCAACTGGTCCCTCTGCGACAAAAACGAGACCTCCGCCGCCCTGAAACCAGGCACCCCAACAAACCGCCCCTGGACAGACAACGACCTGACCCCCTCCCAGATCCGCACCCTGGAGGACCTGACCCACGCCACCGTCCTGGACCGGAGCGCACTGATTCTGGACATCTTCGCCCGCCGCGCGGAA
>ERZ827168.5103-NODE-5103-length-11328-cov-3.649517_pt1 | contig 11328 bp, 10 predicted proteins | sample MGYA00519868_ERZ827168 | MGnify/ENA primary metagenome ERZ827168 (study PRJEB31778, sample SAMEA3449271) | human gut metagenome | biome: human gut; feature: human-associated habitat; material: faeces | place: United Kingdom | collected 2010/2012 ...
CATTACCTGCTTCTAAGTTCTCCTTTAATCCAGGGATATTTGGAAGAAGAGGAACGGATCCTGTTGCGTTAACAACGATATCTGGCTTGAAACCTTCGATAAATTCGATAGAAGCCTCTGTATTCTTACAGATAAACAGGTTCTTAAGTTTCATTGCACGACGTTCTAAGTACTGAGGGAAATATCCAAGACGCTGTTTGTTAGGCATCTTTCCTACACGTCTGGCAAGTCCACCGAGTTCTCCTGATTTCTCAATCAGAACAGTTGCACATCCAACTTCAGCAGCTGTACAAGCAGCTTCAAGACCAGCAGTACCACCACCGATTACAACTACGTTACAGTTCTTGTTTACTTTACGTCCAAGATGTGTGTCTCCTTCAAGAACAGATGGGTTAACTGTACAACGGATAGGTCTGTTTCCACCGATACGGTTTCCGGCACATCCGATGTTACAAGAAATACATTTACGGATATCACAAACATCCCCAAATTCTACTTTATTTACCCAGTCAGGATCAGCGATCAGTCCACGTCCCATACCGATCAGATCAGCATCACCTCTTGCAAGAATATCTTCAGCAACATGTGGGTCACGAATATTTCCCATTGTTACACATGGTTTTCCGAAACGCTCTTTTACAGCCTTTGCCATGTAAGAACGCCATCCATCCGGGAAGTGGTTGGCATCGATCTGATACTGAATTGAACCGTTCAGGCCACAGGATACATCGATTACGTCTACTTCTTTTTCAAGATATTTCAGATATTCCAAAGAATCTTCCAGTGTATTTCCACCTTCCATAAATTCGTCAGCACTGATACGGAGGAAGATTGGGAAGAATGGTCCGACCTGTCTTCTTACTTCTTCAATGACCAGGCGTGCGAATCTTGCACGGTTTTCAAGAGAACCGCCAAATTCGTCTGTTCTCTTATTTGTGATCGGTGAGAGGAACTGGCTTAACAGATAAGAATGTCCTCCGTGGATCTCTACAGTATCAAATCCGGCGATCTGAGCCCGCTTTGCTGCTTCCCCATATTTCTTTACGATTCGCATGATCTCATCTTTAGAAAGTGGACGAGGAATCTCTCCACCGGCTTTGGACGGAATATCAGAAGCGGATACCGGCTGCATATTTGTTCTTGCAGACTGTGCGGAAGCTCCTGCGTGATTGATCTGGATACCGATACATGCACCATGCTTGTGAACCGTCTCTGTCAGTTTGAAAAGACGAGGCAGGTAATTATCGTGGTCGATACGGAGCTGAGTGGTTCCGTTAGAACCTTCCGGAGAATCGACGCTGGCATTTTCTACCATAATAAGTCCTACACCGCCTTTGGCTCTCTGTTCATAATAATTAATATGGAGGAAACTCATTTCTCCACTGGATTCTCCGTAGTTCGTTCCCATTGGAGTCATCATGATACGGTTCTTCATTGTCATACGGCGAACTGTAAAAGGTTCAAAGATATGCTGATACTCTTTTTTCATAATTAGTAATCTCCTGAATTAAAATAGTGAATGAATAAATCTTGTTATAAATGTTGATTGTAAACTGCCATGAGAGGTTGCTTGACATTTGCTTAACAATCTGTTTTACAACCTGTATTATAGAAAAAAATAAAATATAAAACAAATACATATTTTCGGCAAAATTAATAGATATTATCTATGAATTGTGATATTTTATACAAAGAGGGAAAATCAGGAAGACGGAGGAAATACGGAAATGAATCTGAATCAGTTGCATTATTTTGCCAAACTTGCAGAAGTAGAACATTATACAAAGGCAGCAGAAGAACTGTCTATTTCACAGCCGAGTCTGAGTCATGCGGTCAGTTCTCTTGAGAAAGAGATCGGAACAAAGCTATTTGAAAAGCAGGGACGTGGTGTGGTTCTGACAAAGTATGGGAAGATCTTTAAAGAATATGTAGATGAGGCAATCCATTCGCTGGATACCGGGGTGAAAAAAGTACAGAGCATGACCGGACAGACAGAAGGTGTGGTGGAGCTGGCTTATATTTATACCCTTGGCAGTGGATTTGTACCGAGGCTGGTAGGAGATTTCCTGCGAACTCATGAGGAGCTGAAAGTAAAATTCCGGTTTACAGTAGGAAATACTTCAGAGATCATCCAGGGATTAAAAGAAGACCGGTTTGATATTGGTTTCTGTTCCATGGCAGAGCGGGAAGGGGAGATTGGTTTTACTCCGGTGGGGAGAGAAAAATTAGTGGTTGTTGTACCAAAGGGGCATCCTCTTTCTTATGAAAGAGCTGTAGATCTGGAGCAGGCTGCCACATATCCACAGATTTTTTATACACCGAACAGCGGATTGAGACCAGTGGTGGACCGGATGTTTGAGCAGGCAAAGCTGAATCCCAAGATTGCTTATGAAATTGAAGAAGACGGTTCTATGGCAGGACTTGTGGCAGAGAATTTCGGGATTGCCATTATGCCGGAGATCCCCATCTTATCCCAGTTGGACGTGGATGTTGTTCCTTTGCGTAACCAGGATCAGCAACGCTATATTTATATGGCACAGGGGAAGGAAAAGTACCATCCACCGCTGGTACAAAAGTTTGCAGAGTATGTAAAAAGGCGGGGAATGTAAGAAAATCCCAGGGCATCCTGGAAAAATATCAGAGAATAGATCGTTGGAAGAAGGGAAGGAACCTCACAGAGAAGTTCCTTCTTTTTTTATAAAGGAAATAAAATTGCGGACAGCAGGGATCTGATAATGCCCCCGCAGGTAGGCGAGATATACAGTATGATGGAGTGTGACATCACTTAAATGCAGCTTTTCTAATTTGAAGTGATCCAGGATCGCAACATCCGCAACAAGGGCAATCCCAAAATCTTCTGCAACAAGAGAGGCAATGGCGTTTTCATCCGGGGATTCACAGATGATATTCGGATGGAGTGTATAGGAAGTATAAGTCCGGCTGGTAAAGCGTCCAAGACCGGAAGTACGATCATAACCGATGAGCGGGTAATGTTCCAGATCATGGATGGAAACCTGCTCTTTTTTTGAAAGCGGGTGGCCAACAGGGGTGATGATGATCATTTCCTGGTTCAGGATAGGGACGAACTGGATGTCTGGTTCATCTTCTACATAAGATCCGAAAATGACATCATACTTTTCATTTTTTAATCCACGGATCATCTCTCCGGTATGGCTCTGATGGAAATTAAAGGTTACGTCTTTATTTTTCTGTGTACTGAGAAATCTGCGTACTGTATGGGGAATATAGTGTGCGGCAAGCGGAAAGACATAACCGATATCCACATGACCGGCATTCCCGGACAGTTTCTTCATATGCTTCTGGGCAAGCCGGACTTCATCAAGAATCCGGTCGGCATGCTCTAAAAAAAGTTTCCCATATTTGGTAAGGGTGACGGTACGCCCCTTTCGTTCAAAGAGGATGATACCAAGCTCCTCTTCCAGTACTGCGATGGAACGGCTTAAGCTGGGCTGTGAAATAGACAGCTCGGCTGCAGCCAGGCGGAAGTGCTGGTGGCGGGCAACGGTCTGAAAATAGAGAATCTGATTGAGTGTCATAGGGAGTCTCCTTTCTTTTCATACAGTAGTGGTCTGTTAGTAGAAGTATACTATAACTGATAGCAAAAAGCTATTAAAAATAAAAAAAAGATATATTAGAAGTATTGGAAAAATGCTCGTATAATAGGAGGCAGAGAGGTTGTTTGATAATTAACAAACTACATACCGCAGGAAGCGGTGAAAAAATTATCATTCATATTAATATTAAAAGATGGCAGAGGGCTATCAGATTTAAAAGGAGAGAAAAATCATGGCAGAGAGAATCACAGGACACACAGAATTAATCGGACTTATGGCTTACCCGATCAGACATTCAAGTTCACCGGCAATGCATAATGAAGCATTTGCAACACTTGGTCTTGATTATGCTTACCTTGCATTTGAAGTTGACAACAGCACACTGGAAGATGCGATCAAAGGACTTCGTGCTTTAAAGATGGTAGGATCTAACGTTTCTATGCCAAATAAGACAGTAGTTGGACAGTATCTGGACGAACTGTCACCGGCAGCAGAGATGTGTGGAGCAGTTAATACAATCGTAAATGATAACGGAAAACTGATCGGACATATCACAGACGGAATCGGATTTATGCAGGCATTAAAGGATAATGATATTGATGTGATCGGAAAGAAAATGACGATCTGCGGAGCAGGCGGAGCTGCAACAGCAATCGAAATCCAGGCAGCACTTGACGGAGTAAAAGAAATCTCCATCTTCAATATCCATGATAAGTTCTGGGATAATGCAGTAGAGACTGTAAAGAAGATCAATGAAAAGACAGAGTGCAAAGCTACATTATATGATTTAGATGATAAAGAGAAATTAAAAGAAGAGATGGATTCTTCTTACCTGTTTGTAAACGGAACAGGTGTTGGAATGAAGCCGTTAGAGGATCTGTCAGTTGTTCCTGACAAGTCATTCTTCCGTCCGGAACTGATCGTTGTTGATGTACCATATTCTCCACTTGAGACAAAGATGCGTAAGATGGCAAAAGAAGCTGGATGCAAGACAATGAACGGACTTGGAATGATGCTGTTCCAGGGAGCTGCTGCATTCAAGCTCTGGACAGGAAAAGAGATGCCGATCGACCACATGAAGGAAGTCCTGAACATCAGATATGATGACTAAGGATCAGAAAGAGAATTGAGAGGGAATCATCATTATGAATAAGAAATATATGCCAAGTGCATTGATTTTGTATTTAAATTATTTTATCCATGGTATTGGCTGTTCCATTCTGGGACAGGCTGTTATAAAAGAAGCTCTTGCCGCATCCTGGGGTGTAGAGGCAATGGCGATCACTGCAATCTCAGCGGCATTAGGACTCGGACGTCTGATCGCCCTGCCGTTTGCAGGTCCGTTATCTGACAAACTGGGACGCCGCATTTCTACTGCAATCGGAAGTGGTTCTTATGCAATCTACCTGATCGGTCTTGCACTTGCATTTAATGCAGGAACAAATGGTGGATATACGATCGCTTATGTATGTGCGATCATCGGAGGTATTGCAAACTCCTTCCTGGATACAGGAATTTATCCGGCAGTTGCAGAGATCATCTACAAAGCACCGGGTGTTGCTACAATGGGAATTAAATTTTTCATTGCCATCGCACAGATGATCCTTCCGTTTGTATTGGGAGCAACTGTTGCTACAACAGCTACAGGACTGGTTTCCTATAATATGCTGTTTTATATCTGCGGTGTTATTTATGTGGTACTGCTTGTACTGGTTATGCTTTTCCCACTTCCTGATGCAGATCAGAAAGCAGCAGGAAAGAAGGAAGGTCTGATCGACAGCTTAAAACATACTCATTTCTCTATCGAGTCTGTAGCTATGATTCTGATCGGATTTACCTGCACGGGAACATTCCAGTTATGGCTTAACTGTGCACAGAACTTTGCAAAAGAGAATGTAGGCTGGGCTGATCCGTCCATCATGCAGACATATTATTCAGCAGGAACACTGATCGCACTGGTTGTGACAGCACTGCTGACAAGAAAGATCAAAGATGTACGTTTTATCGTGGCATATCCGGTGATCTGCCTGGCAACACTGATCGTTGTACTGGTAGGACAGAGCAAGCCGCTGATGATCGCAGGTGCATTTATCATCGGATGGGCAGGAGCAGGCGGACTGCTTCAGCTCGCAACTTCTGTATGCAATATGCTTTTCCCGAAGATCAAGGGAACGATCACAGCTCTGGTTATGATCGCATCCTCACTTTGTAACTACACGATCCTTACAGCAGCAGCAAAGATGCAGCCATCCCAGGTTATGGTAATGAACATTGTTCTTACAGCAGTAGGCGTGGCACTGGGACTTTTTGTAAATGTAAGATATGGTGTACTTCTGAAAAATGCAGAGGAAGCATAAATAAGAAAATTGTAAAAATGAAACCTGTACCGGAGCAGAACGACCGGTGCGGGTTCCCCTCCAAAGAAGTCATAGAAAGGAATAGAATCATGAATACTGTAAAAGTAAGAAATATTGAAATTGGTGCAGGAATCCCGAAAATCTGTGTACCGATCGTTGGGGTAACGAGAGAAGAAATCCTTGCAGCAGCAGAAACTATCAAATCTACAAAGGCCGATGTTGTTGAGTGGCGTGTAGACTGGTATGAAGATATTTTCGATTTTGCAAAGACAGAAGAGACAATGAAAGCTCTTCGTGAGGTACTTGGTGAGACTCCGATCCTGTTCACATTCCGTACATCCAAAGAAGGCGGAGAGAAATCCATTGAGACAGAAACTTATGTAGAACTGAATCAGAATGCGGCAAAAACAGGACTGGTTGACCTTGTAGACGTAGAAGCGTTTACAGGAGATGATGCGGTGAAAGCAGTTGTTGAGACAGCACATGCAAATGGTGTAAAAGTCATTGCTTCTAATCACGATTTCCATAAGACTCCTGCAAAGGACGAAATCGTATCCCGTTTAAGAAAAATGCAGGAATTAGGAGCAGATATTCCAAAGATCGCTGTAATGCCTCAGAATAAGAAAGATGTTCTGACACTTCTTTCTGCTACAGAGGAAATGGCATCAGAATATGCAGACCGTCCGATCATCACAATGTCCATGTCAGGAACCGGTGTGATCAGCCGTCTTTGCGGTGAAGTATTCGGTTCAGCACTGACATTTGGAGCAGTTGGAAAAGTATCCGCTCCGGGACAGATGGGAATTGAAGATCTGACAACAGTTCTTGGTCTGCTTCATAAGAGTCTGTAAGGATCAGGATTTATAAAATGACATTCGAATTATTACTGGGAGGAGAAAAAATGGCAGTGATGAACAACAGAGAGACATTTCTGAAGACAGAGCCGGAGATGGATATCACGCAGTTTGCAAAGACCGAACTGGATCTTGCCTATGCAGATGAGTCACCGAACCAGATTCTGGATATTTTTTATCCGGAAGACGGAGAAGGCCCATATCCGCTGGTGATCGTATTCCATGGTGGAGCTTTTGCGGCGGGACACAAGAGGACACATTACATTAAGTCCATGTGTCTGCCTGTGACACAGGGATACGCAGTTGCAACGGTAGAGTATCGTCTTTTACAGGAAGCAAAATGGCCGGCACAGCTAATCGACGGAAAAGCAGCGATCCGCTATCTGCGTGCCAATGCAGAGAAACTGAATTTAGACCCGGATCGGTTTGCAGTATGGGGAAATTCAGCAGGCGGTACAGTGACGCAGCTTCTGGCAGTGACAGCAGACGAGGAAGACATGGATGATCTGAATGTCGGAGTAAAAGCATCTTCAAAGATCGACTGTGCCATTGCATGGTATACGATCAGTGAGCTTTGTTCTGCAGAGCAGTTCGGAACAGACATTTATGAAGTGCGTAAGCAGACCGGTGCAGGCAAGGGAATGATGCCGGGTGACGGAGAATCAAATGACTCAATGTTTACGATGCTGCTGGGATATAATCCACTGTATTATCCGGAACGTACAAGTAAGGTAAGCCCGATCAGTCATGTAAAGGAAAGTTGTCCGCCAATGCTGATTCAGCATGGAACAAATGACCTGGTCATCGACTATCATCAGTCTGTCTACATGGCAGAAAAGGTAAAAGCTGTCTGCGGAGAAGACCGCGTGGAGCTGGATCTCTTTGAAAATGAACCGCATGGTTCTCAGGTGATCAAGGCAGATCAGAATATTGAGAAGTGTATCGACTTTCTTGATAAACATTTTTACGAAGGAAAGAACCCATACCGGAAGCCGCTTGGCAAGATTCGGATCGTGGGTGAGAATGAGGACAAATAATTATGGCAACAACAATATCAGTCATCGGATTATTGCTGGCAGCAATCATCTTTGTAGTAGCAATCTGGAAGGGGCTTGATGTATTTACATCTACGATCCTGGTTTCATTTATCATTATCCTGACAAGCTGGATGGACTGGTGGACATCACTGAGTTCTTATGCAGAGGGGTATGTAGGATTTATTCAGAACAATGTATTTGTACTTGTAATTGGAGCAGTGTTTGGAGAACTGATGGCAGCATCAGGTTGTGCTGAATCCATTGCAAATGTAGTTACAGAAAAAATGGGTGCGAAACGAGTTATCCTGTCTATCGCACTGATCACAACGGTATTCGTATATGTGGGAGTATCAGGATTTGTAGTACTTTTCGTACTGGCACCGATCGCAACGATCATGATGAAGCAGGCAGGATACCCATACCGTATGATTCCGGGAATCATCTTTATCGGAGCCTGCTCAGCAATGATCCCGTATGCCATCAATATTACAAACATCATGCCGGCACAGTATCTCGGAACTTCCATGGGATCAGCACCGATCCTTGGATGGGTCGCTTTCGTGGTATCTTTTGCAGTGGGATATTTTTACATGGTTCATGCAGCAAAAAAAGCAGCGATCAAAGAGGGAACAGCAATCGATGAATCCCAGCCAGTTAAGATCCAGCCGACAAGAGATGATCTTCCGTCTTTCTGGGTAGCACTGATCCCGTTTATCCTGGTTGTAGTACTGGTACTTGCTCTTTCTAACCTGACAGATATGAATACAAATGCAATCGTTGTACTGAGTATGTTTGTTGGTTCTGTTGTGATTGTTCTGTTCTGTCATAAACAGGTCGGAAGTGTGGCAAAGATTCTTGAAAAGGGTGTAAATAATGGAATCGGAGCAACTGTAATGGCAGCAGCGATTCTTGGATTTTCAGGCGTACTTCAGTCCTGTCCGGGATTCCAGTCCATTATCAACTTTGTAATGGGTCTGAAGATGAACCCGTATCTGACAGAGTTCTTCGGACTGAATATCCTTGCCGGTATCCTTGGAAGCGGAACCTCTTCCATCGCCATGTTCTTTGAACATTTGTCAGACGGTCTGCTTGCAAAGGGTGCAAGTGCAGGAGCACTTCACAGACTGGCACCGGCATGTGCAACCGGTATGAATACACTGCCAAATGCAGGTGGAATGGTTGCACAGCTCCGCTGGATGAAACTGTCACTGGCAGAAAGTTACTGGTATGTATTTATGACATCCGTACTTGCTCCAATGATCGGTTCACTGGCAGCAGTAATTGTAGCTATGATCATCTATTAATGGATTTATAAGATGCCAGGGTTGTGGGAGTGCGTAGCACGGAGAGCAATCCGTAGGCATCAAAGTTGGGGGCTTTTGACCCCGACATCTTTATAAGTGAATTTAGAAAAATAAAAAGAAAACTGATAGTTTGGATCAATTCGGGGGAGTTATCGATGGAGTCTGAGGTATCAGTTTTTTTGTGTGAAGTATACGACAAAAAGATCCGGGGAATCCTTTTTAGTTATGGTGGCAGAAGAAATTTAGAGGATGGACAGAAAAAATAAAAAATGATATATTTTTTGACATAGTCTTTTTTTTAACGAAAAAGATATGCTGAAAATTAAGGAAAAGGTGATGAGATGAAAAAAGCATTACAATGGTTAGATGAGAACCTGGAAGAAGTATTACTGGTCATTGCACTTGCAGCCATGGCAGTGATCATGGGAATACAGGTCATTGCAAGATATATATTCGGAGCTTCACTTTCCTGGTCGGAAGAACTGACCCGGTATATATTTATCTGGGCGGGATTCCTGAGTGTGAGTTATTGTACGAAAAAATGTATTTCTATCAAGATCGAGCAGTTTGTGGCGATGTTCCCAAAGAGGGGAAAAGCCATTTTCAAAGGAGTGAATCATACATTTGAACTGATCTTATTTCTTTATCTGATCCCGTTTGCATGGAAATATCTGTTGTCTGCAATCGCAAATGGACAGACAAGCCCGGCAATGGGAATCCCGATGTACTATGTGCAGGCAGCACCGTTGATGGGATTTATCCTGTCAGCGATCCGGGTATTCCAGAGATGGATCATTGAGTGGAAGAGAGTATTCAGGAAGGGAGGAGAATGATATGCCGGCGGTGGTTGTATTTTTGATTTTTGTGATCTGTCTGATCCTTGCGATTCCGGTATCCATATCTCTCGGAATTGCATCGGTACTTCCGGGAGCGGTAGATCCGTCCTTTACAGCAAGCGGAACTTATGTCATCCGTTCTATGCTTGGAGGAATCGACAGTTTCCCTTTGCTTGCAGTTCCGATGTTCGTACTTTCAGGAATTATCATGGCACGGGGTGGGATTTCAAGAAAATTATTTGATGTATTTGCTTATTTTATGGGAAAGAGAACCGCCGGGATGCCATGTGCAGTGGTTGTGACCTGTCTGTTTTACGGAGCGATTTCGGGATCAGCACCGGCTACGGTAGCCGCAGTAGGAAGTATGACGATCCCGATCCTTATGGAGATGGGATATGATAAGAAGTTTTCGACAGCTCTTGTGGCGGTTGCAGGCGGCCTGGGTGTTATTATTCCGCCAAGTATTCCGTTTATCATGTATGGAACGGCATCCGGTGCATCAGTCAGTGACCTCTTCATTGCAGGGATCATTCCGGGGGTAATGATCGGCGGTCTTCTGATGGTGTACGCGATCTACTATTGTAAAAAGCATGGGGAAGATCAGGAAAAGAAGCTGGCAATGGTCGGAAAGCTGCATGATAAGGGGCTTTTAAGGGTGTTAAAGGACAGTGCTTTTGCACTGCTCAGTCCGGTGATCATTCTTGGATGTATTTATACCGGTGTGGCATCTCCGACAGAGGCAGCAGTTATTTCGGTTTTTTACGCACTGATCATCAGTTTATTTGTCTATAAAAGTATTAAGATCAGAGATATCTGGACCATTATGGTAGAAGCAATCAGGACGTATGCACCGATCCTTTTTATTCTTGCTGCATCCATTGCATTTTCAAGAGTACTGACACTGATGCAGGTGCCGCAGGAAATCAGTGCATGGATCCTTGCACATTTTACGAATAAGATTGTCTTACTTCTTGTACTCAACGTATTTTTACTGATCGTTGGAATGGTGATGGATACAACTCCGGCAATCCTGATCCTGACACCGATCCTGCTCCCGATCGTTGAGGCAGTGGGGATCCATCCGATCCACTTTGGTATTGTCATGGTTGTCAATCTGGCAATCGGATTTGTAACACCGCCGATCGGAGTCAATCTGTTTGTGGCAAGCTCGCTTACAGATATCCCGATCATGCGGATTTCCAAACATGCGATGCCAATGATCGGCTACTTCCTTGTTGCGCTTTTGTTAATTACATTTATCCCGGCGATCAGCCTGGCACTGATATAGGAGGTAGCAGCATGAAGAAAGCAGTAAGAATGGCGGTAGCGGCAGGAATGTGTGCGGCACTTGCACTCAGTGCGGGG
>ERZ827168.5105-NODE-5105-length-11327-cov-2.954134_pt1 | contig 11327 bp, 10 predicted proteins | sample MGYA00519868_ERZ827168 | MGnify/ENA primary metagenome ERZ827168 (study PRJEB31778, sample SAMEA3449271) | human gut metagenome | biome: human gut; feature: human-associated habitat; material: faeces | place: United Kingdom | collected 2010/2012 ...
ACCCTCGCACACCGCCGAGGCCACGGCTGCGGAGAGCGCGCCCGCGACGTCGCCCATCGCGGCGAGGGCGGCGGCGTCATCCGCCCCCGAAGAGGCGCCGCCGAGCGCGAGCGACCCGACGACGACGCCCGTCACCACGAGAACCGAGAGCACGAGCTGCACCGCCCCCGCGTGCCGGAACCTCACGGCGACCGAGGTGAGCGCAAGCGATGCGAGCGTGGCCACCGCCGCCGGCGCGAGCGGCGCGCATGCGGAGCAGAGCGCGGCGGCCACAACGGCAGGCGGGCTCACGGGCGCCGCCAGGAAGTACGCCGCATAGAGCGGGGCCGACAGCAGCACGGAGAGCGCAACGCCGAAGCCGTACAGTGGCACCGTCCGCGCGAGCACCACCGCGCGCACGCTCACCGGCAGCGCCGCCACGAGGTCGTAGTCACGGCAGCCGAACACCGTGCCCGGGGCCTTCACGAACACGAGCGCCACCGCGGCCAGCGAGCCCGCAAGCGCGGCGAGCGCCGGGATCGCCTCGGCCGCGCCAACGGCGACCATGCCGCCCCCGAGCACCCACATGTATGCCACCGCCATGCCGGCAAGCAGGACGACGAGCGCCGCGGCGCCGAGCAGCCGCGCACGGCCCCTCCCACCCCGGAAGCCGAGACCGTAGAGGAGCGAACGCGCCTGCAACGAGAGCAGCGGGCGGAGCGCACGACCAGGACGAAGGGCGGGCATCGCCATCACCTCGTCCCCAGGAACACGATGGCGGCGGTCGCGAGGAGCGCGACGGCGGGCGCTATGTAGTACATGGCGGCGCGCCCCTCGCCCCTGCCCGCGAGCCTCGCCGAGGCGAGGAGGCCGATCGCGACGCAGGCGGCGGGCACGCCGAACACCACGGCGTCCCGCGGCCAGAACGAGCTCGCCTCGCCCGTGAGGCCCCACTGCATGGGGACCTGCTCGGGCAGGGCGTCGCGGGCGGCGACGAAAAGCAGTTCGAGTGGGTCCGCCGCCTGCTGGAAACGCAGCAGGACTCCGATGCGGAGGATTATATCCACTCCCTCAAGGTCGATATGTTCGACGACGAGGTCTTTGTCTTCACGCCGAAGGGCAAGGTCATGTCCCTGCCGTCCGGCTCCACGCCCATCGACTTTGCCTATGCCATCCATTCCGGCGTCGGCAACGCCATGGTCGGCGCCAAGGTCAACAACCGCATCGCAAGCTACGACCAGCAGCTGTGCAACGGCGACATCGTCGAGGTCCTGACATCGAAAACGGCCAAGGGCCCGAGCCGCGACTGGCTGAATATCTGCAAGAGCAACGGCGCGCGCACGAAGATCAAGCAGTGGTTCAAGAAGGAAAAGCGCGAGGAGAACATCGTGCACGGCAAGGCGAGCTTCGAGGGCGAGATGCGCCGCGCAAACGTCAATCCCGCCGTCCTGCAGGATGCCGAGCTGCTGCCGGGCCTTCTGAAAAAGCTGTCGTTCGACTGCCTTGACGATATGTATGCCGCCATCGGTTACGGCGGTCTGACGGCGGCCAAGGCCTTCGGCCGCATCCGCGACGACCTCATCCGCGCTACGCGCCAGACGCCCGCGCCCCCCGTGCGCGAGGTGCAGAAGCAGCCCGAGCCGGGCAAGGGCGGCCGCCACAAGGATTCCGGCGTTATCGTCGAGGACATCGATTCCTGCATGATCAAGTTCTCGCGCTGCTGCACGCCGGTGCCGGGCGACGACATCGTCGGCTTTATCACAAAGGGCTACGGCGTGTCCATCCACCGCCGCGATTGCCGCAATGCGTCCGGCGCCTCCGACCCGAAGCAGGCAGGGCGCTGGGTCAAGGTCGCGTGGAGCACGGAGGACAAGCCGTTCTCCACCACATTTGAGATCGATTCCACGGACCGCAGCGGCATCTGGCTCGATATCGCCACGGCGCTGAGCGCGGCCAAGCTGAAGGTCACGGAGCTCTCCGGCCGCGATATGCCCGCCGGAAAGGCGCGCACCGTCGCCACGTTCGAGGTGCGCAACGTGCAGGAGCTGGAGACCATCCGGACGAAGATCCGCGCCATTGACGGCGTGATCGATGTGAGAAGAGGGCAGAACTGATGAGAGCTGTGATCACGCGCGTAAAAAGCGCCTCCGTTTCCATTGCGGGCAGCGTCGTGGGCGAGATCGGCCACGGCCTGCTCATCCTGCTCGGCGTCGGCCCGGACGATACGCCGGAGCTGTGCGAAAAGCTGGCCGACAAGGCACTCGGCCTGCGCATTTTCTGCGATGAGGCGGGGAAAATGAACCGCTCTCTCGCCGATATCGGCGGGCAGGTGCTCGTCGTCAGCCAGTTCACGCTCTATGCCGACTGCCGCAAGGGCAAGCGGCCGAGCTTCACGGGCGCGGCTCTGCCGGAGCTGGCTGTCCCGCTGTATGAGCAGTTCCTGCAGGAGTGCCGCAGCCGCGGCTTTGAGCCGCAGCACGGCCGGTTCGGCGCCGATATGCTCGTCGCCTCGGAAAACGACGGCCCCGTCACCATCATCATCGACTCCCGACTGAAGGAATAACAACTGAATTATAATACCTTTACGATCCAGAAAGTAAAAATTATCTCAGTCGGACTGTCTATTGAAGCGACGGATGCGGGTATCCACTGTGCGAAGGTAACTGCGTTTCATCTTGTCGGTGAGATAGGAATTGCTGATGAGCGTGGATGATAGCTGCGGAAGAACTGAAAATGTATCGAGGACGGCTTTCATCCGTTTTTCTTTCAAACCGACTATACGTCCGAAACGCTCAAAATCAGTTCGGCACGGATGTCCGGTTCTGTCATAAACATCGGACTCTTCTATTGCCGAAGAAAGACCACCATTCAGTCCGAAGTCATCTCCGTCAATGTGAATCGAGGTGTTGAGAAGGTCGTATGCAGGAGCTAGCCTATAATCATCTCCATACTTCATTATCGAAAAATTCTTCAGATGGGCATCACCGTTGCCATAAATGTAATTGAACACAAGCAAACGGAAAAATTCTTCCATAGCGACAGGCCAGGCAGGGATATATTTCCGTATAGCAATCGCAATGTCCTCATAGCAACCGTCATATTTGTAATTCACGCCACCCCCGATTTCGTCCTTCCCCACCAATGAGGCAAAATCCTCCATCCCGTATCTGGATTCATCTTCCGCAATATCAAAACGTTTAGTGATGTAAATCGCTTCTCCAGAAGGAGAAAAACACAAGCCATTAGCAGCTGTCCTTATTCTATAGACTTGAGAAGCTATCTGCATTGTAAGATTCTCATTTGCAGGAATTTGCTTTCTTGTGGTTATTGTCTCATCCCACGGTGCAGGTTTCAGAATATGTGTGGATCTTTCGTCGTCTGCCGCAAGGCGTATTTTCCCATTTTCGACGATTGCCGGAAATTTTTCCTGCGCCCCTGATACCGATATTCTGTTTACAGAGCGAACAATATCTTCCGTCATACGGAACTTGTCAATTCCGAAATCAAGAAAAGGGGAAACTCTGGCATCACCGAAGAGATGTTTCATCGCTTTGGGAGAGTATGTAGTGTATCCGGCAGCAAGAGTTGAGGGACAGATATTTATTCTATTCATTTTCAGGAATCTTTACTGTAATTGCACCTATTATATCCTTGCCGCTGAAGCAATTGAGCAGTCCGAACAAATCATTTTCGTCAATTTTGTGTTCCCGGCATACGATTCTCTTGTTTGCCCCCTCGGGAAGCATATTCGCAAAAAAAGGGAACAACTTGTCCGACTCATATACCTTGTCTGTAAGCGGCAAGGTAACGGAAATCGCACCGCAAGGCTGCTGTAGATAGCTCCCAAAATATTTGAATGAATATAACTTCCCCGGAATATTCTCAGTCAGCTGTCCTGCTTTAATTCCATGAAAATAAATATCAAGACTCCGCATATACAATCGGTTCAAACTGTTTTACGTATATGAAAATCTATATCCATCCCGAGAACTTCCATTATCTTCAAAAGCGTAGTCAGCCGCGGATTTCCTTGTCCCCGTTCAATGTCTTTCACTGTAGCAATACCTACATCAGCCATTTGAGCGAGATCGCTCTGAGAAATGTTTAGTTCTACCCTACGCTCTCTTATAATATTTGCAAGATTCATAGTATGGTTTAATGTACTTTCAATGCAAATATACAAAGATTTTTAATGACACAAAACAAAAGTATACTAAATCATACCCATCGTTCAGCTTTTCAACGACAACACCAGGTATGTCCCCCAGATGAATATGCAGGGGTACTACATTTAGAAATTGCCGAAGGCCAACGAAGCAATTCGCTGCTTTGCGACTTTTACAACATTTTTTTGCGTTTGAATATGAGGAAGACGATAACAAACGAAACCACCATCAGCGAGACAATGATGACCCAATTCCACTGCGTGTCACCGGGAATCATCGGCAGGGCAACGTTCATTCCATAGAAGGAAGCGATGAGCGTCGGGGGCATCAGAAGAAGCGAGACGAGGGTGAATACCTTCATTATCTTGTTCTGGTCGAGGTTGATGAGACCGATGACGGTGTTCTGGAGATACTCAAGACGGTCAAAACTGAAATTGGTGTGGTTCACGAGGGACGAAATGTCCTTGAGCATGATGTTCAACTTGTTCTGGATGCTCTTGGGACATTTCTGAGACTTCAGTATGCTGGAAATCACGCGCTGCTTGTCCACTATGCTCTCCCTTAGGACTATCGTATTCTCCTGCAGACGGTTGATATCGAGGAGGAATTCCTCATTGATATCCTCGCCGAGGCTAACCTTTTTGTTGTACTGTGAAATCTCCTTGGAGAGAATCTCTATCATGTCGGCATCGGAGTCGATGCGCTGCTCCAAAATGCTGTTGAACACGGTGAACCCGTTGGGATACATCTTCGGAAACACGTTGAGACGGCGCTGGAGTTCTGTAAAACTGCGGAGCTGAACCTCGCGGAGAGTCGTGAGGACATTACCCTTTAATATAAAGGAAACAGTTTCCATCGCATATTCCTCCGGTCCGGGGATGACGAAGTTCGTGTTCGCAAATATGGCATCCTCAGTCTCCGAGAAACGTGAAGACGACTCAATCTCTTCGGCAGTCGCACGGCTCTGAATCATAGTCCCGAGAAATGCCTCTACAGCCCGTTTTTCCTCGCCTGTAGGTGTAAGAAGATCTATCCATACCACATCCGAGATGTTGATTGCAGAGAAATCGATCTCCGTCTGAGAGACCTGCATCTGTCCGTTCACCCTGTAGAAGATTTCTACCATATCCTGCCTTATTTTGCTCCGGCTGCCGTCGGATGGGTTTCACTTTGGAAATGATGCCGTTTCGCGGACGTGGGAGAAACGGCGCGCAAATATAAGATATTTTTCCGAAATCATCAGCAAGACTTTTCTCCGAAACCGAATATTCGCGGAATGCAAGCTGTTTTATTGTCTGCGCAAAGCTCTCATTATGTTGGCAGGAGCGCGGTTGGCAAGGAGCTCGCGCTTCATGAAATCCATTGCCGGAGCGACATGATCGAAGAACTGCCAATACCCTCTGCAGAGGTAGTTCAGTCCGGCCTCTCCATCGGAAGTGCGGGCAAAACGATTTTTGGGGCATTCGCCGTTGCAGGCAAAAAGATATTGACACTCAAGGCATTGCCTGGGCAGAGACTTGTACTTCGCGTCGCCGAAATCCTGTTCTTGTCTGCTGTACATCATCTCCACAAGGGTCTTCTCACGAATGTTGCCGAGCCTGTATTCCGGAAAGACGAAATGGTCGCAAGTGTAGACATCGCCGTTGTACTCCATCACACCGGCATGGCCGCAAGAACGTGCCATCGTGCAAACGCCAGGCGGCACCCCCATCCAATTGGCGAGCGTGGCGTCAAAAAGTTGGACATAATATTGTCCTACGTCGTTCATTACCCATTCATCGAAGACGGCACAAAGGAAATTACCCCATTTCTCCGGAGTTACAGAGAACGGAGCGAGCGGGAGGTCTTCGCCGTCCGCGGGACTTGCAAGATGACGCCCGTCAGAATGAGGCATGATGCGCTCTACAATCGGAGTGAACTGAAGATAATGGCAATTTATGCTCTTGAAAAACCTATAGAACTCATGAGGGCAGTCCACATTCAGGTCGTTGACTACAGCCAGCGCGTTCCATTCCACGCCGTAGCGGTTAAGGAGTTCGATGCCGGCCATAACCTTGGCAAAGGAGCCGCGGCCACGGACATTGTGGCGGTAGCGGTCGTGGATGCGTTCCGGACCGTCAATCGAGACCCCTACAAGCCATCCGTTGTCCCGGAAGAACTGGCACCATTCGGCATTAAGCAGCGTGGCGTTGGTCTGTATGCAGTTGTCAATCTGACGACCGCGGCCATACTTCTTCTGGCCGCATGACATTCTTATAAAACGAGAGCGGACGCATAAGGGCCTCACCTCCATGCCAGGTAAAGAGAGTCTGCGACATAGTCTGGGAATCGAGATACTGACGGATATATTCCTCCAGTATTTCGTCGCTCATCTCAAGCATTCCCGTGCCCGGTGTCTTCGGATAGAGGTTCTTCTTTTCCAAGTAGTAGCAATACTCGCAAGCGAGGTTGCAGGTAGGGCCGGCAGGCTTGGCCATCACGTAAAGAGGACGCGCGAAAGGTGATATTGTGCTTTCCATAGACTACTGCCCGTTCGCTATTCTTTCCGCGCAGTTGATGCCGTCGAGGGCGGACGAGACTATGCCGCCGGAGTAACCGGCACCTTCTCCCCAGGGATAAAGTCCGGAAAGCTGAGTGTGCTGGAGAGTCTCCGGATCACGAGGAATGCGGACCGGACTGGATGTGCGAGACTCCACGCCAAGAAGGAGCGCATCGTTGGTGTAGTAGCCGCGCATCTTGTTTCCAATCTGCGGAAAGGCATATTTCAGACGAAGGCGGACATGTTCCGGAAGCATCTCATGGAGAGGGGCGGAAATTACCCCCGGATGATATGAACTTGCAGGAAGATTTGTTGAAAGCACACCCCGGCAAAAGTCCATCATCCTCTGGCCTGGTGCTGCAAACGGGTTCAGAGCAGGTTTCGAGGCTCCTGCATTCGAGAGGGCCGCCTTGACGGTGCCGCCCACGCCCTGCCGTGCTTTCTGCACCCAGTCGTAGACCGAGCGTTCGACATCGCGTTGGAACTTCATCAGGGAAAGCGGGTCCGATGCCGGATATTCCGGGATATCTCCCGGCTCAATGCTGACCACGACTCCGGCATTTGCCCATTTTGAATTCCTCGCAGAATTTGACATACCGTTCAGGACCGTCTCGCCATCCTCAGTCGAGGAGGGAACAAGGATGCCTCCAGGGCACATGCAGAAAGAAAAAACTCCCCTACCCTCAATCTGGGTCACGAAAGAATACTCGGCTGTCGGCATGAATGGCTGATATTTGCCGTGGTACTGAATCTTGTTTATCAGCGACTGCGGATGCTCGACCCTGACGCCAAGCGCAAATCCCTTCGCTTCCAGCGCCCACCCCTTCTTGTTGAAGAGCTCGTAAATATCCCTCGCGGAATGACCGGTTGCAAGAATTATGTTTCTTGCGGAATATGTCACTGAAGACCCGTCACCACCGAGCGTTACAACATTGTAGCCCCCGTCTGGTTTCGGAGATATGTCCGTAATGCGTGAGTCGAAATGGTATTCTCCGCCATGCTCTATTATACATTTGCGGATGTTTTCGACCACGAGCGGAAGACGGTCGCTGCCTATGTGAGGATGGGCATCGGTGAGAATGGACTCGGATGCGCCGAAACGCACAAACTGATGCAGGACCTCCCGGATGTCACCGCGTTTTGAGGAGCGGGTGAAAAGTTTGCCATCGGAAAATGTGCCGGCGCCGCCCTCGCCGAAACAATAGTTCGAGTCCGGATTCAGAACACCTTTGTCGGATAGTTTCGCTACGTCAAATTTCCTTGCATGCACATCCTTCCCACGCTCGATAATCACGGGCTTGAGGCCTCGCATCAGAAGGTGCAGCGCGGCGAACATCCCGGCAGGGCCGGCGCCGGCGACAATCACCGGCTTTGCATCGTGAACGTCGTGATATTCAGGAATCGCGTAGTCTTCAAGACTTTCGGCAGCAGTGCAGACCTGATAGCGAAGGCGGTAAATCACGTCTCCACGGGCATCAACCGAACGCCGCACGAGCCTGCACTTCCCCACAGATTTCACCCCCACGCCGAGAGCCTTCGCCGCAGCAGAGCGAAGTTCATCCTCAGATATTTCCTTTCCGACCCTGCAGGTCAATTCTAATTCCTTCATAGCAGTTCGCTTTTTATTGAATTTTCTTCAAAATTCGGCAAGGCGGGACACCGGTGCGACATCAAGGGATGTGCGCTCACCATTGAGATAGTGGTAGTAGCCGGCAATGGCAATCATCGCGGCATTGTCCGTCGTGAACTTGAACTCAGGAAGATAGACGTTCCAGCCGCGTTTCTGTCCTTCGAGTGTGATGCGGTTTCTGAGTCCGCTGTTAGCGGAAACACCGCCGCCGATTGTCACCTCGCGGATGCCGGTCTGCTTCGCGGCCTTGACAAGCTTATCCATCAGAATGTCTATCAGCGCTTTCTGAAACGAGGCGCAGATGTCCGCCTTGTTTTCCTCCATGAAATTCGGATTCTTTGCAATCTCGTCGCGGACAAAATAGAGCAGCGAGGTCTTGATGCCGCTGAAACTATAGTCCAGCCCCGGGACATGAGGCTTCGCAAAATGGAAGCGGTTTTCGTCGCCCTCCTTCGCCAGTCTGTCCACAATCGGGCCGCCCGGGTAACCGAGCCCCATCATCTTGGAGCATTTGTCGAAGGCTTCGCCAACAGCGTCATCGATGGTCTGTCCGAGAATCTCGTATTCCAGCGGGCTGTCCACCCTGACAATCTGCGAGTTTCCGCCGGAAACCAGAAGGCACAGATAGGGAAACTGCGGTGCGCGGTTTTCCTTGTCGTACTGCTTTATGAAGTTTGCAAGTATGTGTCCCTGAAGGTGGTTCACTTCAATCAAAGGACATCCGAGCGCGATGGAAAGCGCCTTTGCGAACGACGTGCCGACCAGCAGCGAACCCAAAAGTCCCGGACCGCGGGTGAACGCGATTGCAGTGATGTCCTCCTTCTTGATGAGCGCCCTGTCGATGGCCTGGCTCACCACAGGCACAATATTCTGCTGGTGTGCGCGTGAGGCGAGTTCCGGAATCACGCCACCATAGGCCTTGTGCACGTCCTGGCTCGCGATTACGTTCGACAGAAGGTAGCCGTCCCTTATGACGGCCGCCGATGTGTCGTCGCACGAAGATTCTATTCCTAAGATTATGTCCATATTCATCAAGTCTCGTAAATATTGCCCGCACAAAAGAGAAATTTCGCTCCGGGCAAATGTTATTACGCTGCAAAAGTACGAAAAATTTCATCTATGTCCAGATTCTATATGGACTATTCTCTTAGATTCCTGGGGTTTCATTTTCCGGACAAGCTTCAGCATCGGTACTCCTGTTAATTTCCGTATCTGTCCCCTCGTGATGCTGTTGGCGCCACTGCTTCGGAGACATCCCAAACAATTTTCTGAAGGCGCGGGAAAAATAGTATGGATCGGAGAATCCGCAGTCGTAAGCTACGGCGGAGACTAGCCTGTCCGAGTCGATGAGAAGTCTTGCGGCGTACTTGAGACGGACATTCTGGATAAACTCATTGCCGGACTGCCCAGTCAGCGCCTTGAGTTTCCGGTAAAGCGAGGCCTTACTCATGCCGATACGAAGGCAGAGAGTGTCAACATTGAATTCAGAATCAGAGATGCTGTCCATCACCGCTGAAGAGATTCTGTTCAAAAGTTGTTCGTCTGCGTTAGAAGCCGGAATCTCCACCTTGGAAAGGTCTATCTCAAACTTGCGGTAATTCTCGCGGCTGATCCATGAGCCGACTATTATGTTCCTGACCATGAGTTCAAGTAACGAGAAAGAGAACGGCTTGACAATCCACGAGTCCGCTCCGGCAAGGTAGCCCCGGCACTTCTGGTCATATTCGGAGAGGACGGTCATAAGTATGACCTTGATGTGGCTCGTGTCGATGCTGCTCTTTATACTCCGGCACAGGTCGTATCCGGACATACCATCAAGCATGACATCGGAAATCACTATATCGACACGCCCCTCGCGAACTAGTCTCGAAGCAGCCTCGCCGTTGTCCACTCCTATGACGATGTATTTCCTGGAGAAATAATCGAATAAAAGGTCCTTCATCGAACTGTCGTCCTCAACAATCAAGATGACTGTCTCAGAGGCAATCTTCAGGTACTCCCCATTGTCGAGGTCGGTCTCTACAAAATACTTCTCAAGGGAATGCATACGATCATCGGAGGCATATTCCATATTCATGGAAACAGTCTCACACTCCGGATTCTGAACGTCCCCGCGACTATCGGAATGGAGCGGAATCTCAAATCCGATTTCGGTCAGTTCCCCGACTTTAGAGGCGGCGAATACCCGACCGCCGTGCAACTCAACAAGAGACTTCACATGAGACAGTCCGACTCCGGAGGAATACATATCGTAGGACTTGACCGTAAAGAAGCGGTCAAAGATGTGCTCCAATTTGTCTGGCGAAATACCCTCCCCCGTGTCACGCACAGTCAGGCGCAGCATTTCTCCGTCCTTCTCGGCACGTATGCATACATTGTCACCTTTCGAACAGTGCTTGCAGGCATTGGACAGCAGATTATCGAGAATCGTCTCAAACTTCTCCAGGTCCGCCTCCACCACAAGAGACTCCGGGACGTCGATAGAAACCATTATACCCTTGTCCTCTAACTGCCATTCATAGCGCCCCATAACATTGGTGACGGAATTCAGGACGTCGAACGATGACAGACTGAGCGTTGCCGACTGGAGTTCACGAAAGCCGAGCAGTTCATTGATGAGAGCGAGCAGTTTGTCCGCGTTTTTTTTGATTATTTCGAAATACCTATCCATCTTCCCCTCTGGGACAATGCCGTTCATGAACTGCTCAACCGGCCCGAGAATGAGCGAGAGCGGAGTCTTGAACTCGTGTGAGATGTTATCGAAGAATCGGAACTTCATATCGGCGATTTCCTTGTCCTTCTCCCTATTAAGACGTTCTATTTCAAGTTCATGTCTATGCTTCGATGACATCACGAACATCACCAGAAGCCACGTCGCCAATGCAAGCAGCAGAATAGCGAGGCAGATCCTCGCTGCAGTGCTCTGCCACCACACTGGCCTCACCATGATTTTCAGCGAGGAAATATTGTCCATAACATGGCCTTCAGACATGTTGGCGACAGAAAGGCAGTA
>ERZ827168.5108-NODE-5108-length-11314-cov-5.032063_pt1 | contig 11314 bp, 8 predicted proteins | sample MGYA00519868_ERZ827168 | MGnify/ENA primary metagenome ERZ827168 (study PRJEB31778, sample SAMEA3449271) | human gut metagenome | biome: human gut; feature: human-associated habitat; material: faeces | place: United Kingdom | collected 2010/2012 ...
CCCGAAAGTATGCTCGACGCATAGTTTCCACCCGCCTTGATGTCGCCTGTTCCACGTGGAGCAGCGCGGTCCTGTTCGCGGTCGATAACCACCTTTATGGGCTTCATGCCGCCCTTGAAATAGGGTCCCACGGGCGAACAGAAGATGATGAGCATGGCTTCGGGCGAGGCCTTCACGCCGAGACCGACCTTGGTACCGAATATCACGGGACGCAGATAGAGCGACGCACCCGATTCATAGGGCGGAACGAAGTGAATATTGCGTTTCACCACCTCGTAGCATGCCGAGGTAAACATCTCGACAGTAGGCACGGGCAGGCAGAGCTTGCGAGCCGAAGCCTGCATGCGCTTGGCGTTTTCGTCCATGCGGAATATGCGGACCTTGCCGTCCGCGCCGCGGAAAGCCTTCAAGCCCTCGAAAGCCTCCAGTCCGTAGTGCAGGCACGTGGTCGACATGTGCATCTTCACATATTCGTCGGAGGTGATCTCCATTTCGCTCCACTTGCCGTCCTTGTAATGGTAGCGGGCGTTGAAATCCGTCTTCACATAATCGAAGCCGAGATTGTTCCAATCGATTTTTTCCATAATTTCAGTATTCTTTGGGCGGATGACGTATTACGACTCGCCAGAGTCGTGCGGGCCGCAGCCTCGCCCCGCGGAGGCCCGCAGTTGTTCGCAAATGCTCACACAACGGACTCCGCAGGCTGCGATCCCGAGGCATCGCCGCCCCGTAAAATTATCCTACTATCGCACCGTTGTTGACCTTGTCGGCAGGGCCCAGCAGCACCAACTTGCCCGCGGCATCCTCGGCCATGAGGATCATGCCGTTCGACGTGATGCCCTTCAGCTCGCGCGGCGCGAGGTTCACCAGCACCAGCACCTGACGGCCCACCAGCTCGTCGGGCGTGAAATATTCGGCGATTCCCGACACTATGGTGCGCTTGTCGATACCGGTGTCGACCGTCAGCTTGAGCAGCTTCTTGGTCTTGGCGACCTTCTCGGCCGCGAGGATGGTCGAAACGCGTATGTCCATCTTACCGAAGTCGTCGAACACAATCTCGTCCTTCTGGGCCGTGACGTGCGCGGCAGCCTCGGCAGCTGCGTTGGCGGCCTTTATGTCAGCCAGCTTGCGGAGCTGCGCCTCGATCACGTCGTCCTCGATCTTCTCGAACAGCAGTTCGGGTCGGCCGATCTTGTGACCTGCGGCGACCAGCGACATCGATCCCAGATCGTCCCACGAGAATTTGCCCAGATTGAGCATCCTTAATATCTTCTCGGCCGAGAAAGGCATGAACGGCTCGATGGCCACCGTGATGTTGGCCGTGATCTGCAACGCTATGTTAAGTATGGTCTTCACGCGCTCGGGGTCGCTCTTGACCACCTTCCACGGCTCGGTGTCGGCCAGATACTTGTTGCCTATGCGGGCGAAGTTCATGGCATCCTTCAGCGCCTCGCGGAAACGGTAGTTCTCGATGTTCGACTCCAGCGACGCCTTTATGCCGCCCAGTTCGGCTATCGTGGCGCGGTCGTAGTCGGTCAGCTCGCCGCATGCGGGCACCACGCCGTCGTAGTATTTCCCCGTCAGCACCAGCGCACGGTTGACGAAGTTGCCCAGTATGGCCACCAACTCGTTGTTGTTGCGCGCCTGGAAATCACGCCACGTGAAGTCGTTGTCCTTGGTCTCGGGGGCGTTGGCGCACAGAACGTAGCGCAACACGTCCTCCTTACCCGGAAACTCGTCGAGATACTCGTGCAGCCACACGGCCCAGTTGCGCGAGGTGGAGATCTTGTCGCCCTCCAGATTGAGGAACTCGTTGGCGGGCACGTTCTCGGGCAGTATGTAGCCGCCGTGGGCCTTGAGCATCGAGGGGAACACTATGCAGTGGAACACTATGTTGTCCTTGCCGATGAAGTGCACCATCTTGGTATCGCTGTCCTTCCAATACTTCTCCCACTCGGGCGTAAGGTCCTTTGTAGCAGATATATAGCCTATCGGAGCGTCGAACCACACGTAGAGCACCTTGCCCTCGGCGCCCTCCACGGGCACGGGGATGCCCCAGTCGAGGTCGCGGCTCACGGCGCGGGGCTGGAGTCCCAGATCGAGCCAGCTCTTGCACTGCCCGTAGACGTTGCTTTTCCACTCCTTGTGGCCGTCGAGAATCCACTCGCGCAAGAATCCTTCGTATTGATCCAGAGGCAGATACCAGTGCTTGGTTTCGCGCTTCACGGGCACCGCTCCCGACACCGCGCTGTGGGGCTCGATCAGCTCGTCGGGCGAGAGGGTCGATCCGCACTTCTCGCACTGGTCGCCGTAGGCGCGGTCGTTGCCGCAGCGGGGACACGTGCCCACGATGTAACGGTCGGCGAGGAACGTTCCCGCCTCCTCGTCGTAGTACTGCATCGAGGTGCGCTCGATGAACTTGCCCTCGTCGTAGAGCTTGCGGAAGAAATCCGAGGCCGTCACGCAATGCGTGGGCGACGAGGTGCGCGAATATATGTCGAACGCTATGCCCAGACGGCTGAACGAATCCTTGATTATTTCGTGGTAGCGGTCTACCACCGCCTGCGGCGATACGCCCTCCTTGCGGGCCTTGATGGTGATGGGCACTCCGTGCTCGTCGCTGCCGCACACCGACACCACGTCGCGTCCGCGCATGCGCAGGTAGCGGGTGTAGATGTCCGAAGGGATGTATACGCCTGCCAGATGTCCTATGTGCACGGGACCGTTGGCGTAGGGCAGAGCCGAAGTGATGAGGTATCGTTTGAACTCCTTTGCCATAAATGTATTACGAATATTTCCGCACGGTCTTCGCGACCGTACTCCGTTAAAGTCTTTTTAATGACTCAAAAGTACAACATTTTATCGCGAAACGAAAAATTTTTCGAAAATAAAACGGCCCGCCGCGCCCGTGCCGCCCGCATACGACGGGCCTACGATACCCCGACAACGCAAATAAAAACCCGCTTTGCGCCGTCGAGGCGAAAAAAGCGCGAATTTGTACATACGTTGACAAAAATAAATTATCTTTGCCTATTGAAACGTCGGTGTCTTCGGCCGATACGGCCGACGGGCGACGGGAAACGCAAAAACACAGATCTTATGAGAGAGGAATACAACGATTACGACGACTCGATGTACGAGGACGAGTACGATCGTCAGGAGACGGACAACAAGGCCGTGCGCGGATACCGCATAGTGATCATCATTCTGGCAGTCATTCTGGTGGCGCTGTCGTTGCTCTACTTCAACATACATCGCCAGCAGCAGGCCGAATACGTGCTTCTGGAGCAGGACCGCACCAAGATTCAGGGCGATCTGGACAGCCTCATAGTCTCGTTCGACGACCTCAAGATACAGAACGACTCCATAGCGGCCAACCTCGAGGAGGCCAACAAGCTGATGGATCAGCTCAAGAACGAGCGTCGCCTCAACTACGCCAAGATACGCGCCTACGAGAAGGAGGTGGGTACGCTGCGCACCGTGATGCAGGGCTACATACGCCAGATCGACTCGCTCAACAACCTCAACAAGAAGCTCGTGAGGGAGAACATCAGTTACAAGAAGGAGATCTCGACGGCCCAGTTGCGCGCCGAGATGGCCGAGGAACGCGCCGAGGAACTCAACAACAAGGTGCGCGTGGGTTCGGTGATCCGCGCCCGCAACATCACGATGACCGCCCTCAACGCCAAGAGCAAGGAGATTACCCGCGTGAAGAACGCTGCGCGCCTGAGCGTCAACTTCGTGATGGCGGGCAACGAGCTTGCCGAGCCGGGTGCCAAGACGGTATACGTCTGCATAACCTCGCCCGACGGCTACGTGCTCTCGACGCCCGACGCGGCATCGTTCTCGTTCGAGGGCGAACCCAAGATATACTCGGCACAGCGCGACGTCGACTACCAGAACGACGACCTGCCCGTGAAGATCTTCTACAACGGCAGCGGATTCACCGCGGGTACCTACCGCGTGGAGCTCTACACCGAAGGCCGTCTGATAGGTCAGGCCGACGTGGCGATGCGATAGACAACACGGTACGAAAAACGAAGGGAGGGCACCGAAATGCCCTCCCTTAATTTTTGCTATATACCGTCGCCGTTACTCGGTATATTCCGTCCACTCGACGGTCACGTCGTCGATGGCATAGTAGGTGGGGGTCGTCATGCCGTACTCGGTAGAGGGGCCGCCCGATATGCTGAAACGCACCTTGACGACGGCGCCCAGCGACGAAAGATCCCATGCGGTCCACGAGGTTATCATCTTATCCTTCGTGGCGAAGAGAAGCGACACGGTGCCCGTCTCGGCGCCTGCGGCGTCGTAGCCCGTGGCGTGGATCTTTATCTCGTCACCGTCGCCCAGAGCGGGAGAAAAGGCGTTTCCGTTACGCATGATGTTGAGTATGTAGCAGGTGGAATTTACGTAGCAGCCCTTTACGGTGCGGGCCTTGCCGTCGGCGAACTCCAGCGTGGGACGGTTGTCGCGTGTGTCGTCCACGTTGCCGAAGCCCACCAGGAAGTTGTCCGAGCCGTTATGGCCGCCGCCCTTCACAGCGTCGGCATTGGCGGGGTTGTAGACATAGAGATCGTAGGAGTAGTCGCCGAACTTGGCCTCGTCGGAAGAGTTGTACGACGACAGGACCCAGCCGCCGCCGAAGAACTTGCCGTAACCGTAATCGGTGAAAATGGGGGTCGACGACAGAGTGGTCTCGGCATCCTCCCACACGTAATCCTCGGTCGCCACGTCGCCCGTGTAGGTCTTGCCGACCGTGGCGGCCACATAAGGAGTCCATGCGGCGCCGTCGAAGGTGACGGTGACAGTGCGGATGTGATCGTCGCCGCTGTCCGAGCACGACGTAACCGTTGCCGCCGCAGCGAGCAGCAAGGCCAATGATTTGATTGTCTTCATCTTTACAATGTTTTATTAAGGTTTGTAAAATGTCTGTCGTCAACGCGGTCCGCTCCGTCGGCAGGCAGTGGAAAGAGCGGCATGGTGCCGTCGCGCTGCCGAGTGCATGCGGCATGTGCCGCAAGCCGTATGTTCCGAATCATGAAACGGATTTTCACGTAACGCCCGAACCCCGTTCGCCGCGGGTATCTCCTGCGCCTGTGCCGCAACGGCAGGTCTTCTGACTCGTTCCTGTCGCAGCACCTTCCCGATCCCTGAAGGATCAGTGGTTGAGAGAGCTTGCGACCGTATCCGCCGAGGCGGAGGAACTTACAGCAGCGGGAACTGTACGGGATTCTCACCCGTTTCCCTTTTCATCTCCCGATCGGCGACGCCGACCGCATGGAGAACCGTTGCGGTGCAAAGATATGCTTTTTCGGCCATCCGACAAAAGAAGCCGATGAAAATATAAGACCTGTATGCACAAACCCGTCCGCATACGACCCGCATTGCGGCATCTTTTATCACGTTCGGGCCCGCAATTGCCATGTTTTGCATATCTTTGCGACGTCATTAACCATCACGACAATGAGCAAAACGCATCCCGCCCCCGCTCCGTCGGCGGCACTGTCGCTCGTGCCGCTCGCGGCGCTCGTAATTCTTCTCGCGCTGGTGATAAGCCTTTTCGGCGGCGACGCCATAGGCGGAGGCAGCCAGTTCTCGCTGCTGGCCGCAAGTGCCGTGTGCGCCGCCATAGCCATGTGGCGCTACCGATACCCCTGGCAGCGGCTCGAAGACGCCGTGATGGTGAACATGCACAGCGCCACCCCCGCCATAATCATCCTGCTGCTCATAGGAGCCATAGCGGGCACCTGGATGGCAGGCGGAGTGATCCCCACGCTCATCTGCTACGGGCTGCGCATACTGCGCCCCTCGATCTTCCTGCCCGCCTCGTGCCTCATATGCGCCGTGGTGTCGCTGCTCACGGGATCGTCGTGGACAACCATAGCCACCGTGGGCGTGGCGCTCATGGGCATAGGACGCGCCCTGGGATTCGACGACGGGTGGATAGCGGGCGCCATCATATCGGGCGCCTACTTCGGCGACAAGATATCGATCATGAGCGACACCACCGTGCTGGCCTCCACCACGGCCGAAGTGCCGCTGTTCTCGCACATACGCTACATGCTGCTCACCACAGTGCCGTCGCTGGCGGTAGCCCTCGGGGTGTTCTGCGCCGCGGGACTGGCAGCGTCGCCCGCCGACGAGGCCGAGACGTTGCAGATCGAGGCCGCGCTCCGCGAGACGTTCCACATAACCCCCTGGCTGCTGGCCGTTCCCGCCGCCACGGGCATACTCATATCGCGCAAGCTGCCCGCCATCATCACCCTCTTCGCGTCGGTGCTGCTGGCCGCCGCGGCCATGGCCGTGTTCCAGCCCGAGATAATATGCCGCATAGCCGAATCGGACACCCCGTCGCTCATGGCCTCGTTCAAGGCCGTGGTGCTGGCGTCGACCACCGATACCGCCGTCGAGACGGGCAATCCGCTGCTCAACGATCTGGTGGCCACGGGAGGCATGGGAGGCATGATGAACACGGTGTGGCTCATAATTTGCGCCATGTGCTTCGGCGGGGTGATGTACGGCAGCGGAATGCTCTCGGCCATATCGAAGATATTCCTGCGCATGGCACGCCGAACGGTGAGCGTGGTGGGCGCCACGGTGGGGTCGGGCATATTCTTCAACCTGGTCACGGGCGACCAGTACATATCGATCATACTGACGGGCAACCTGTTCCGCCATCTCTACGACGACCGCGGACTGGAACGCCGCCTGCTGAGCCGCAGCGTCGAGGATTCGGCCACGGTGACCTCGGTGCTCATCCCGTGGAACTCGTGCGGCATGACGCAGTCAACGGTGCTCGGGGTGGCCACCATGACCTACATGCCCTACTGCATATTCAACATTGTAAGTCCGCTGATGTCGGTGGCGGCAGCGGCCATAGGATACAAAATTTATAATAAAAAGCAATGAAACCCGAACTGGTAATATTCGATCTCGACGGCACGCTGCTCAACACCATAGGCGATCTGGCCGTAAGCTGCAACCACATGCTCGCCCTGCGCGGTCTGCCGCAGCACGGCTACGACGACTACTGCCGATTCGTGGGCAACGGAATCATGCGGCTGGTGGAGCGCGCACTGCCCGAAGAGCTGCGCACGCCCGAATACGTGAAGGAGGCGCGCAGGGATTTTCTGGCGCACTACATCGACCACATCGACATCCGCACGCGCCCCTACGACGGCATCACGCAGGTGGTGGAGACACTCTACCGCGACGGGGTGAAGCTCGCCGTGGCGTCGAACAAGTTTCAGGCGGGGACCGAGAAGCTCATACGCGAATACTTTCCCGACATAGAGTTCGTGGAGGTGCGCGGCAACCGCGACGGAGTGCCACTGAAGCCCGACACGGCCATGATCGACCCCATAATAGCCGCGGCGGGAGTCGCGCGCGACAGATGCGTGATGGTTGGCGACTCGGCCGTCGACATGCAGACGGCCCGCAACGCGGGGATAGGATCGATAGGCGTGAGCTGGGGATTCCGCGACCGCGCGGAGCTGGAGGAAAACCATGCCGACCGCATAGCCGACACCCCCGAGGAACTTCTCGCGATTATCTGCTCGATGCGGTAGCCGCCCTCGCGGCGCTGCGGCCCACAGCCAGAATGGCCAGAGGCTCGCAGTCCGAGTCCAGACAAGCCGCGACGGCCGCGCGGTCGAAATCATCGATGCGGAGGGTGGCAAGGCCCATCTCCGCGGCCCGAAGCGACATGCTCTGCACCGCGACGCCGAGTTCTATGTCGACCGTGCGGCTCTCGGGCACGACCGCGCACACCACGATCAGGGCATCGGGCGGAGTCGAAAACCTCACATCGCAGCACGCAAGCTCCAGCACACGGCGCGCCTCGGCCGAACGCACGGCACGGAACCGAAACAGCCGCGCGGCAGAGGGTATGGACTCGTTCACGCCAGCGATGCCGCCCAACTGGTCGTCGCGCACGGCAAACGAAGGATCGTAGTCGAGGCAGGCGCGGCTGCGGGCCAGCAAACCGCACAATGTCGCCGCGGGGCGGCGTTTCACCGCCGTGCGCGAGGCATGATCCTCCATCTTTCGGCCCAAATAGTCGTCAGCCATATATTCGCATTTTATGATCGGTGATGCAAAAATAACTCTATCCGAGGCCAAATACAAACGCCGCCTTGCGACGATTGAAAATTAAAATGTAAATTTGCATCAATACGGATAAAAAACAACACTTGTCCGCAAAAACATATCAGAGTATTTCGACATAGCGGATGCTATGTCGGCAGTTCGCCGCCGCCCCCACGCGGCGGACTGCTGTCGCACTCACGCCGCCGTCGGCGAACAGCGGCCATACACCGACGTTTTTGCGTATAAGAACAAAAAACAATGCTTATGGAAAATGAAATAAGAGCCGTTCTGGCCCGAATATCGCACCCCGAGACGGGACACGACCTCGTGGAGAGCGGAATGGTGGATTCGGTGAGCGCCGCGGACGGAAAGGTCACCGTGGTGCTGCGCTTCGCGAAGGCACGCGACCCGTTCGCCGCGCGCATAAAGACTCAAGCAGAACAGGCCCTGAGGGAGCGCTTCCCCGAATCGCAGGTGACAGTGGCCGTAAAGGAGGCCGAGCCAAGACGCCCCGTGCCGCAGCGCGAAAGCACGACCAAGAGCGTCGGCAAGATCATAGCCGTGGCCTCGGGCAAGGGCGGCGTGGGCAAATCCACCGTAACGGCCAACCTCGCCGTGACGCTGCGCGACATGGGCTACCGCGTGGGTATTCTCGACGCCGACATATACGGTCCGTCGCAACCCAAGATGTTCGCTCTGGAGGGCTACGTGCCCGACGCCGTGCAGCAGGACGGTCTGGACTACATAGTGCCCGCGCAGAGCGCCGACATAGAACTGATGTCGATAGGATTCTTCATACGTCCCGACGACGCCCTGATGTGGCGCGGCGCTATGGCCACCAACGCCCTGAAACAGCTCCTGCACCAGACCATGTGGGGCGGGCTCGATTTCCTGCTCATCGACATGCCCCCGGGAACGGGCGACATACACCTGACCATAATATCGGAGATACGTCTCGACGGCGCCGTCATAGTGTCCACGCCGCAGCAGGTGGCCGTGGCCGACGTGGTGCGCGGCGTGGAGATGTTCCGCCACGAGAAGGTGAACGTCCCCGTACTCGGAGTGATCGAGAACATGGCGTGGTTCACCCCGCGGGAGCTGCCCGACAACCGCTACTACATATTCGGCCGCGGCGGCGCGCGCGCATATGCCGCCGCGGCGGGAGTGCCGTTCCTGGGCGACATACCCATCGTGCAGTCGATAATGGAGGGTGCCGAGCAAGGACGCCCCTCGGTGACGGTCGACAGCGAGGTGGAGGGATACTACCGCGCGATAGCCTCGCGCATTGTTGAAAACACCGTCGATAAGTGTTGAAAACGGTGATGAAAACCGCATGATAAAAATCCACAAGATCGAGGCGCCGAAAACCGTCGGAAATGCAAAGGCATGATAATCAGACAAGGTTGCGGGACGATGAATTTTAATGCATATTTTTATCGAAACTTGTAACACTGGTTATCAACCGAAAACGGGGGCGTGAAACTAACAAATAAAATGTGTCGATATGTTCAGAACATTTTCGACACATTTTTCATAACCGCATACGCGATGCCGGCCTTCGGCATGGAAAACGGTGTAATACAATATGTTTGACGCCGCAACTTCAATCGACACGCAATCGACAATCGGTCTTATGCAATGTCGAAAAATAAACTCGGCACGAGATATCGACACTTTCAACAGCTATTATTTATATTATTATTCATTTATTTTAATAAAGAAAAAACAGAGAAAAAATAAAATGCTTGTCGAAAACTCCGACGGCGGCGGTCGTTTCCCGCCCGCTCACTGAAGTCGCGACGCTGTCCGCACTCGGATGCGGAGCGGTTACGGAATATAACTTTCGGGCTGCGGCGCACGGGGTCGCCGAGACTACCGAACGGCAGATGAAACGCGTAAAAAATAACGAATCGTAATCAAACGGTCGATTTTTTCGAAATTTTTGTTTGACGTAAGTTTGAAATTCAATATCTTTGTTTCAGATTACGGCGAATAGCCGTGCGGCCGCAGGGGGCGAGTATATTGCGGCAAGGTCCGAAACTGAAGTGCAATAACGTAAGAGCATTTTTCGGAGCGCAGCGACCGAAGTCCCCTCCGAGGAGGGGATTTAGGGGTGGGTCAGATTTGTAAACGCGGCCAAAGGCCGCGAGTATATTGCGGCAAGGTCCGAAACGGAAGTGCAATAACGCAAGAGCTTTAATATATATAGTAACTATGTACGGAAAAATCAAGGAACATCTCCAAAAGGAGCTGGCCGACATCAAGGCTGCCGGCCTTTACAAAACCGAACGCGTGATCGAGTCGCCGCAGCGCGCCGAGATCGAGGTGGCAGGCAAGAAGGCTCTCAACTTCTGCGCCAACAACTATCTGGGTCTCTCGGACAACAAGCGTCTTATAGAGGCTGCCAAGAAGGCGATGGACGAGCGCGGCTTCGGCATGTCGTCGGTGCGCTTCATCTGCGGCTGCCAGGATATCCACAAGCAGCTGGAAAAGGCCATAGCCGACTATTTCGGCACCGAGGACACCATCCTCTACGCCGCCTGCTTCGACGCCAACGGCGGTGTGTTCGAGCCGCTGCTCAACGAGCAGGACGCCATCATCTCCGACGCCCTGAACCATGCCTCGATCATCGACGGCGTGCGTCTGTGCAAGGCCGTGCGCTACCGCTATGCCAATGCCGACATGGACGAGCTGGAGGATTGCCTCAAGCGTGCTCAGGCGCAGCGCTTCCGCGTGATCGTCACCGACGGCGTGTTCTCGATGGACGGCAACGCCGCCCCGCTGGACAAGATCTGCGCGCTGGCCAAGCAGTACGACGCCATGGTCATGGTCGACGAGTGCCACTCGGCGGGCGTGCTGGGCAAGACGGGCCGCGGCATCACCGAGCTTTACAACCTGCGCGGCGAGGTGGATATCCTCACGGGTACCCTCGGCAAGGCCTTCGGCGGCGCGGTGGGCGGATTCACCACAGGCCGCAAGGAGATCATCGACATGCTGCGCCAGCGTTCGCGTCCCTATCTCTTCTCCAACTCGCTGCCCCCCGCAGTGGTCGGCGCAGGCATAGAGATGTTCAGGATGCTGGCCGAGAGCGACGAGCTGCACGACCGTCTGGCCGCCAACGTGGAGCACTTCCGTGCCAAGATGATCGCCGCGGGATTCGACATCAAGCCCACGCAGTCGGCCATCTGCGCCGTGATGCTCTACGACGCCAAGCTGTCGCAGG
>ERZ827168.5112-NODE-5112-length-11309-cov-2.815266_pt1 | contig 11309 bp, 11 predicted proteins | sample MGYA00519868_ERZ827168 | MGnify/ENA primary metagenome ERZ827168 (study PRJEB31778, sample SAMEA3449271) | human gut metagenome | biome: human gut; feature: human-associated habitat; material: faeces | place: United Kingdom | collected 2010/2012 ...
CTGTATTCGCCGTACTGAAAGGCGTTGTTATACAGTATCTCGATGCTCGTGATGCCGCATTCGGCGAAGAATTTTTTCGCCTTTGCCGCCGTTGACCACCAATAATCGTGATTTCCTTTTAGAATTATCTTTTTGCCGGGCAGCGCGTCGATAAACAGAAAGTCCTCGCGGCACTGCTCTATGCCCATGCCCCAGCTTATATCGCCGCAGATGACGCAGACGTCGTCCGCCGTCAGCTTTGAAAAGCCCTCACGGAGCTTTTCGGCGTGATTTTCCCATTTTGGGCCGAAGATATCCATCGGCTTCGACGCGCCGAGGGACAAATGCGTATCCCCTATTGCGTATAATGACATATTTTCAAAAATTCCGCTCTGTATTATTTGCCGCGCCTCCGCAGATAATATATTCGGCTGAAGCCAAATATTTTTATCGGAGGCACAATATGAACGATAAGACCCGTAACGACGTCATTCCCGGCGTCGGCTGTGACGTGACCAACTGCAAGTACAACACTATCGACTGCCGCTGCTCCGCAAGCAAGATCAGCGTCCAGAACGAGAAAGCCAACACCAAGGGCGAGACCTACTGCTCCACCTTCTGTCCCCGCGGCTGCTGCTGATTTTTTAATGCGGCTTAGATAGGAGGAAGGTTTCGGTTCGGGCATCGTTATAGACTGCGGTGCGAGAATCGGCCGAGTATCGCAGGCAGTGCGGCGCACGGTTTGAGAAAGTATCGTTCCGTCCAATAAGAAAGAAATTGCGGAATTGGCTCTGCGCCGGTTTCGCAATTTTTTAATCGCATCGAAAGGCGTCCGCTATATGCTCGATGCTTATCCGCCCCGACTCGCCGTCTGGCGCGTATATCTCCACTACGTCAAACCGCGGCTGAAGCTCACAGCCCGTCTCGCCGAGCCACAGCTCCGCCGTCATAATTATCCGCTGCTGTTTGGCGCGCGTCACAAATTCCCGTGCCTCGGCATAGGCCGCGCTTTTGCGCAGCTTTACCTCCACGAACGCTACATATTTTCCGCGCGAGGCGATGACGTCTATCTCCCCGCCGCGGCAGCTGTAATTCCGCGCCAGAATTTTATAACCCCTGCGGCGAAGATACTGCGCGGCGCGCTCTTCGCCCCAGCTCCCAAGCTCGCGGCCTGCCATCAGTGCATCTTCCGCAGGAAGCTCATGCGGTGTATCGGTGTGGCGCCCAGCTCGCGGATGGCGGCGTAATGCTGCTTCGTGCCGTAGCCCTTATGCGCGGCAAAGCCGTATCCGGGATAGAGCCTGTCCATCTCCCGCATCACGCGGTCACGGCTGACCTTCGCCAGTATCGACGCGGCGGCGATATCCGCACACTTTCCGTCCCCGCCGACAACGCTCCTGCACGGGAAGTCAATCCCGCGGGTCTGATTGCCGTCGATCAGCGCAAGCTCCGGCGCTGTACCGAGGCCGGATATAGCGCGGTTCATGGCCAGAAAGGTCGCGTTCAGGATGTTCAGCTTCTCGATCTCCTCGACCGATGCGAACGCGATGCTGTATTCAAGCGCCTTGTCGCATATATCGTCGAACAGCGCCTCACGGCGCTTCTCGCTGAGCTTCTTTGAGTCGTTCAGTCCTTGTATCACAGCTCCGCGCGGCAGGACGACCGCCGCGGCGCACACCGGCCCCGCAAGCGGGCCGCGTCCGGCCTCGTCTACTCCGCATATGCTGCGGACTCCGCCGTCATATATCTCGTTTTCAAGCGCCCAGAGTTCAAGCATCAGGCGGAGCCTCCAATGTCAGACGGCCAAGCTTGCCGTCATGGTATTCGCCGAGCAGCGTGTTCGCCATGCGCTCTATATCATACTCCCCGCGCGAGACGAGGAAGCCGCGCTTCTTCGCCGCCTGCTCCAGCAGCTCAAAGCCGTTCATATCCGGATCGGGCACGAACTTATAGCGCTCCTCTATCGCCTTCGGGTACAGCTCGCGCAGGCGCAGCATGAAGTTTGCGCCGAGCGTCTCTTTATCCAGCACGTCCGCCTTTATCGCGTTCGTGATGGCCAGCATCTCGCCGACCTCCTGGCTGTCAAACTTCGGCCAGAGTATGCCCGGAGTGTCCAGCAGGTCGAGCCCCTGATCGATATTTATCCACTGCTTGCCGCGCGTGACGCCGGGCTTGTCCCCCGCTATCGCCGCCTTGCGGCCGGCGACCCTGTTGATAAAGGTCGATTTCCCGACGTTCGGAATGCCGAGGATCATCACGCGCAGCGGGCGGCCGACCTGCCCCTTGGCTTCATACGCCGCGAGCTTGTCCTTCAGCAGCCGTCTCACCGCGGGCGCAAAGCTTCCAACGCCCTTGCCGCTTTTCGCGTCGGTCTCCAGGATCGCAAGTCCACACGATTCAAAATACTTTCTCCAGCGCGCGGTCATCTGCGGGTCTGCAAGATCAACGCGGTTGAGTATAACAAGGCGCGGCTTATCACCCGCCAGCCGGTCTATATCCGGATTGCGGCTCGAATACGGGATGCGCGCGTCCAGTATCTCGCACACCGCGTCCACCATGCTGAGGTTCTCCTCTATCATGCGCTGCGCCTTGGTCATGTGGCCGGGGAACCACTGGATATTCATTTTTTCAAAGCCGTTGTTCTGCGTCATTTGGCAACTCCAAACTCGCTCAGCGGGTAGATGACCATATACACCTTGCCGATAATGAGCCGCTCGTCAACCATGCCGATGCGCTTGTCGCGGCTGTCGGTGGAGGCGTTGCGGTTATCGCCCATGACGAACACGCAGCCCTCGGGCACGGTCTGCGGGCCGATGAAGTCGAGCTTCTTCTGCGTCGCTTCGTTTATATACGCCTCTTCGATGACCTCGCCGTCCACATATACAAGGCCGTTTGCGAAGTCAATATTGACCTCCTGCCCCTCGACCGCGATCACGCGCTTGACCAGCGCCTTGTCGGGATCGTACTCGTCCTTCTTGAAAACGACGATGTCGCCTTGCTTCGGCTTATAGAACAGATCGGACACCAGCATCTTGTCGCCGTTCTGAAGCGTCGGCCACATGGATGTACCGCGCACATCGACGACGCGGATCACGAACACAAACAGCAGCACGCAGATTATCAGCGCGCTGATAAGGCACTGTATCCAGTCGTATGTATCCTTACGTGTGTCGGTAACGGCCTCCGGCACGTCTTTTCTTTTATTTTTGCTTCTCATAGCTAGTCTCCTTTGCAGGATTTACCATCAGCCGTCAGGCCGCGCGGACTATACGCCGCTGCCGTCAGCTGATCATACTGAATATATATTATACACCATTTTGCCGCCTATTGGCAACATAAATTCTCCGAGCGGTTTATGTTGAAAAGCTCGTGCTCCGATGGTAGAATGTATTTATTCCAAAGGAGGGCGTTCACATGTTGAAGCTCAGCATAATCGTACCCGTATATAACGTTGAAAAATACCTGCCTAAGTGCATTGACTCGCTCATCTGCGGCGACGGCGGCTACGAGATCATCCTTGTCAACGACGGCTCTACCGACGGCTCGCCGGACATTCTCGCCGATTACGCCGCGCGCTATCCCGCGCTCATCCGCATCATCACCACGCCGAACGGCGGACTTGGCCATGCACGCAACACAGGCATTGACGCCGCCATGGGAGACTACCTGCTCTTTGTGGACAGCGACGACTACCTCTCCCCCGACGCGCTCGGTTCCATACTAGCCGCGCTGGACGGTAGCTTTGATATCTGCATTTTCGATATACTCTCCGTCAACGAGAGCGGAAAGGTGCTGAAGAAAATGCCCGGAACCGCCCGTCCGGACGGCAGCGTGTTCTCGCTGAATGAGTATCCGGAGCTTCTGTTCGAGCTGCCCGCCGCGTGGAACAAGATATACCGGCGTGAGCTTTTCGCCGCCACCGGTATACGCTACCCCGACCGCGCGTGGTTCGAGGATCTGCGCACGACGACGAAGCTCTACACCGCCGCGAAGCACATAAAATATGTGAGCCAGAGTTGGTATAACTATCTCCAGCGCGCAGGTTCCATAACGAACGCGAAAAAGTCCGACCGCAACATTGAGATTATCGACGCGATGGACGATGTTGTGGAGTATTTCAAAGTCATCGGCTCCTATGACGCGTACCGCGAACAGCTCGAATTTCTGGCGCTCAAGCACATTCTGCTCGCCTCGTCGCTGCGCGTCGTGACTGCGGACTGCAACGACGAGCTGCTTGACAAGCTGCTCGATTCGTTCACCACCGACTATCCCGATTACGCGCACAACAAATATATGCCCACTCTCAGCCGCAGGGAGCGGCTGATATACCGCCTGCTCATCACGAAGCGCCGCCGCCTGCTGCGCACCCTGTTTATAATAAACAACGCCGTCCGCGGAAAATACGCGTGACGCAGAAAAATCACCTGATTCACCGATCAGGTGATTTTTTCTTGCTCTGGGCAATTGCGAACCGCCGCCCATTCGGGCAAAGCGCACAAAGCAGCACTGCGGGCATTGACTGCGGCGGGCGGGTTTCAGTAAATTTTCTGGAATTTTGCCAAAAAGATGGTGAATAGTTCTTGAAAACGTGATACAAATGTAGTAACATCATGCTAAGGGGGTAAGATTGCTATGGAAGATCCAAAACTGGAAATAGCTCCAAAGAAATATTCGGGCGAATCAACGGTGATTTCCCTGCGCATTACGAAGGCAATGCTTGCCGATATAGATAAAATCGCGGCGGAGACGGGGCGCACCCGCAATGAGCTTATGTCGCTCGGTCTCGAATTCGCGCTAAAGCATATTAAGATCATAGATAAATAAATCGGGAGGAAGAGACAGTGGCAATCATCAAATGCAAAATGTGCGGCGGCGACATGGAGATATCCGCCGACAAGACCTTCGGAACCTGCGAATACTGCGGCAGTACGATGACTCTGCCCAAGGTGAGCGACGAGCAGCGCGCCGCAGCGTTCAACCGCGGCAACCATTTTCGCCGCGCGGGCGAGTTTGATAAGGCTCTCGGCGTGTATGAGCGCATCGTAGCGGAGGACGATACAGACGCGGAGGCGCACTGGTGCTGTGCGCTGTGCCGCTTCGGTATTGATTACGTTGAAGATCCCGCGACCTATGAATGGCTGCCGACCTGCCACCGCGCCAGCTTTGACAGCTTCCTTGAGGACGTGGACTATCTCGCCGCGCTTGAGCATTCCGACGGCATCACCCGCCGCCAGTATCAGAAGGATGCGGCCAAGATCGCGGAGGTGCAGCGCGGCATCCTCGCCACCTCGCAGAGCACCGAGCCGTACGACGTTTTCATCAGCTACAAGGAGCTTGACGCGAACGGCGAGCGCACGCGCGACAGCGTGCTCGCGCAGGACATATACTATCAGCTCACCGAGCAGGGGCGGCGCGTGTTCTTCTCGCGCGTGAGCCTTGAGGACATTCCCGGCACGCAGTATGAGCCGTATATCTTCGCCGCGCTCAACAGTGCAAAGGTGATGATAGTTGTCGGCACGAGCGCGGAAAACCTCAATGCCGTCTGGGTAAAAAACGAGTGGAGCCGCTATCTTGCCATGATGCGCAAGGACAAGAGCAAGCTCCTTATTCCGTGCTATAGAGACATGGACCCCTATGACCTGCCGGAGCCGCTGGCGGTGCTGATGAGCTTTGATATGGGTAAAATCGGCTTTATTCAGGACCTTACCCGAGGCGTGAACAAGGTGCTCGACGCGGGCGTACAGAAAAAGGAGGAGCCCGTGCGGGAGACGGTCGTCGTAAAAAGCGAGGGCGGCGCAAATACCGAGGCGCTTTTGAAGCGCGGCTATATGGCGCTTGACGACAAGAACTGGAACGACGCCAAGGGCTATTTTGACCGCGTACTGGATATGGACGCCGAGTGCGGCGCGGCATATTTAGGGCTGTTTCTGTCCGACAAGCAGTGCAGCACCGCTGACGAATACGCGGCTGAACGCACAAAGTCGCTGCCCCCGCCCCAGACCGAGGTGCTGGAAGCCTGCCCCGAACAGAGCAAGCGTCTAGAAAAGAGCCTTCGGGAAAACGTCATCCCCGGCTACTTGGACGACGGGAAAATAAGACCGCTGTTCAATTTTAAGCGCAGCTATAAAAGCCGGGTAAACTGGCTCCGCAGCTTGCGGGAAAAGGAGCAGGAGCTTTTAGCCGGAGATCGTGCCCTTAGCCGAGCAAAAAAGTATGTCTCCGCCGAAACCGCCGAGCAAATAAAAAGAATGGAGGACAAAATAAAGTCCTTTTTTGATGCCGCCATTGCGGACGCGGAGGCGGAGGATAAGGCGAATATTGCCCGCATAAGCGAGGACTATAACACACAGCTTGATAAAGCGGAGACTGTGGCAAGAAGGCGCCTGCACGATGAAGCCGCCGAGAGGAGAGAGAACGACTACATAGCTGCCTGCAAAATGGCGGACGCGGCAAGCACCGAGGAGGAATGCCGTGAAGCGGAGAAGATTTTTGCAAAAATCAGCAAAAGCGGATACAAGGACGCTGTGGAAAAGGCTGAATATTGCAAGGAAAAATGCTCTGAGCTTGCTGAAAAGAGAAAGGAAGAAGAACGCAAACTCGCCGAAAAGAAGGCAAAGGCAAGGAAAAGGCGCTTTATCATTGGCACCTCGGTTGCTGCGGCTATTATTGCAGTATTTTTCCTTACAACCAAGCTTATTATTCCGTCTATTCAATATAACAAAGCAGAAGCCTTGCTTGCCGAGGGCGATAAGATCCATGCCGCCGTAACGTTTGGCTCAGCAAGCGGATATAGCGATGCCAGTGGGCGGTGTCTTTCTCTCTGGGATGATATTGCCCAAAGAGATAGTATCGCTACCGGATTTTCTCAGACGGTCGGGCTGAAATCCGACGGCACAGTTGTTGCTACTGGCAGTAATTCTTGTGGTAAGTGTGACGTGAGCGACTGGACAGACATTGTTGCTGTCGCTGCTGGGGATTATCATACAGTCGGTTTGAGGTCCGACGGCACGGTCGTCGCTGTCGGTGATGACAACGCTTGGCAGTGTGACGTATTCTATTGGAAAGACATTGTCGCAATCTCAGCCGGTAATTATCATACAGTTGGGCTAAAATCTGACGGTACAGTTGTTGCTATCGGAGAAATTGATTATGGGCGGTGTGACGTGAGCGGTTGGAGAGGCATTATTGCCATATCTGCCGGTGGCAGTCATACAATTGGGCTGAAATCCGACGGCACGGTTGTTGCTGCCGGTTCGAACTATGATGGGCAGTGTGACGTAAGCGGTTGGACAGACATAGTAGCCGTTTCTGCTGGTGAGGATCATACTGTAGGGCTGAAATCCGACGGCACGGTCGTTGCTGTTGGTTGGAACAAAGATGGTCAGTGTGACGTGAGCAAATGGACAGATATAAAAATACCGGAGAGGTAGTTTTTACATATACTTCAAAAGTGGGGTGTGTACATTGGCAGTTGAGAAAGAATATACATATAGCGAGTTCGGCCTAGCGATTTCAAACGATCCAGACAAAATTCCAGATACAAAATTTAATCATTATACAAAAGTATCAACTGTGGAGGAAATCTTTTTGCCACGCGAAAATTTTTGGCATATTAGTTCTTTTCAAAACATGAACGACTTAGCAGAAGCCGAAAGGTATGGCAATGAAAAATCTTCCACATTCGCAATGTGCTTTTCATGCGGTTCAACTGAACGTATACCAATGTGGTATATGTATGCAGGCATAGACGGAAAAGGGGCAAGGATAAGCTTCACTAAAAACACATTTAACGGCTTCATCAAACGAATTGAGGCAGTGTACCCTGTAAAGAGCAATAAACCAGATCTTAATATGCCTTTGATAAGAGGAAAAGATTTCGAAATTGAGTATGGATATGTCTATTACTGCGATTTTGATAATGACCGGATTACAAAGATTAAATATAAGCAGAACAAATATAAAATCTTGGATTCCAAAGAAGCAGAACTCAAGTTTCGAGAAGATAACTTCTTTATAAAAAACTACGAATGGGAATATGAAAACGAATATAGAATAGTATTCAAAATGCAAACCCCTCTGCAGGACGGTGTGGAAAAACTGGCCGTTAAATTAACAGATTCACTGAGAGGTATTTTTCTAACGGAAGGGCCTGAATTTAGTCCAAATTCGTGTACCTTTTCCGTAGACCTTATGAAGAAATTTTTGGGACGCATAAAAAAGAGCACATTAAAAATAAGGATGAATATGCTGAGTAGAAACAAGAAAAGCTTTTTTGGCCTTCCTGTAGAAGGCTTTGAGAGCACGGAAATTGAAAAAATGTGTAAAAACATACAGGAAGCTAAGCTCTGTCTGCTCAGTGAAAAACAGACCGGCGATATAAAGGAGCTGTCACATGTCTAAATTTGTAATTCAGTGCCCTAACTGCGGGAAATACGCAGAGGCCAAGACGGGGTTCTTCGCAAGGAAGAAAACCGACTGCGCCTGCGGCTACACTATCAACATCCGCACCGACAAAATGGCAAGCCGCGAATGTGCCCACTGCGGCAACACCGTCGTATTCGACCAGAGCGAGGGCGAAAGGGCGCGCTGTCCCGTCTGCGGCGAGCCGATCAATTCTCAGTCCGACCGCAATCAGACCGCAGAGTTTTCCTGCGGGCAGTGCGGCGTCCGTCTGCGCGCAAGCAAGGCCGCGGCTACATACGTCTGCCCCGTCTGCGACCATGAAAACGACCTGCGGGAGCGTCTGCTCTCGGAGAAAACCAAAAAGGACGGTCTTGCAAGCATAATCAAGTTTGAGGGCGATAACGAGGCTCTCATCTGGAAGCACCCTATCGAGGACTTCAACCTCGGCTCTCAGCTCATCGTCCATGAGAGTCAGGAGGCCATCTTCTTCCGGGACGGACAGGCGCTGGATCTCTTCGGCGCGGGGCGCTACACGCTGGAAACTCAGCAGCTCCCGCTGCTTGAGAGTCTCTACAAGCTCCCCACCGACACCGAGGGCACCTTCCATTCCGAGGTCTACTTCATCAATAAGACCGTGCAGATGTCCATCAAGTGGGGTACGCCGGATAAGATACGCTTCATCGACCCGCTGACAAGCACTCCGCTTGGGCTCGGCGTCTCCGGCGAGATGAATTTGCAGGTCGCCGACTCGCGCCGTCTGCTGCTCAAGCTTGTCGGCACGCAGGGCGGCATTGCATGGGATGAGCGCGATGGCTTTGCCAAGTCCGTCCGCGAGTCCTTCCGCCCGATGATCGTCAACGTTGTCAAGTCCGCGCTGCCCGGTATAATCCGGGAAAACCAAATCGACCTGCTGGAAATCGACGAGCGCGTCGGGGATATATCCTCGGTGCTGCGTGAGCGGCTGCTGCCCGGCTTTGCCGAGTACGGTCTGAGCATCCCGCAGTTTTATGTGACTCATGTTGTGCTGCCGGAGGACGACCCGAACTTCAGACATATCCGTGAGCTGCACACGATAGCGCTTCAGGCTCGCGTATATCAGGCCGAGGCTACGGTCAAGACGGTTCAGGCGCAGTCGGAGGCGAGCTATCGCAGTGCGCAGGAGGAGAGTAAGGCGGCGATTGCCGCGGCACAGCGCAAGGTCGTGCTTGAGCAGCAGACCACCGAGACGGAGGTCGCGCGCCGCGAAGCGGAGCGCCAGCTTATCCGCGCACAGGCTGACGCGGAGGCACGGCGCATGGCGGGAATAGGCGAGGCCGAGTTTACCCGCGCAACCGGTCTGAGCGAGGCGGAGGTCATGCGCGCCAAGGGCTACACCGAGCGCGATGTGCTGGAGGCCGACGTAAAGAAGGCGTACGCTGCGGGTCTCGGTCAAATGGGCGCAAACGGCGGCGGCAGTCTCGGCGACATTGCGGGGCTCGGCGTGGCGCTCGGCGCCATGGGCGGCGTGATAAATATGACCAAGAACGCAGTCGCCCCGATGTTCGACCAGACCGTCGGCACCGCCCCTGCCGTCTCCGTCTGGGACTGCCCAAGCTGCGGCAGAAAGGGCATCGCGTCGAACTTCTGCCCCGACTGCGGAACGCGCAAGCCCGAAGCCCGGACGGGCTGGGACTGCACCTGCGGGGAAAAGAATATCAGCTCCAACTTCTGCCCGAACTGCGGCGCGAAAAGGCCGCTGCTTACGTGGGTCTGCCCCGACTGCGGTCTGGCAGATATAAAGAGCAACTTCTGCCCGAACTGCGGCAGAAAGAAGGAGGGCTGAGGTCATGACCAAGAACAGGATTCGTTTCTACATATCGCTCGCGGCGGTGCTCGTGGCGTTCTGCGTCATCGCGCTCGTCGTGCCGTTCGTGAGGACGGCGGCCTTCTGGCTGTCGCTGGGCTTCGGTGTGCTCGCCATCGCTGTCCAGCTATACTCCATGCCCAATGCGATGAACGGCAGCACGCTGTCGAAGTTCTACGGCTTCCCGATCCTGCGCATCAGCTTCATCTATCTCGCGGCGCAGCTCGTGCTGAGTCTGCTGTTCATGGCGCTTGCAAAATGGGTCCCGGCATGGGTTCCGACGGTGCTGTATCTCGTGCTGCTCTGTGCGGCGCTGATCGGTTTCGTCGGTGCGGACAGTGTGCGCGATGAAGTCGTGCGGCAGGACGACCGCACGAAGCAGCAGGTGTCCGTCATGCGCGCGTTTCAGTCGCAGGTTGCAAATCTTTCCATCAATTGCGATGAGAGCTGTAAGGCGGAGCTTGATAAGCTCGCGGACGAATTCCGGTACAGTGATCCTGTAAGCTCCGATGCGATAACGGACGCCGAGGATGAGCTTCGCTGCTGCATTGACGAGCTTCAGCGCGCGGTCGCAGAAAATCAGAGTGAGGATATCTCCCGTCTCTGCCGCAAGACGAGTCTCGTGCTCGCCGAGCGCAACCGTCTATGCAAGCTGAACAAATCGTGACGCTTATAGCAAGACACGCGGCCATGAGAAACATCTCATGGCCGCGGTTTTTGTTCCCTGTGAAAAAGACGCCTGATTTTTCAATCAGACGTCTTTTCTGCGTATTTATGCCGAATCGGATTACTTCTTCATTGCCTCGGCGGTAGCGACGGCGACTGCGACGGTCGCGCCGACCATGGGGTTATTGCCCATGCCGAGGAAGCCCATCATCTCAACGTGTGCAGGAACGGAGCTGGAGCCCGCGAACTGCGCGTCGGAGTGCATACGGCCCATGGTATCGGTCATGCCGTAGGAGGCGGGGCCGGCTGCCATGTTGTCCGGATGCAGGGTACGGCCGGTGCCGCCGCCGGACGCCACGGAGAAGTACTTCTTGCCCTGCTCGATGCATTCCTTCTTGTAGGTGCCTGCAACGGGATG
>ERZ827168.5117-NODE-5117-length-11306-cov-4.598347_pt1 | contig 11306 bp, 8 predicted proteins | sample MGYA00519868_ERZ827168 | MGnify/ENA primary metagenome ERZ827168 (study PRJEB31778, sample SAMEA3449271) | human gut metagenome | biome: human gut; feature: human-associated habitat; material: faeces | place: United Kingdom | collected 2010/2012 ...
AGCGGGGGATAGGAGTAATTGCGGAGCAATCTCCGTAAGGGGGGCTATGCCATGCAGAGAGGAGGAGTGTCGCAGTGGGGGATAGGAGTAATTGCGGAGCAATCTCCGTAAGGGGGGCTATGCCCCCCTTCAATAAAATAGTTGCAATTTTTTGGGAGGTGTTCATAGTTTGTTAATTAAAATTTTTTCAACAGGGAAAAAATATGGCACCAGCTAAGGTATACAAGGAGAAGGACGCGAATAAAAACGTCCTGAAAAATAAAACGCTCGCGGTGATCGGCTACGGCTCGCAGGGCCATGCTCACGCGCTGAACCTCAAGGACAGCGGCTACAATGTGGTGGTCGGTCTCTATCCCAAGAGCAAGTCGATTGAGGTCGCCAAGAAGCAGGGCTTCAAGGTTCTTTCCACCGCCGATGCGGTAAAGGCCGCGGACGTCATTATGGTTGCCGTTCCGGACATGCGCCAGGCGGACATATATGAAAAGGACATTGCTCCTAACCTGGACAAGGGCAAGACCCTCGTATTCCTCCACGGGCTTTCGATACATTCCGGCCTCATCAAGGTTCCGGCTGGCGTGAACGTCATAATGGTGGCTCCCAAGGGGCCGGGGCACACGGTGCGCTCGCAGTATCTCGAAAACAAGGGCGTTCCGGCGCTCATCGCGGTGGCGCAGGGCGGCAAGGACGCCAAGGCGATTGCGCTCGCATGGGCGGACGGAATCGGCGCGACCCGCGCGGGCGTCATCGAGACGACTTTCAAGGAAGAGATGGAAACCGACCTCTTCGGCGAGCAGGCCGTTCTTTGCGGCGGCGTCAGCGCGCTCATTCAGGCGGGTTTTGAGACCCTCGTGAAGGCCGGCTACAAGCCCGAGATGGCGTATTTCGAATGCTGCCACGAGCTCAAACTTATCGTCGACCTCATCAACCAGAGCGGCATTTCCGGCATGAGGTTCTCCATTTCGGAGACCGCCAAGTACGGCGACGTCACCCGCGGCCCGCGCGTCATCACCGACAAGACCAAGAAGGAGATGGAGAAGATCCTCAAAGAGATCCAGTCGGGCAAGTTTGTCAAGGAATGGGTCGCCGAGTACAAGGGTGGGCTCAAAAAGTACAACAAGCTCCTTGCGGACGGCGAAAAGCACCCGATCGAAAAGGTCGGACAGCGCCTCCGTTCGCTCATGCCGTGGGCTGCCAAGCAGAACATCAAGGGCGCGCAGGCGTCCTATTCCGCGGTCGTCGAGGCTCCCAAGGCCAAGGCGGCGAAGGCTCCCGCCAAGAAGGGCAAGAAGTAAAAATTCAGTTTGAAAAGCGGACTCGGCCGAATCGTCGGCCGGGTCTTTTTTTTAGTTTTTAAGGTTCCGCGCGCGGCGGCGCGGGGCTTTTGCACGGGCGGATTTTTCCGCCTTCCGCCGCGTTTTTTTGCATGAAAAAGATAAGACTCGCAACCCGTTCCAGCCCTTTGGCGCTCGTTCAGGCGCGAATGGCTGCCGAATATCTCGGCGCGCGCATTCCCGGAGCGGAGTTTGAAACCGTTGAAATAAAGACGTCCGGCGATAGGCGGCAGGACTGGTCGCTCGAAAAGTTCGGCGGGAAGGGGCTTTTTACCAAGGAAATAGAAGACGCGCTCTTGTCGGGCGCGGCGGACATTGCGGTTCACAGCGCGAAGGATTTGCCTACCGAGTGCCCCGGGGGTCTCGAGATTGCCGGCTGTCTTCCGCGAGACGAATGCGCCGACACGCTGGTGATGCGTTCGGGCGTGCAGGTGCCGGCGCTCATAGCGTCGGGCAGCCCGCGCAGGAGGGCCCAGCTGAAAAAGATGTTCCCGCAGTCCGTTTGGACTGAGTTCAGGGGCAACGTGCACACGCGCCTGAAAAAGCTCGCGGGGGGCGCGGCGGACGCCTCGGTGCTTTCGCAGGCGGGGCTTCTGAGGCTCGGGATAGGGTCTTTCGAGGGTGTTGAATTCCGCGTTTTGAAGCTCGACTTGTGCGTTCCCGCCGTAGGGCAGGGGATAATAGCGCTCCAATGCAGGTCGGCGGACGCTCCGGCCCTCCGCCCGCTAACGCACGGGCGGACAAACGAGGCCTTCGCTCTCGAAAGGAAGTTTCTGTCGTCGCTCGGCGGCGGCTGCCAGAGCGCGTATGCCGCGAATTTCGACGGAAACGTTTTCAGGATATTCCACGAAGAATGCGGATTCCGGAAGATCGAGTTTCCGGAAAATTTCGGATTGGGGGAAAGGCTTTCGGAGGTTGGAAAGCTTGCCGCCGAACTGGCGGGCGAAGCCTCCGGCGCCCGTGGATAGATGCGCTTTGCCCGTCCGGAGCGCTCCCAAAAAAAGCTTGAAGTTTTTCGGTTTTAAGTTTCAATCGTTTACATGAATCCCATTAAACGCATTTTTCTCGCTTTGGCTGCCGCAACGGCCGCCGCAGTCGCCTTTGCCGCCCCCAAAGACGACCCCGTCATAATCCAGCATACCAAGCTCGACGCCAAGCGTCTGCAACCCACCGCTATATCCAACTCGACCGGGCAGTGGACGCGCATAGAGGTTCCGCTGTTCGCCAAGGAAAACCCCGACAACAAGGCCAACAACCAGAAGTGGATTCGCAATGTCGACGTGGATCTGACGCTCGTGTACAAGGACCAGATGGCCACCGACAAGCGTTCGCTCGACAGCCTGATCGTCCTGCGCGCCAAAGCGAAACTTTTCGCGATAGAGGTAAACAAGAAAACCCCCGTGGTTTTCTACATTCCCTCCGAGGCGTACGACATTTACAGGCTTTCCGCCGAGCCTTTCGCGTGGAAGATAGAAATATCCGTCAACGGCACGCCGATAGAGCTCTCGAAACAGAACATGAAGACGATGCTCTCGAAGAACATTTACAAGAACGACGACCCGCAGAAGGTTTACGAGTCGTTCATGAAGCTCGTAGAGAAGTCTTCGAAGGTAAACCAGGGCGTGTTGATGACGCTTCCCGAATGTCCGTTTAACGTGCAGATGTACGAGTATTCGAAGTCCCCGATAGTCCCGAACTATCTGCCGCAGAAATAGACGTTTCTTCCGGCGCGCAAGGGCGTGCGGAATAGCGCCTTGCGCGCCCGCCCGCCGCTTTTTGCGCCTCCGGCTCAAAAAATGCTTTACTAAGGGGCGCAAAGCATATTAGATTTATTCTTATTCCCGATTTATAATACCCCACATTTGAGATGAGTTCTAAAAGCAAGCTTATAATAAACTGCGGAGCCACCCACGTCAGCGCGTCGGAGTTCGGCGTTTCCGCCGGCCGCCTTGTTTTGGAGAGTTTTCAGGTACAGGAGCTGAAATACGACTATTCCAACCAGGATGAGTGGATCGCGGAACTGGCGGCTACGCTGAAAATGATGAGAGTTTCGGGCAAGGCGACGGTGATCGCCCCCTCGATGCTCCTGCTGACAAAGACGATCAAAATACCCCATGTCGACGAGGCGCGCCGCGCCGAGGTCATCAAGTTCGAGGCCGAGAAAAACATTCCCTATCCGATAGGCGAAGTTTCCTGGGACTACGAGGTGATTTCCGACGACGGGGTGGAGACGGAAATCTTTCTCACGTCGATGAAGTCCTCCGCGGCCGACGAATTGTGCTCGGCCCTTTCCCGCGCGGGAATAATTCCGGAATCCATTGAGGCTTCCTCGATTCTCGACTACAATGCCTGGAAATATTGCGGCCTTGAAAACGACGTCATAATAATGAACGTCGGCTCGCGCTTCACGAACCTGATGATCGCCCGCGAGGACGGCATGTTCGTGCGCAGCATTCCGGTCGGCGGAAACTCGATCACCCAGGCGGTGGCCGATTCCCTTGGCAGAGACTTTACCGCTGCGGAGGAGCTCAAACGCGGGTTCTTTGCAAACGCCGCCCTGTCTTCGAGCGCGGGCGCGGAGCACTTTACGAACGGCGCCAACTCCGTGATGCGCAGGATAGGGGTCGAGATAAAGCGCTCCATCGTAAATTACAGGCGTACCTCCCGCGTGCCCGCCCCATCAAAGATCTACCTTTGCGGCCGCGGCTCCCTCGTTCCGGGTTTTGCGGAATTTCTCGCCGAAGACCAGAAGATGAGCGTCGAGTATTTTGACGCGCTTTCCAACGTCTCCGTCAGCCCCCGCGTAAACCAGCAGCTGCTCTCCGACTGCGCCCCGCAGGTCAGCGAGATCATCGGCGAGGCCGCCCGCATGGTCATGCCGGGCCTTATGAGCGTCAACCTCCTCCCCAGGCATATCGTCGAGGAGACCGCTTTCGCGAAAACCCGTCCGCTCATGATAATGGGCGCGGCGGTTCTGTTCGCCGCAACCCTGCCGCCGATGTTCCTGTTCTCGAAGTCGGTTGCCCAGCAGGAGGCTGCCGCCAGAAAATTCCAGTCCATGATGCTTCCGATTGAGGAGCGCGCCGCGGAATTCAAAAAGAACGGCGAAACCGCAAGCTCTCTCGAAACCAAAATCAACGGCCTTGAAGGGCTCGCTAAGTCGAAGTCCAACTGGATAAACCTCTTTATCGACATAGAAAAGCGCCTGATGGAGCAGAAGGACGTGTGGCTCGACAACATGAGGGTGCACCGCACGTCAAAGAACGGCGCGCAGGAGTACAAGCTCGAGCTGACCGGCAGGCTTCTCATAAGGGATTTCAACCCCGAAAATCCCCAGGAGTACGATACCAAGAAAGCCATCGACAGAATCACGAAGCTCCTCAATTCTTTCGTGGGTTCCGAATTCTTGAAGTCGTTTGAAAACGTGCGCACCGACCCGTCGAATCCGCGCATCTTGAAGTTCGACTTCACCCTCGTGGTGAATCCCGACAAGCCCATATAACTGTCAGATTTTTTTGGCAAATGAAATACTTTAAAAAATACCCTATATTTTTCGCCGCTATGTTTGCGTTGCTCGCGCTGTTTGCGGCGGGTGTCGCGTACGATGCGATGCTGCTTAAAAAGGACAAGGACGCGCTCGCCAAACTCAACCGCTCCATGCGTCAGTACGACGAGACCCTTTCCACCGATCCGACCCAGCCTTCCATCGACGCTTCAAAGAAGAATATAAAAGAGCTCGAAAAACACCTTCTCGACCTCGAAAAGGATCTCACCCGCGAGAGCGAGCACATATTCAAGCCGCTCACGGCGGACGAGGGCTTCCAGTTGCGCGAAGTTCTGCGCGGCATGGTAAACACATGGCGCGCGGAAGCCAAGAAGCGCGACATATACGTGCCCGACGACATGGATTTCGGCTACAAAAAGTATGTCGCACCCAACGCCGACTCCCCGAAAGACGCCGCTTTGCCGGTTATCTGGAAGCAGGTTTGCGTTCTCGACTACATCAACCAGAAGCTCTTCAACTGCAAGTCGCAGGAATCGCCCATGTCGATTATCAATGTGCAGAGGGAGATTCTTCCGGAAGAGGGCATAAAGGACAACCCCCGCACCGCGCGCCGCGTCAGGGCGGGTTCCCGCGGCAGTTCCGCCGCGATACGCGGAGACAATTTCAAGATAGACGAAAACATTACTTCGCGCAAGCCCGGCAGTCTCGACACGCTCGCGTACCGCTTTGTATTCGCCGGCCACACGGACGTGTTGCGCAGGTTCCTCAACCAGCTCAAAGATTTCGATGCCATGCTTGTAGTCCGCAGCATCGACGTTAAACCCGCGGACCTCTCCCTGATAGCGCCCGCCAATTCCGAGGATGCCGCAGAGGAGGAAACTTCCGACGCCGCGGGCGCCTTCGCTTCCGGAGACTCGGCGGAGGGCGGCGAAAACGCACCGTCGGCTCCCGTCATCGACGAGAACAAAGTTCCGGTTGTGACCGACAACATTTCCGAATTTACGGTAGTGATAGAATACGTGGAAGTCGTCAAAGATACCCCCGGAAAGGGCGCGGACAAAAAGGCCGGCCCCGCGGACAAGGCGGATTCCGCAAATTCCAAAAAACAATAAAGGCACGGCACTGAGATGAAACACTACGATAAGATATTTTTTGCAATAGCCGTAATAGCCGCGGGCGCGTCGTGCGCTTTCTACTTTATGAACGCTCCCAAGGGCGAGCTGCTCCGCGGGCGCGTCGAAAGCCTCGAACAGAAACAGCCCTCCGGCATAGCGTGGAAGAACATAGTTGTCCCCGCCTTGCAGGTCGCTTCCATTGAATGGCCCGAAGTCCGCGCGCAGGACGAGGCCGGCAAATGGTTCTTCCAGGTGTTCACGCCCCCGCAGATATGGGTTGACAAGAAGGGCAACTTCATGACGGAGTCGCCGTATTACAAGGAGGTGGCGCGCCAGTCTTTCGCCCTGAAATACGTCGGGGTCTCCAACGAGCCCTACCCGATAAAATATCTCGGCTATTTCGGCACTAAAAAAGAGCCCGTGATACAGTTTGTCGACACCGTGAAAAACCTTTCGTTTATCGGAAAGCTCAACGAGGAAATCGTTGCCGACGCGCCCTCCACGGGAAAGAAGATCAAGCTGGGGCTGACCCCGAAAAAGTTTGATATAAAGCGCGTCAGGAACAACGAAAACAATACCATTGCGGACATTGCGACCGTCGTTCTCTTCGACAATTCGCTCGGCAAGGAAGTGACGATATATTCCAATAAGGAGACAGTCATCGACGACCGCCGCCGCATTTCGTTTTCCGCCCCCGACGGCTCCGTGTGGCACGTAAAGGCGCCCGGAGAGAGCCGCAAAGTCGGGGCGGCGACTTACAATGTAAAGTCGGTAGACTTCGATAAAGGCGCCGCCGTGATTGAGATGGTTCCGGACAACGCCGATATCGAGCCCCAAATCATGAACCTGTCGGCGGCGGGAGTTTCTCCCGTCAAATAATTGAAAAATATTCTTTAAAAACCCCGTAAAGTTGTTAACGTCGATTTAACAAATTATAAATACAGCGAATATGAAAATAAACAGAATCCAACGAAAAGCGGCATTTGCCGCGGCGATATTAGCTTCCGCCGCGGCGGCAAGCCTCGGCTATGCCAAGCCGGATCAGACCCAAGAGAAAATCCGTCTTATGGTTGCGGCCGTGCAGGCCCGCGATTCGGGCGACTTGAAAGCTTCCAAGCAGTCGCTTGAAGAGCTTCTGAAAATCGCCCCGAATGACGAGGGCGTACAGCGCATGCTCGCCGACGTAAACAAGGATATTGAACGTCAGGCCAAGGGCGAAGCTCCCGTTCTCGCGGGCGTCGCGAAAGTAGCCGAGAAGGCCGACGACGGCGCGGTTGAAAAAGTCGAAGCCGCGAAAACTCCCGTTCCCGAAGCCACAAAGGCTGTACCCGCAGAAGTCGCAAAAGCTCCCGCCGCCGAGGCCGGAGAGGCGCAGGCCAAGGTCGAGCCGGTGGACGCCGCCATGGCGGACGCCGTCCGCAAACAGCAGCTTCAAGTTATAGCCGCATACGATTTGATTGACGAAGCCTACGACCTCATGGACGAGGGCAACTGGGACGAGGCCTCCCGCAAGCTCGCCTTCGCCGGCGAAAAGCTTCCCGAGGACGCGTATTCGCCGATATCCGACGAAGTCCGCTCCGAGCTCAACAGGGCCAAGGCCGTAATGGCGAAGTCGCGCGCGAAGATCGCCATGTCCGAGAGGGACACCGCCGCCGCCAAGTCTTTTGCCGCTGAATACGCCGCCGCAGAAGAGAGCAAGTCCGAGGGCGCGGCTTTCGTCGAAAAGGTCGATGAGTTCACCAAGAATCCGTACAACAACACAATCGCCGATATCAGCCCCGACTATGCCACGCGCCAGAAGAAGATTGAAAACCTTCTCGAAAAAGGCCGCAGGCAGTATCTCTACGGCGACTATCAGGGCGCGCGCGCAACTTTCCGCCAGATCGAAACCCTCGACGCGGACAACATACAGGCCAAGGCCTACCAGCGCCTCATTTCCGAAAAGCTCGCCGACCGCGGCCGCATGACCTACCTTGCCACCCGCGAGTCCATGATGGACGAAGTCAGCAAGTCGTGGCAGCGCCCGCAGGTCTACACCGGCACAACGGTTGACAGGGGCGGCGCAAGGGCTGATTCGGTCATAGACAGAAAGCTCTCCGACATCATAATCCCCAACGTGAGCTTCCCTGCACCCGGCGTGACGCTCGCGCAGGCGATCAACACCCTCTCCATTCTCTCCGTAGAATACGACAAGTCCAACGACGCGAAGAAGGGCGTAAACATCGTTCTGTTCGGCGACAACGCAGCCGAAGCCAAGCCCGTAGTTCTCACCCTCCGCGACCTCTCCCTCGGGCAGATACTCGACTGGGTCACGCAGCAGGCGGGCTTCCAATACGACATTGAAAAGGATACCATCGTTGTCCGCAAGGCTATGGACAACAGCGTGGCGTCTATGGATACCCTCGACTTCCCGCTCCCGACTTCCACCGTCATGCGCATGATCGGCTTCAAGGCTGCGGTCGGCGATTCCGGAGACTCCGGCAATCCCTTTGGCGGCGGCGGTTCGAGCGCGGCATCTTCCGGCGGCGACGGCAAGGAAGACGCCATCAAAAACTTCCTCATCAAGGCCGGCGTTGAATTCGGCCCCGGCGCGACTCTCGCGTTCGACGGTTCGAAACTCTGGGTGACCAACACCCGCCGCAACCTCGACAAAGTTCGCAACATCCTTTTGAGGTATAGCGAAACCAAGCAGGTTGAAATCGAAGCCAAATTCATGGAAGTCAATCAGGGCGTCTTGAAGGAACTCGGCTTCAACTGGAACGTGTCGAAGAAAAATGGCGACGGCACTTACAGCACGCTGTTCTCGACGGCAGGCAGAAATACTACCGGCATGATCAGCACCTACAACAATCGCACCCTTGCCAGCACCATAACGAGCGCGAGCGCCGGTTCCACACCGATAACAATTCTCAAGCCCGCACCGGAAGTCACTGCCGACGTTCCCAACCCGTACACGGTGGATCCCGTCGTTCCGGTTCTTCCCTCGACCATAAATATGGCTTCCGGCGCGGCGCAGGCTGCCAATACGGTTCTCGGCGTCATAAACGGCTACGACGTGAGCCTTATCGTGGACGCCCTCGAACAGCGCCAGGGGTCCGACCTGCTCTGCGCTCCGAAGGTGACGGTCATTTCCGGCAGCACGGCTTCCATCACCGTTTCGCAGCGCATGAGGTATCCCGAATCCTGGGGCGACGTTCAGTCAAACGTAGGTTCGTCCTCGACGACTGTCGGCGGCACGACCTCTTCCTCGGCAGGTGTCACCATCACCCCCGGTACTCCTCAGGACTTCACCTCGGTTGACGTCGGCGTCTCCATGGAAGTCACCCCGAACGTCGAAGAAGACGACAGCATCAACCTCGTCCTCAATCCGAATGTGACCGAATTTGAAGGCTTCATGGAATACGGCGGCGTCGCGGTCGCCATCTCCTCCGGCACGACGGTCACCGTTCCCTCCGGCTTCATACAGCCCGTGTTCTCCATCAGGGAGGTCAAGACCACTGTCACGGTGTTCGACGGCGCGACGGTTGTCATGGGCGGTTTGACCCGCGAAGAAGTCCGCACTGTCAACGACAGCGTTCCGGTTCTCTCCGACATTCCGTGGATCGGCAGGCTCTTCCGCTCGAAGGGCGAATCCCGCCAGAAGAGGAATCTGCTCATATTCGTCACCGCCAACAGGATTTCCCCCGGAGGCAGCGTCGGCCGCGAGCAGTTCCAGGATATGCGTCCCGGCAGCGTCTACCAGAATCCGGTTATCGTATCCCCCGGCGGCGCGGTTCACCGCGTCCTCGAAGACGATGCCGAAGCCGGTTCGACCCGCTAATATCGGTTGGAAATTTGGAAATAAACGCCCGCGCAAATGCGGGCGTTTTTTTTGTGACAGGGGGGTGGGGGCGAAATTTTCAGGTTTTCAGATATGTATTTGCCAAATACAAAAGTACGCAATTTTTGCATCGTCCGGTTTTATTCTGCCTGACGCATAATTCGCAGATGCGCCTTGGCATTTTACGGGTCTGTTTTTACGCCATACACGGCGGTTCTTCGGAATTTTGCGATACAATGCGAATAAATATATTTTGTCCCCAAAAAACTCGTATGCGTCGGATTTAAAATTGCCTTTCCCAAGAAAACAGCACGATGGGGAACATCTTCTTCGCGATGGAATTTTCGTTTCCCCGCACGGCATTTCTCACAGTTTCGCCGTATGCGCCGGATTTGTATTTCAATGCATTCAATAGGGAAATCTTCGGAGATTCTGTCTTTTGGCCGCATTTGGCGTAGCCCCAGAAATTGCAGGCTTACCGCGCCGAAAACTCCGGCATAGTTTCGCCGCAGTTTAAGTGTTTTTGGGGAAAGAGTGTTTTGGGGGAAATAAGGTTGCACATTGCGGCGCTTTGCAGGGGGATTGCAAATCCGTTGAAACTCCGTTGTAGCGCGGCGGGTTATTACAGGGAATTGGGTGTTTGCAGGGCGCTTACTTAGCCCGAAACCCGCAGGTGTTGCGGCAGGCGCCGCAGAAAATTTCCGGTTCGGCGCACCGCCCGCCTGCCGCAACTTTTGCCTTCGTCAAGCGAGGCTCGGTTGCAACCTCGCGCGGAATGCCGTCGTTCCCTCGTCCGTCCCGTTTTGCGGAAGGAATATTTCGCCGTTGGAGAATCCGGAAAGGACGGTAGAAACGCCACATCTCCCCGCGCGCAACAGTTTCGCGTTTTTTCGTCGCGAGCGTCGAATACGCGCGCGGCATGTTGCACAAGGTCGGGTTCATTTTTACCTGCGGAGATTGCGGTTCCTCCCGTCGGCGCTGTTGGTGGTTTCCGTCGGAAAATTTCACACGCGCCGCCGGCGCGACACATACTTGTAGCGCGCGACTAACCCGTTCGCCCTTTGAAGTCGCCCGCATGCGCGGCGGGAAAGGGAGGTGTATCTGATCGACGAACTCGACATACCGCCGCATGCGCTGTTGGTCGTTTTAGTCGTAAAACTTCACACGCGCTGGCGGCGCAGCGCACTCTTTGCGCGCGGGCTGATGCGGCTTTTCCCGGCAATATCGGCGCGAAAGGGAGCCGACGAGAGGAAAGTCGGATTTTCCCAAAAACATCGAGACGCCGCAGAAGTACATGCGGAACTTTCGGGAACTGCCCATTCCGGCACAGGCTACCCATGGATATCCCTGCACGCCTGTTCCAACAGGCGGAAGTTTTTGAGCCCTCAGACTCCGCGTCGCCCCTTGACGCCGCCGCCACTATTCGCGCCGAACCGTAGTTCTAAGAACATCGCAGAACCCGTACGGTTGCGGAGCCTCCGCGCGCGGGCTGATGCGGCTTTTCCCGGCAATATCGGCGCGAAAGGGAGCCGACG
>ERZ827168.5121-NODE-5121-length-11297-cov-6.685910_pt1 | contig 11297 bp, 4 predicted proteins | sample MGYA00519868_ERZ827168 | MGnify/ENA primary metagenome ERZ827168 (study PRJEB31778, sample SAMEA3449271) | human gut metagenome | biome: human gut; feature: human-associated habitat; material: faeces | place: United Kingdom | collected 2010/2012 ...
GCGGGGCAGCGGCATCCTTTTGGTAGGTGAAGTCGTAGAGGTAAGCGCCGCAGGGGTTCTCTTTAGGAACATACGGTGGATCAGCGGGGAACGGATAGCGGATGTTGGTGTACTGTTTGACTTTGGAAAAATCAAAAAGATAGCAAAAAGTGCGAATATGTTGCTGTCCATTGATATCCATGATTTTTTACCGATTGAGAAAGAAGTCTATTGTATAGTTGCAGGGGAAGAGCAGCCTGTTAAAAAGAAATTGGTTTTAGTATTTGACGATTTTGAGCGATGTAAAATCGGTGTAATTGATTTATTGGGAATTATAAATACCTATGTAGAAGACAAAAGAATTAAGACAATAGTAATTGCATCGGAAGATAATATAGAAGATGAGGAAAATTACAAAACTTTTAAGGAAAAAGTTGTAGAGCGAACAGTCAAGTTGGACATGGAGTATCGAAGAATCCAACAGGAAATGATTGAAGACTACAAGACAGAAACAAGTGAATACAAGGAATTCTTGAAAAAAGAAAGCCCAAAGCTATTCCAAGTATTTGAAGAAAGCGGGAGTCGCAATCTCAGAACATTCAAATCATGTTTGATAGATTTTGAACGTGTGTATGGGTTATGGCACAGCCTAAAACTTCCTACTGATGGTATGGGAGAGGCACTATATGTGTTTGCCGCGTACCTTTTCGAAGTGAAGGGTGGAAACTACAAAAAAATGGATGAATATGATGAATACCATTTTAATTTTTTGGAAGAAAAAGCAGAGGATAAAAAACGGAATCCCCCTCGATGGCAAACAACACAAGATGGTGAAAATAGTAAGTATAAAAGATATAATGCACAATATCGAATTCAACCGCTTATTCGTTGGATGATTGAAGGCGAGTGGAATGAACAGCGCATAAAAGCCGCTTTGAATCAACGCTTTTCAGTAAAAGAAACTGCACCGGAGCGGGAAGTTCTCGATAAGGCTTTCTGGGAGTTGAGCCAAGAGATTATTGACCGGGGGCTGCCACAAGTATTACAGCAGGCATATGATGGAAAGCTAACAACGGATGATTATGTGGCTCTTTTAGGAAGGCTTGATGATTTCCGGAAAATAGGTGTTCCTATACAGTGTGACGTTGATGATGCAAGATTGCTTCAGGGATTCCATAATAGAAAAGCTAAAATTATAAAGGGAGATATTTGTGAAGAACGTGGACACCGAAGACTTATGAGAGACGAAGGCGAAACTAAATTGACGCCACAAGAACAATCGCTCAATGAGGAAATAGAGAAGTTGCAAGATCAGTGGCCATACTTAATGAACGAGATTTTCTTTATAGATTACTTAAAGAACCCAACATACGAAAGAGGTCTCGCAGCGAAATCTAAAATACTTGTATGCTTTAATGACGAGCTACTTGCCGCATTTCTCTCTGCGTACAAAAAAGCAAATATATCGGAACAGCAAGAAATGCTAACTATATTAAAAGAAATATCTTTTAGGGGTGGCGCAGTAGAACGTGACGAGACGGATACAGAAGTCACAAGGAAAAACCTTGAAAAGTTGGAAAATGCTCTGAATTCAGAGGTTGAGCACACGTCCGATGCCGTAAAAAAGTTCTATGCAAACAGACATTTGGAGACTGTAAAGCAAATCAGACAAAAGTTCTTGAACACAAGGGAAATGTAACAACAAGAACAAAAGACAGAACGAAGTTAGTGTCATATATCGAGTGCGATACAAACAAATCCCCAAGGCAGCATGAAGTCACCTTGGGGATTGTTGTTATTTGGCGCCTATTTACCGATTCAGAAAAATCCTCGCCGCGCAAGGCTCGGGAATCTCCCAGCTGACGTACAAATCATTCAACGGACAGGCGTGGGGGTCGCGGATGTGCTCATCAATCCAGCCTTTGTATAGTTCACAGAAGTTGGCTTTCGTGAGGATGGCACGGCACTCGGACTTGTCCACGGTGGTGCTGAACAAGTATTCCACATCATGTACCGGCACGATTACCGGCGCGCCGGCCGTGTCAAAGGCACAGAGCAAATTCTTGCAGCTACGGCTCGCAGCACGCTGACAGTCGCCGCACTCGATGTAGATAGTGTTGCGCCAATCGCGACCTGTGGTGCGCAGGAACTTGCAAAGATGCGAATTGGTGGAAGTAAAACAGGAAACGGACAAAATATCACTCCATTCTTAAATTGTGCGCAGTGTAACAACTTGGCACAGTTTTTATAAAATGCTGCCGGTCTGCGGGAAAGTTTTCATAAGCGGCACGGGCGTATCGGTGCGCTCATCGTACATGGCAAGGTACCCCTCGGAAGATTTCTGCCAGCCGCCGTCCTGCCAGATGAATACAACAAGGGCATCGTTCATCTGCATGACTTTGAACGTGATACTCTCGGCAACCAGATAGCCGTCCGGGGCCAGTTCTTCCACCATCGTGTAGACGTGTTCGCTGGTGTCATCGGACAAAAGCAGCAGATTTTTGTGCGGGTCTTTGGCGGCGGAGCGCTCCGGCAGTACGCGAATGGCATGGTCGCCGTCCGTAGTTGTCCAGCGATCAATGGTCGTGCCGTAGGCATCGCGGATCGTTAAGCGGGCATCTGTCAGCTTTGCATTGGTGGCAATATCTCGTTTGGTGAGAATCAGCGCGTGCGCCGGGGCATCATACATCGTGACTTTCTGAATCTCTCCGGTCTCCTGCACGGTGAAGTGTACTTCCTCACTGAGCAGATACCCGGCCGGGGCAGCTGTCTCAGTCAGCGTATACTCACCGGGCTTCAGACGCTCGATACGGTGGGGCTGGCCGTTGGTCTCCCACTCGGCAATGGTGTTGCCGCTGGCATCGGTGATTTTCAGCTTTGCACCGGGCAGTTCGCGGCCATCCGTCATGTCAGCCTTGGAAATTTCGACCTTGGTGAAGTCATCTTTCATCTCTACGCGCTGAATATCCCCGGTGGGGCCAACCTCAAAGGTAACGCTCTCGGCGCGGACATAGCCCTGCTCGGTGGGAGCCATCGTCTCGGTCAGGGTGTACGTACCCATTGGGATGCGCTCCATATAGTGAGGTGCGCCGTCCGTGACCCATTCAGCAACGATTTTGCCGTCTGCGTCCGTGATTTTCAGCTTTGCACCGCTGATCTCCTTGCCAGTGGCAATGTCGGTCTTAGAAATCTGCACTTTCGTGTAGTCGTCCTGCATGAAAACGTGCTGGACCTCGCCGTCATCCTCGACCGTGAACTGAACGGCATTGGCAGGCACATACCCGGAATTATCGGGTACGAGCGTTTCTTCCAGCGTATAGGTTTCGCCCGCAACCAGCACAGCCTCTATGTAGTGCGGTGTGTTTTCGGATACCCATTCGTCTACAACATTGCCGTTCTTGTCCAGAACGCGCAGCGTGGCACCGGGGATTTCTTCGTGAGTCGTAATATCAGCTTTGCTGATTTTTACGCGGGTCGGGGCATCCAGCATTGTAACGGTCTGGCTGAACCCATCGGAATCCTTCAGCAGAATCCAACTTGCAGAGTAGGTGATTTCGGCATCGGTAGGCTTGTCGGCAACCTGCTTATCGGCAAAGAATGCAGGAGCCGCCGCGCCGGTCAAGTAGACCTTATCAAACGTCAAATCGGAGAAATCGCTCTCCCGCAGGCACTTGGCAATGGCGCGGTCATTGGCGGCATCGGTGAAATTCACCACCAGCATGCCGTTCACGCAGTACCAGTTGGCAATGACAACGCCGTCTGCATCGGGATTCTTGCCCAGCAACTTATCCCAGAAAGCACGCAGCTTGGCGGGAATCGTAGCCACGGAATCATCGGAGAATGCAGTGGGGGAGATAATACTGCCGGACTGGTACTCGGCATCTTCGGATTCATGCAGTACCCAGACCGTCGTTTCCTGCAAGTAGCTGTTATCGCCCGTGGCCTGCTCCAAGCGGAACTGAATCGAGCGGGCGGTGGTATAGCCGTCTGCCGGGCGGGTCTCGGACAGCGTATAGATTTTGGTGGTATCGCGGTTCCCGGCAAAGTCGTGGGAAAGATGCAGTCCACGAATCACATGAGCCGTGTCGCTGCTTTCCCAGCTATCCACCACATTGCCGTTCCAATCGGTCACGGTCAAGGTGGCACCGGGCAGGGCAAAGGTGGTATCAGAATCAGAGGCGAAAGCACGCTTGTCGATCTCCACGGTGGTCTGCTTGTCGGAGTGCAGGCAGTCAACGATCTGCCATGCAATAAACTGGTTTTCGTAGGTGAACTCCACCGGAATTACGCTCTGCTCAATCAGGTAGCCGTCCGGCACACTGATCTCGCGCAGGTAGTAGCGGCCACTGTTTGTCGTCCAGTCGTGGGCATCGCTGCTGCCGTAATGTTCGCCGCGCAGGGGAACATCCACGTCAAAATAGGCAAGGCCGTTTTCATCGGTAGTGGCGGTGCCAAGCAGCGTATCGGCGTCTGCCAGCAGGTTGCCGGAGATGCTGTAAATGTCGTCTGCGGTGTACAGCTCATAGACGGCCCCAGCAACCATCTTGGCGTCAGCCGGGATATCGGCGCGGTTGCTGCCGCCATTCAAAAGGGTGGCGCGTGTCTTGCAGCCGTCTGCATAGGGCGCTTCATCAGTCAAATCGCAGGTGTCGCGGTCCAGCTTATACAGCCCGACACCGACTTTGCCCTCCTCAACGACCGGCAGCACACGGGCGTTCTCAAAGACAAGGACCTGCTTTTCAACCTGCTCAGCGCTGGCGTTGCCTACATTTATAATAGAGTAATCGTACACAACATCACCGTCCTGCGTGTGGTCGATGATGGTTTTGGCAAGCACCAAGTCGTTGTACTGGTTATCCCAGTCGAGCACCACCGTGTAGGTGTGGTCGGTGTGGACAAAGCCGTAAGGGGCCTGCACTTCGGAAATTGTATAGGTACCCAGCGGCAGTGTGATGGTGACTTCGCCCTTCGTGCCATCGTGGGTCACTTTCAAGAAATCATAGGTGGCAGTTGTTCGCGTGGGGCTGAACCGGACTTCGTCCACCTGTCCATCTTCGGCAGTAGTAACGGTGGCAACAAGGTCACCGTCTGCATACCAGAGCGTGCCTTGATTGTCCGGCGTGGGAATATCACCCTGCGCGTGGATCTCATAGGTGGCATTGGCAAGATTGTCGGACTCGTACACGAACTGTCCGTTCTCATACCCGGTCAGCACATTGCCGATTTTGCGGATCTTGATTTGCCCAAAAGTTTCGTGGTTATAGTAGTTTTCGGCGATGACATAGTCATCCATGCCATCGGCGCTGCTGCCGCTGACCTGATACACGCGGTCCGAGGTCAGTTCAAATACAACATTGTACTGGCGGTCATTGAAATACCCGCGCGGACCTTCGACCTCAACAATGCGGTACTTGCCCAGCGGCAGTTTCTCCGGGGTCTTCATTTCGCCGTTGGAGTCGGTATAGAAAGTGCTGGTCTTTGCCCAGGCATTGCCGGATTTCGGGTCGTTCATCTCCACAAGGGTTTCACGGCCGTCCTCGGCAATATAGTAAAGGTTGAACGTGGTGTCGACAATTTTTACAGGCTTGCCAGTTTCAATGTCGATTTTGACAAGCTGCAAGTAACCCTCCAACTCTTCGTCCAGAATGTTGTAGGTCATGTAGCTGCCGCTGGATGTTGTGACGCTGCCGGCTGGAACAGTAAAACCGCTCTGCGGGCTGGACGCATTAACAGTGACAATGAACGCTTCAGCCTGAAAAACATCTTTCGGTACGGTGGTTTCCACGACGATGTACTGGCCGTTGGGGAGCCCCTGCACACGCAGGATGCCTTCTTCGTTCGTAAAGATTTCGGACAGGCGGTATTCCTGCGAGTTGTTGGTCGGAACCCAGCCAAGGCCCTGCCCGTTGGCAAAATCGCTGTCTGCGGTCAAGGTGGCATTATAGCGGGTAACAGAGGTGGTGTCGCTCTCGTACATCGTGGCAACAGCCTGTTCTTCGTTAGAAAAATCAAATTTCAGCGTGTCCTGATCGTAGCTGGATTTACGGTAGGCTTCCAGAATGCTGGCGGCATCGTAGCTGCCATCGGCATTTTTGGTGAACTGGTCTGCCTTGCTCAGCAGCGATACACGGTACACTTTGAACCCGGCACCGCCCAGCTTGATGGCAGGGGAGGGCTGCCCGGTGGTGGACACCAGTTTTTGCAGGCTGAACCCGGATTTCAGCACTTCGTCCTGCGTCTGGTCTTCGGTGCGGACAACGTAAGTGGATTCATCTGCATAAGTAAGGGATTGATAGTGGTTGACTTCATCACAGAGATAGCCTTTTGCAAAAGACAGGTAGTAGCCGTCATAGGTCTTGCTGCCGTCCAAGGCACGGCTCTCGGCAACAGCGGAATATTGGTTGCGGTAAACATAGTCGGTGTACTCCGTGCCGTTGCTGGCAAGGGCATTGTAGCTGCCGGTAGGCTCAAGCTTTTTGTTGAGCAGTGGATACTGGCCGGAAAGGTAATACTGCCCGTTGGAATCCACCGGGATCACGATGCCGGTGGCACGCTCCACAAGGTAGTAACGACCTAAGTAGAGATTGGCGAACGCCAACTTGCCGTCCTTGATGGCGGCAGAGGCAACGAGGTGGTCTTTTTTCAGCACCGGGAGATAATCTGACTTCCATGCGCCGTTGGTAAGCACAGTGGTGTGCCAGATGGGCGTGCCGCTGGCATCTGTGATTTTGGAGTAATCGACGATGCCGGAAACGCCGTCCGGGTGATGAATGTTCTCCGCGGCGTATAGGTCGTACACGGCACCCTCCAGCGTGATATCGCCGTTGCTGCCCGCAGCCAGATACCGCGCGGCGTCCAAGTCAACTTTGGAGAGCGTGATATTGCCGAGGACGCGGTCGTTCTGCATCTTGTCGGCATTGGCGTGCATGGTATAGGAATCTTCGTTGTTGGCAATGCCGGTGGGGTCTGTGATGTAGGTTTTGTCTGCATTGCGGCTGCCAAAAGAGATCGTTACGATGCCCTCGCCGGTGTCGATGAGCGTACCGCCGCTGTTGCTCGTGCTGATGTCGGCATTGTAGTCGGCGTTGCCCAGCCAAATCGTCTGACCGTCCTGCGCTTTGGTAATTTCAAAGGCATACGCCCGCTTGCCAAGCACGGAACCGGCTATGCCGGGGACTTTTACATCCGTCCAATCGCCGTAATACCCGCTTGGGGCGCGGCTCTCCACGATGACAAACTTACCCTCGTTGCGCTGAGTGTAATAGATATTGTCAGAACCATTGGCATAATTGCTGTGGTTTATGACTTTATAGGTTCCGCCACTCTGGCGTTCAACCTTGTATTGGTTATACCCACCATTGGGGATGTAGCACTGCCGAACGGTATCCCACTCAAAAATCTTAAACTCGGCATCGCCCTTGATGCGCTGCTTGGTTTCACTGTCGATTTTGTCGATGCTGACTTTTACCGACCACTCATCGTTTTTCATCTTGTAATCGTTGGAGCTGTTGGCGGGGACAGTAATCGTCTGGCGGCTACCCAATGCGCCCGGCGTGGAATCGAAGCCGTGCGGGATAGTAACCTCGTTATAGCTGAATTTCAGACTATCAAAGTAGCCATGCACCGCAGACAGCGCTGCTTCGATTTCACCATTGACCTGACTTTCGCAGGCGCTCTGCGCAGCAGATTGTGCCGCAGATGCCTGTGCGTCTGCATCCTGCTCACTGTTGGCAGTTACGCTGCCGTTTTGGGATGCCGACTTGCTGACACTGTAATGCACCGTCCATGTGGCAGAGGCATCGCCGCCATTGAGGTGGTAGCTGTTATCCTGCGTGTGGCCGCCTGTGGTCACCGACTGCTTGCCTGATGGCGTAATCGTCCAACTGCCGCCGCTGATGTCCGAAGGAATACCGTCCAGAATCGGGGCAATATCGATGCCTGCACCATCCACCTTCTCCAGCGTTTCCAACTGGATTTTATCCGTGTTGATGGTATACGAAAAATCCAGCGTTTCGGTGCGCTCATAGCTGGCACTCCACGGTTTATCTATGGGCTGGCCTTCCGGGGTCAGTTCGGGGATCTCGTTATCCCCACCCAAGGTGACCGGGGTATAGTCCAGAATGACAAAGCGTTGCCATGCGGCGTTGCTGGGAACGTACAGTGTGCCGATGTAAACCGTTTCGGCATCGTCGTCTGCATAGACTGCTGTGCCGTTCACGATTTCACCGGCAAGGCTGTCCGGAAACTGCTCTGCCTGCCACGCAAGGCGGTCAAGGTAGGCGTTGTTATCGGGGGCATCTTCGACCGCGCAAGCAGAAACCGCGGACGGTGCGCCGCTGTTGAAGCCCTGTGCCCACATGGTTGCCTGATCCGCTGTCCAGCCTTTACCGAAGAACTCGGCCAATACCCAGACACTGCCCGCCGAGGAATAATTGGCTACCGGCGGATACTTGTTGGCATAGGTTGCACCGGGTCCCCACGCCCATTTGCCACTATCGGCACACAGGGCAGGCTGCCCGCCGAGATAGTTCATCCAGCCCACGCTGGTGTAAACGCATTGCGTGACCTGCAAACCTGCGTAAGCTGCAACACCTGCGTCCGCCGAGCAGAAGGCAGGTTGTGCCTCCTGCTCAAAACGATCCTGCAGGATGCCAGGGAACGGCGCAGAATCGTCGAGCGTGACATGGAGCGCTTTTGTCAGGCCCTTTTCCGCGTCTGTATAGGTCAGTGTGACACTGAAATCCTCGGTAGCTTTGACATAGATACCTGTCACCGATGCCGTGACTTCGGAAAAATCATAATGGAGCTGCCGCTGGCGTTCTTCTTCGGTGGCGGCACACAGGTCGCCACTGGTGAAGCTGTATCCCAGCAGTTCTACATTGTCAGGCAGCGTGATGTCCGCACTGCCGCCGTTAGCAGGATACAGCACCTGTATACTGATGGGAACGATGGCGTAATCCTCACCGTCCATGCGGGGGAAAGAGGCTGTGGCGCTGTCGGTATTGAGCAATGCCTCATCCAGTGCGACTTGAATCGTGCTGTCGGCATCGTAGTCACTGTAATCCTCATCGCCCCAACCCTCGATGCTGATTTTTGTCTCACCGGTCAGTACCGGCAGACCGGTGGAGTCGAGGTAGTACCCGGTGGCCGTCTGCGACAAGCTGGGGTACATCCGAGATTGGATTTCTTCCACGGACAGCCCGCCGTCCGATGTGACAGGAGGCTCTACTTCGTTAGAGTCTTCCGTGACCGCAGCTTCTGCCGTTTCCGGCGTGGCAATCTCATCGGCTGAGGCGACAGGAATCATCGTGCAGCACATAGCGCCCGCCATGAGCGCCGCAGATAAGCGGTGTTTGAGTTTATATTGCATTTGCAGTACTCCTTCGTATTATTTTTACATCAAATGCGAAAATTCACGATACTACATTTACACCACCTCCATCAATCAGCTTGGAAACGACCAACAGGCGGCTGTTGGGGTCTGCCGTGCAGGTGGAGAGCGTCAGAATATGGTCATCGGTTGTCACGGCTACACCATAATCGAACGCACAGCCGGCAACAGCCTTACCCAGAATCTGCTGGAAGGCCGCATCGTCCGGGTTGGCCTGAATGCAGTCAGTGTCGGTGGAAGCATCACAGACCCACACACTGAAAATCTGGTAAGTCAGTTTTTCATCTGCCAGCGAAACATAAATGTACGGGTTCTCCTGCCCAAACTCGAACACGCGATATTTGTGCAAATCCTCAAATCCGCCGACATAGTCCTCGTCGGTAAAGGTGTGACCGTAAAAAATAAGATTGCGAGATACTTTTATACCGCTGTCCATGCGGCAGGCATAGTCGGCATAGATGCAGCCGTGGTAATCCTTGACCCCCTTTTCATCACGGCGCAGATAATAGTCGTTGTCTCCGTACTGCTGCACAGGCGCGTCGATGTTCGTGCCGGGAATCGTAATCCACGCCACTGTGTCCGGGTTTTCTTTCTGCGCGGCGGCAAGCCGTTCATCGGGCGGTTCCACGTGCTCGGCTTGTACCCACGCGGGCAGCACCGAACCACTGCTGCCGGAACGCCCGAAAAGCAGAAAACCGGCCAATAGCAGCCCAACCAAAACAAAAATAATGACAAGTCGCAGCAAATCAGGGTTGGCGGTATCCCAAAACCGTTTGAATTTTTTTCTCACTGCGGCACCTCCGCAACATCATCTTCCTGCCACGGCAGGCGGGGCAGGGGGGCATAGTGACGGCCGTTCGGCTCGACCCAGTTGCCCTGGTCGCCGGCAAAGATGTGGATGTTGAACGAGTTCAGCACAGTCAAAAAGCTCTCCATGTCGGCCACATCACAACAGAGAGAATCCCGGTTACCAATCAGCAGCACATCGAAGCGGTGCTGCGTCGGGCGGAGCAGGGCGCCGAGGTGGAGACGAACATCCTCCGCTATAAGGATCTCACCCTGGATACGGACAGCTTCACGGTCCTTGTCAAAGACGAAAGCGTGTCCCTGACCATCCGGGAATTTGAGATATTGAAACTCCTGGTAGAGAACCAGGGGCGGGTGTTTACACGGGAGAGCCTGCTGGACAGTATTTGGGGCTATGACTACTTTGGCGATGAGAAAATCGTGAACACCCACATCAAGAATATCCGCAAAAAGCTGGGTGTGGATTATATCGAAACCATTCGAGGGGCGGGATATAAAATTGAGAAAGAGAATTAGTGAGAGCATCCAGGCAAAGACCTTCCTCAGTATGCTGGCGCTGCTGGTGGTCTGCTGCATTATCATTTACGGCATGGTGATGATTTTCCTGCCGAGGAATTACCATACGGAACTGGAAGGACAGGTCACTTCCGATTTTTATGACTTGGTGGAGGTTCTGGAGCGGAATGGCTGGGAGGCCAGTTCGGACAGTCTGATGGAATTTTCCATGACGAACAACGCCTCGGTGGAAATCAACGATGAATATGGGAATAATCTGTTCTCCGTGAATTTTGCCGACATGGAGAACATGGACACTTCTGCTCCCTCTATGAGCTGTTCCGCTACATTCCAGCAAGGCGGGCAGACCTACCATGTATTTGCCAATGCCGCCCTGGTCGCAGTGGCGCAGTCCTATGACATCCTGCTAAAGCTCATCCCCTTTATTGCCGTTGTGATTCTGTTGATCTCCGTCATTGGGGCGGTGGTTTGTTCCCGGTACTACTCCAAGCCGCTGGTTAGTATCAGCAACGTGGCGAAACGGATGGCTACCCTGGACATGACCTGGAAGTGTGAAGTCAACCGGCAAGACGAGATCGGTGTGCTGGCCACCAGCCTGAACGAG